>Ga0116227_10014163_pt1 | contig 12252 bp, 14 predicted proteins | sample S1TSphgellanicum_FD_89693 | JGI IMG/M metagenome (GOLD analysis project Ga0116227, IMG submission 89693) | Host-associated microbial communities from peat moss isolated from Minnesota, USA - S1T2_Fb - Sphagnum magellanicum MG | ecosystem: Host-associated > Plants > Peat moss > Unclassified... | reverse complement strand
TTGGTCTTGTAGTTAAATACCTTGGTGTTGATGATTTGTTTCTCTTTTCTTCATTACACAAGTTTGTGTATTTCTTGTGACAAGAACCTTGGAGAGTTCTTGATGTTGTGTTTTGTGTTGTGAGCATTATGTTGTAGTTTCCTTTCAATAAAAATTTATGTTTGCACTTGAGTAGATCTCCTATTTGTTAACACTAGTATTATGTACTTTATGGGCATCAATGGATGTAATCCATACACTAATTGATATGATGTATACCCTGTTGATACTTTTTATGTAGTTTTGTATGAAATAACACTATAGATAGATGCTCATCCAAATTTGTTGTATTTTCACTAATGAACTTGGTCAACAATATCCAAAGTACTTTGTTAGTAGACTTAGCTTACCCATTCCCTTGAGGATAATAGGTTGTAGAACTCACATGTTTCAACAAAAAATGATTTGTCAAATATTTGATGGCATCATTAATGAAATGAACTCCTTGATTTGTGATTATAGTCAAAGAACATCCAAAACCTAATTAATATGCATTCATACAAAAACTTTGTTATGACTGTTGCAATATTAGTTTTCAATGCTCTTGCTTCCACCCACTTGGTAGCATAATCTATAGCTACAAGAATATATTGTTTCATATCTTCTTGCTAGCTTAATTGGCCCCACAAAATCAAGTCCCCATTTCATAAATGGTTCCTTTAGAAGACTTGTGATTAGCTTTGCAAGACTTTGAATTGTTAATCCTCTTGTTTTTTGACATGCATCATAAGATTTGCAATAATTGTGCACATCTTTGTACATAGTTGGCCACCAATATCTTCTTTTGCGTTATTTGAATTGCAAAATGCCCTCCTAAAGGTCCTTCATGCAATTTTTTCATCACCATCTATGCTTTTATAGTTGTCAAACATCGTCACAATTTGATATCTTGGCCTATTTTGTACAATTCACCATTTTTTAATGTGAAAGGCTCTATTCTCCTAAGTAATATTTGCTTTTGTTATATCGATAAATGTCCTCAATCTGTCTCTCAAAAATTCTTTTGCATCATTAAGCCATTTAAGTTTTGTGTAAAATAGACTTGCATTTGTGGTTTGATTAGGCACACCTATGGGTTCTATAATATCTAGTAGTCTTGATAATGCATCTACCACTACATGAGTTTTGCATGGCATATACATTATGATGAAGTCATATTCTAAGAACAATACCGACCATCTAGCTATTTTCCCTTAAACATGTGGTTTGTTGACCAAATAGACCAATGCCATATGATCTACATAAAATACAAACCTATTGCCCAACAAATAATGTTTGAACTTGTGCAAAGGAAAAGCCATTCCTAAAGCCTCTCATTTTGTTGTGTTATAGTTATGTTATACTTTGTTCAGAAGCTTAGAAGGATACAATATTAGTTGACCACTCTCCTTTATTTCATTCTGAGACAACATGGGTCCCACAACTAACAAGGATGCATATGTATGAACATGAAACTCCACCTTTTAGTTTGGTGATATCAATATTAATGCTTCAATATACTTCTATTTGATTAATTCCCAAGCCTTTTGACATTCTTATGTTTAAAGAAAAGTCTTTGTCTTTTTAGTTAGTTTAATGATAGGTGCCATAATGGCAACAAAGTTTTTGATAAAATATTTGTAAAATTGTGCCATCCCAATGAATACTTAAATCTGATGTGGATTCTTGGGTGGTGGCATGTTTATTATTGCTTGTATCTTCTTTGGATCCAATAATTTCCCTTCTTTGGAAACAATAAAACACAAAATCGTCTTTGAAAATACCATAAATGCACATTTGTCTAGATTTAAATTAATGCCATATTTTTTGCATTTTCGAAAACATAATCTGAACTTCTACAAATGATTCTCCATGTCATTATACATTGTAAAATATTTTTTGAATGTTTTGGTAACAACTATATGATATGTTAGAGGTCCATTTTTCAGTCCAAACAACATCGTCTTCCATATAAAAACCCCCAAGTTTGTAACAAATGTAATCTTATATCTATCTTCTAGAGCAATAGAGATTTGATGATATGTTGAATATCCATTTAAGAAAGAATATACCTCATACCCTGCTACTGTGTTTAACACTTCATCTATGAAAGGTAATGGGTATGGATCCTTCTTTGTGGATGCATTCAGTTTTCTAAAATCTATACAGATTCTCAGTTTGCCATTTTTTTGGGGTATTACTACCATGGGTGACAACCATGTAAGCTCCTCTACAGATTGAATACATATAGTTGCTAATAACTTATCTATATTTTGTTTGACTACTATAACATAGTTTGGATTTAATATGTACCTTGCTTGATGTGCTAGTGGTGTAACAATGTCCAACTTGATTTTGTTTTGTGCCAACTATGGTGGAATACCTTTCAAATTTTTATATGTCCATGTAAAAACATCTTTGAATTCCTTCAACAATTGTTCCAGTTCCAACACCTTGCTTATTTCCAACTATGCATTAATCTTCACCATCTATGGTTCTACATTAGTTCCCAAATTAAACTTCATTAATTGTTGATCTTTAGTTAACATCCATCTAGCTATCTGCAATTTTTGTGCTTTGATTTTTGTTGGAGTTTCATCCATTTCAACACTTCTTAGTTGATGACTATAATACATCTCCAAATACACCTTATCCTCCAAAGCTACTTTTGGCTCATATCTATTACAATGTATCTTTTTTTTGTGCTTTGTACTCCAAATCCTTATTCTAAAATACTAATCTTCACATTTGTATCCATGATCTCCACATCTATGGTTTTCACGGCTTGAATTGTTTCAAGTAAACTAATTGTTTTTATGGAGAACAATTTTGGTTTTGTAACAAAGATGTTATCTTCTTCTTCATCTATGATGCCATTTTGATAATTGTAACACAATAACACTTTTAGTCTTCTTACTTCACCTTCAAATGTTTGGTGACTATAATTGTTCTAATTATCCCATTCCCTTGTATGGTAATAGTGTTACTCCCCCAATCATGTGCCACTTTAACATCTTTCAACCATGCTCTCCCCAACATGGAATAACTATAATCTACCACATTATTATGCCATATAGTAAATGTAATTATGTAAGGAATGCCATGAACATATTTCTTCAGATCTTTAATCAACCCCACTAGTTTTATGGTTTTTTGATCTACCATTTTCAAATTATATGGTGCATGTTTAGCCTTTGGAAGCCCCAACTTTAATTTCAACTGTTTTGTGATAATATTAATTCCAAAACCTCCATCTAACAACACATCCTCTATTGTATTCTTCCTAATTTGTACTTGAATAACTACCATATGATTATTTATTGCTACAATAGTTGTCCTTACCTCTAGTACTAAAGAACCAATTTATTTCTTTGTGATTGTTTTACTTACATTCTTAGTTTTATTTTATTTTAGCTTTAGCCAAAGATATCTCTTTAGCTTAGGAGCTATTTTAAGCAATCATCCCAAGCTCAAAGTATCATTTTTTTCTAACATCTATTCACTAATGTCCAGAAAAATCTTTTCTATTGTGATCAATTTCTTTTGTGAATTCATTACTTCTTGATATTTATGTGTTTCCACATGAGTAGTATTTGGCATACTTGACTAGGTTGTGTTCCATCCCTCCATGGATGTGGATGGCCTTTTAGTTTGGGTTTGTGTTTTTTGAATCTATTGAATTGTCTCCACCATTGGCTTATTCAATCGCTTTTCTTTCTCCTAGTCAACATCACTCTCGGCTTTCCTTGGTTTTTTATCCTTGAACATTTATTCTTTAGTTAATTTACTTCTTGTGGTAATAGTAATATCAACCACATTCACATCTGTAGTGACTGTTTGTGTCTTAGCAACAAGTTGAACCTCTACTATCACCATAGATTTCCCGTGAAATATCTTTTGCATCTTAACAAACTTTAGACAATCTGTCATTTTATGTCCATTCAAACCATAGATGTGGCATGCATATGAAAAAATCTTTTATGGTTTTTGACTTGGTTGTGATGCCTTTATGGTTGCCACCATGGTTTATTCTTTTTTCTTTTTGCATGTTTCCACATTGTGATTCGCTATCCCATAGTTTGTGCAATGTTTGTTAATCTTCCATGTATTATTATGTGTTTTCATTGTTGTTGCATGTTTAATGTTTTATGGTATCGAAAGTGCACTCCTTGCTTCTATAGCAGTCATGTTTTTTCACACAACATTGTCGCCTCCTTATGTTGTTGTAATGTTGACCGTTTCATCCTTGCAATTGCAATTTTGAGGTATAAATACAAACTCGCTCTAAATACAATAGTCATAAAACTATTTGTGGTTGGTACTTGTAAACCATGAGCCAACTTTTGAATCCGCTCATAGTAAACCTCCACCTTCGTAATCTCCTTTTGCTTCATTTTTTCAACTCCATGTATATTTGTTTGTCATTTTGAGTTTTCCGATGACATTTGCAAAATGCATGTGTAAGTTCTGAAAAAATGCATTTAGGGAATTTTGACTTGTAATTATGACACTAGTCTAATGTTGTAACTTTTAGCATATAGTTAAACGCATTGATGATATACTCTTCAAAAATTTCTATATTTGTTTTTACCATAGAATTGAACACTTTAACATGAGCATCTAGATCAACATCTTTTTTGAAATTAAGATACTTAAGAGCTACCCTATTTTGCCTAACATAATGGCCATCTTTGTGATCAAGAATTAATGTAGTTACAATAAATGGTTTTTGATATTGTTTCTTAGATTTGTTGCATTTGCACTTTTGTACCTTTCGGCAACCATTGAGCTCATCAGTGGTTGATATGCAATCCTATTCGCATGAGTAATCATTATTGGATCAATAAACACCATCTGAAGTGTCCCAACAACTCTAATAATTGTTATTGGTAATGTCATATTCACATTCAGTTTCTTTCTTGCTAAGACTCCATTCGATCCATTACCCAATTTTGTTGTAGATCCAATTAATACTCCCCTTTTGACAACATCCATGGTGGGCGCAACAACCGTTTCAGCTCATGTGGTTGTTATACCCACATCAAATGATTGGGTAATTATTAATCCAACAAGTTCTCTTTGGGTTTTAACAACTATCACTTCTGAAACAATTGGTGAAACTGTGTTGATTCGAGTTTGATGATGTTCCATTTTATGGTTACCCATTGGTATCCTCTGTCGTGTAGAATGTGGATGTGAATACACCTTTAGTTTTATGCTCATGGTCTAAATAGATGGATTAATCTATCGACTCTATGGTCCTAATTGGCTTCCCAACTCCATGCCTCTCAATCTATTTTGGACTACAAGAATTCCTAGTTCATGTTCTTGTGGTTGATCCATTAATGTGCTTACTGCATTTTGTAACTCCACATCTCTAGCAATACCCGCTCTGATGTGAAAACACACAAAAGGACAATCCATGATTACATGTCCTTCCTCACAGAATGCACAAACCCTTGAAAGTAATCTGACTACCTCCCAATCCACAAATTCATGATCTCATGTTTCAGTTGTGTACCTTGTTTGATCCAACTTTGGATTCCTTTGGGGTGAATATGATTGTGGTACTTCATCCAACACATTCACATATGCCTCTACATATTCAGATTATCGTAGGTAATTTTCCTTAATCTCCTCAATCACATTAATATTGGCATTTTCTTCCACCTCCCAATCTTCCACTAGTTCATAATAATTTGGAAATGCATATTGATACACAAACTTGGGTTGTATACTTCCTATAACATCCTTTCCTCAACTATTCATTGATTATGGACTTGAAATTTTGTGTGGTTGATCAGGTACTACAGAAGTCCCTACTTCGTTTTGATCTCTTTGATTTTGACCACATATTGCAATTGAGAAGTATATTGCACCCATTCATTTGGGTGAGTAGTTCATTGCATCTTTCTTTGTGGAAATCATCATTTGTAATTGTGTTATATCTAAAGACCCCCAGTCCATACTTCATGCCGTACCACTTCTTGTGGTATAAATGATTGTGCCATGTAGGCCTTTCCTTTATTCTCATAATTCATATGTCCAACATCAAATTTCAATATGGGGTTTCAATATGCCTTGCATACTCCTTTCCATTTCAAGATTATTTTCTATTTGTTTTTCAATAACTTGTTGATTTGCCTCTAAGTTCAATTATCGATATAAATTTTGAGTCACCATTTGATTCATTTCATTTCACAATTCTTTGTCTTCTAAGTCTGTACATCATTGTAGTCCTTATGGTGTCAATTACTTAGACCTTTGATACTTTCTAACATACCCTTTTAAATTTTGAATTGAAAAAACAAAACTAATCATATGAACATTTTCATCTAAAATATAATAATAGAAATTATAATAAACATTGTCATTACTATAAAAAAAAACATAAAAAAAATTTCCCTATCATGGTTGTTAAATGGTATAAGTGAAATTTAATTCATGCAAAATTATTCCACATTACTGTAACAACATATTTGTAATTCATATGCATACATTCATTATTTTTGCCTTGTTTTTCAATATAATTAACACTGCCATTCATTAAAACACTAAATTCATGGTTATTTCATATAACTAGAATCTACACTTTATAATACATTATAAAAAAACTTTAGAAACAAGATTACAATTCATTTCATCATATTTTGATGCTACAAAAAATTCACACAACATAAAATTTGATATAAACATAAAATTCACTATAGAAGTATGTGTTTTTCTATATTACTAAAAATATGAATCAAAATTACAAAAAAAATCCCATGTTTTGTTGAAATTTTTTTTAATTAATTAAAATCTATGGTATATCCCTAAACACAATATGTGGTTTTCTATTACAAGTACCTATAACTCCTCATACTCTTCCAAAACTATGTGTTTAAGAATCATCTCCTCTTTCGCAAATCTTCCCTCTTTGGCCGGTCCCAAATCACATCATCATGATTTCAAAACCAATAAGAATTCAAAATTCAAAACTAAAATGCTCCATGAGCAGTCTTTGTCCTAAATGCCATGTTCATCCAAATCATGTAATCATCCTACCCCATTAACATAATCAAAGCATAAAGTAGTTAAGTAGAGATGTCACAATGTTTTTATGAGATTTTTGGATTCATTTCCTATAAATGTAATTACAAACAAGGGAAGGTGGTTAGAATTGTACTTGTGATTCTTGCAAATAATGTGTTGCATGTCATTCAAATGTCTTTGGAGCAATTATTCGCCTTTTCACATCCTTTTGATTTGGTGAGACAATTGTAAATGTTTCCCACCACTTCATAATTAGCTCCTTATCTTCATCATTCACAACATCACATTGACATTTCTTGGGTAAGCCTCCCCAAATATTTTCACCTATGTGGTGAACATGTATATGTCTAACCACTATTTTTTGGATAGAATAACGGTTGCCCCCCCTTTTTTTTTTGCAATGTGGTTCTAGCTTCTTCTAACATTTGTAGACACAACTATAAATAACAATACATTCTTGTGAGTTAAGTGCTAGTCGTGTCTGGTAGCAACAAGTTGATTGTAAGCAGTTTTAATGGCACCCACTAGTTTGCAATTGCTCTCAACATCCTTTCCATGCCTAACATAATCTAGTAAGTAGTGTTACACCCCACAATGTTATGTAAACCTTCTAATTGTATCCTTTTTCTTTTCCTCATTAAATGAAGGCATGCCTTCCAAAAGTTGCACCATTAGTTCTACCAATTTTGCACATGTCCACTTTCGTACTCTTACACCTCCTTTATAATTTGGAGGTTCACCAATTTTCATTGTTGGATCATCAAAATCTAGACCACCAATTACTGTTGCTAGATCATCACACTATGGATTATCAACTATGATTGTTGGTTCAATAAAATCTAGACCACCAATTCTGATTACTGGATCATTAGAATTTGGACCACTAATTCTAGTTGCCAGATCATCACACCTTAGACCATCAACTCTAATTGCTCGATTAGTATAATCTAGACCGCCAATTCTGATTGCTAGATCATTAAAATTTGAACCGCTAATTCTAAATGCTAGATCATTAGAGTCTGGATTTCCTTATGAACATGAACCCGAAGATGACATGTTGATCACAAAGATATTAATAAGCATTCATGATATTCATTCCACAACATCTTCTCACATGTTATCCCCTTGTGATTGATCATACACACATGTAGCAGTAGGAAGGTGTAAGCAAGTGTAAGTATGAACTTTTTGCAATCACTCACTTCAAAATCAATGGTAAACTAGCTTGCATTCAAACAAAGTATTTAGAGACACATAAAAACATAGCATGTCTCCACTAAAGGAGAAATGGACTCTACCCATAAAACTTTACTACATCAATGAGTGAACATAAAGAATAAATCCTCCAGGCTCCTCCAAGCTCCAAAATGGTTGGCACTACAAACCCATATCGCACAATGTGGCTTGGAACTCTTTTTGTCCAATTCTTGTTCAGATCAAAAAGCCTAGATGGCCACAAACTAGATGAGGCCTATGGGCAATAAGAAAAAAAATACACATGTGTCAAATTCTAAACATGAAAAACATTTCTTCCATTGCACCCTGCCATGCTTTTAGACAAATTTTTTTCACAAAACAAGCACAAAGTAGCAAGGCATTAGACCTTAGACCTTGGGTGTTAACCAAAACAAGGTCATTTGAGGGGGGGGGGTCAATAAATCAAACCTTGCCAATGTTGAGCATCATGATTGATCCTCCAAAATGTTGTACTTAATATGAATGGGTAAATGTATCGCGGGGTGAAATACCAAAATTAAATGTTGGAAATGAAAAAAATGAAACTCTACAAGAGCACACTTTGAGATGAGTACTATAATAGCTAAGCAAACACATACCCATTTTATTCTAATTTTAGGTTTTAAAAAAATTTGATGGTGGCATTGATAGTTTTTTTTTACCCTAACAACCTACAATCGCGTCCACAATTTGTATTTATCCTTTTAATAACCTATAGCCTACACCCTAAACCTAAACTCCCTTCATATCCATATTTGGGTAGGGATTTGATATCCACCTTAAATGTCAAATTTTCAAAATCCTTCTAGATATTATATGACCGGATCTCATCATTTTGAGATTTGAAGATAGAGATATCACCTTATATATATAAAAAATTGATATCTAAAGGATTTCAAAAGTGATATCCCGAGTGATATTCAATCATGATATCCAATTTTTCAAAATATTCGCCCAACATTGGTTTGAACTTCCTCAAGGCTTTCAACAAGTTGTCACACCTTTAATGTTGCGTAATTTCTCTCTTGCGGTTCAACAATAATCCCTATATCATTGGTTTCAATTGACCCCATAATCTTCAAATTCAACAAAAGTTATTCCAAGAGTCCATGTAAATCAACAACTTGCAAACCTAAAAATAAGATGAACTCTTGACAATTGGCCATACCATTACAACTAAACATGAACACAATAATCTAGTTGTAGCTATTATAAATCGTAGCTCAAGGAGAATTGTGAAAGTAAACCACAACAAAGACATTATCCACCATATTAGGAAAAGAATAAGCACAATGCAAGGCACCTTAACTTCCAAGTAGTTTTAGAACAACAACAAATTCAACTCATTTTTTATAGACACAATGCACATTAATAAATACCCCCAATACAAAACAAATAGAACAATCAATTGAAGTAGGAAGCAAATGGAAATTTGGTCCACATGCCACATGCAAAGACAATAAATATTTGCAACCACAATTTCATGTAGTTAAAAAAAAATCCATACATTGAAAGAGTTGTAAAGTTCTTCAAAGGTGTTGTTATGAAATACCCTGAATCCTAATGTGTTCATGATATTGCTATTTAGGTTCATCACCTTTTTGCAAGCTTGGTTACTAGTCTTGTTCATAGTATCACACAAAACATCATACCCATGTTAGTTTGGTACAAGGGCTTCAAACCCTAGACACATACCTCATGTAATATGAATATTGCCTAGGGACAAAGGAAAATTCATACTCAATTGATATGTTATGTGATACCAATACCATACCATTATTACGTACCCAAGTTAAAACCTATATACTAGTCCAACATTAGACTTTTCATGGAAGTAATGACTTAAGGTTTTTTTTGTATCAAAGTTTTGTCAAATGACAATTTGTTTTCAAATTGGCAAAAATGTTTTTTTTTAATTGCCAAGTTTAAAAAAAAAACACTAGTTCTATCCTAAGTTGCAACATCCAGCCAAAAATATAAAAGGATGCTAGATGTTTTTTACTTTCATATTTTCTTATGACAAGATATAGTGAAATCATCTTATGGATGATCACCACTTTGGCTACATAACAAAATTGGAAAAAAATAAAAAATAAAAAATAAATAAATATATAGAGTAGTGTTAAATCCTTAGGAAAAAAAGAACTATGATGGAGGTAGTGTTGAATTTTAAGCAAAGGAAACAACACATATTATTGAGGTAATGTTCAATTAAGAAAGATCATGAAGTGTAGTGTTGAATAAAAGAAGAGAAGTGATATATTTTGGAGATAGTGGTAAGTCTTAGGAGAAGCTCTTCGGAGAAAGGACATATTGCATGAGCATTTTGCTCATCAAGCAAGCATTCAGAGGTTTCAAGCACTTGTAATACCAAACTAATCCATTCTCATAATTGCATGAACATTTTGCTCATCAAGTGAAGCAAATCCATTGAGCCTGTCATGCTTGGGTTTGTGTGTGTGTGTGTGTGTGTGTGTGTGTTTTTTTTGTGGGTGTCCATGGAACGATACCACTACTAGCAAACCAGGCAATCTTGTTCTTCTTATTTGATTTTTCTGGCCAGATTTGGCACTAGAAGTTTTGTCATAATTCACATGAAGTTAATGCTGTCTCTAAGCTTTTGTGTGAAGAGATGGGGGAATCAAACAGAGAGACAGCTTACAAATGTGGGAATCAAACTGGAGAAAAAAGCTCACAGAGATTTACACCATGTGAAACAAGTTCAAGATCATGAGTCTCTCTCTGCAAGTTGTTCACTTCCCTTTCCACCTGCATCTACGAAATTGCAGAGAAATTTTGAAGGTAACATGGCAAGAGAATTGTTTGTGAAGGGATGTTGACACTGAAAATGGCAGCAGGTAGTCACCATGTAAGCTGAATTTTGCATTGTGACAGCAATTATGGTTCTACAATCAATGGTTGTTGTTTTGAGGAATGCATCAATCTGGTTTGAGGTGATCCCTGCTTGTCATGTTCTCGGGTACTTGCATATTCTCCTCCTCCATATCAATTACCTCCTGCACTATCTATCATAGCATCCATTCTACAACCATCAAGAGATGACCCAAAACGTAAGGCAGCAAAAACATGCTTTGGGTATACATGCTTTGCCAACCCATTGACATATCTACAAAAATCACTTTGCATGATTGCTTCAAGAAGTGCACACAACAGGCCAGATGCTTTGCCAAGATTGTTTGATGCTTCAGAGATGTCACAATGTTTGGATGCACTTCATAATCTCAGCAGGTGCTGTTATTGTGATCAAGCAATCTTTCTGGAGAAAAATTGAAGCTGGTCACGAACATGTAGCGTAAGAGAAGCCAGGAAGCAATCACAGCTGGAATCATGTGACAGCATGATGGAGATCAACCATGCAGCAATGTCAGGATAGGTGATATGAGCTGTGCACCGCATTCATTCACAATATGGATTCTCAACCTTGGGAATCAACTCCATGAAATCATTGGCAACCTTGAAATGTTTCTTGACACAGCTGAGACAATGCATTCAGATGATACATATATACAGAGACAAAGCTGGCGATTTCTTCCATACCTAATGTGGGTTAAAGGAGGTCTCTTGAGTCTCAATTATGACCCTTTTGTAGCTCAAATTTTCTGTTGGGTCCAGTATTTTTTCTATGTGCAAAAGGGTTAGGACTTAGGGTTAGGACTACATTTGAAAACTTGGACACAGTAGTGAAATATTACTTGGCCTTTTTTTTCCCCCACCTCAACTGCACAATTTCAGGAAATTTTCATTTTTCCTACCAAAGTGAAAAAACAAAACAAGAAGAAGAAAATTAGCATGATGAAGCCTAAGTTTTCCTGGAAATCATTCTATAGCACACTCCATATGACCCTAGAATGTAGGGATACCAAACTTTGGCCCATTTCTAGGTGCATCAGAATGTCTCTACTGTGAAGGGGAGAGTCAATAAAATCCAATACCAGGATCAGG
>Ga0116227_10014161_pt1 | contig 12253 bp, 12 predicted proteins | sample S1TSphgellanicum_FD_89693 | JGI IMG/M metagenome (GOLD analysis project Ga0116227, IMG submission 89693) | Host-associated microbial communities from peat moss isolated from Minnesota, USA - S1T2_Fb - Sphagnum magellanicum MG | ecosystem: Host-associated > Plants > Peat moss > Unclassified... | reverse complement strand
GTGACCAAATTGGCCCCCACCCCCCCCCCCCCCCCCAATAGAAGCCTAAATAAGCTTCCCTCCCCCAAATAGAAGCATGATTTGGGATTTTAAATCGAGGTGCTATTGCAAACATATTACAGAATACATTGGGAATAGACCAAAAATAAAAAATCCCCCTCTCCCCCCGGCCCTCCCCAAAAGAAAACCCAAGAAGAAAAACTAAGCCCCTTAGCCTTCTCACTGGCTGCATAAAATTTTAATTTCCAAAACTGTTTGTCACCATTTGCAACCTGCACTAATACCCCACTTCTAAACTGGCGGTACCCGTGAACTAATTAATATGAATTACACTGAGCCTAATGTGAGGTACCAGAAAAATTCCTGGAAGAAATTCTTGCGAAACCACCAATAGAATGGAAGAAAACATATTAGAAAACCCCCGCCAGAAACTTGGACAGACTCCGCGACATATACTGCCAATGGTAACCACGTGTCAGAACCTCGATCATCCACACCAGATCATCAGTCCCCTTTGGTACCGTCTTTAATAATGAAATCGTCAAGGGCTGTCGTCAGGTATGTAGAAACTGACACGCGTCAGAAACCGACGCCGAGCTGTCGCTGCTTGCCTTTCTTTTGACAAGTGTCGAAAAGCTGACGGCTAGGAAAGTAGGACACGTGGGGGAAGCGCTCTCGACTTAAGGACCGTGTTCCAGATCTCGTGGTTAGTTGGTACCCTCAGATGAAGGTGACACGTTTGCTATAGGCCAAATCGGGCCATCCGGGAGACTCTGGGACCCCCCACCGGCGTGCCGTTCCGACAACTCTCACCCCAGATCCGTAGGTGCTTATGGACTTCTACTGCTTTGACACAAATTATATTATTTTAGGAATGCTGAAATTTTCAAAAATACCTTTCTCAAATTACAATTTTTTGTGAAGGAAAATGGAGAATCTTTTGAAATATTCAGAAATATTCAATTTTTTTTGAAATGGAATCTTCAAAATTAAGTAGTTATTCAGCAAACATGTGCTGAAGCTGCCCTAGGCCTATACTATGATTATATGGAACTTTTCAAACTTTGGGTCCTACGAGTGGATTTTTCCCTTTGTAAAGAAAGATCTGCAGAAGTGGGGGAAGCAGTGTTTTATTTTTCAATTTTGTAGCATAGCAGCAGTGACGAGCCTCCAAACGCAGATTTCGACTTAACTGGCCACAGTTTTGTACAGGACCAGTATATGTGTAACCTATGGACAGCCCTGTGGTGATACTCTCAAAAACTTAAAACTGGGCGAAATTTGGCGATCTCTTTTCGAAAAAACAGGAAATTTTCGCCAGAAATTTGGATCAGTTTCGGCTTTTGGCGATTTTTCGTCAAAAACAAAAAGACTGGGGGGAAGTCAGGAGTGGCGTTTTGTGTTTTGGAAGTGGGTCAGAGGATCAGAGAGTTTGTTGTTGATAGATACTAGTGTCGACTTAAAAATTCTGTGCCTCTTAAGTGAAGTTTATCCACTCCCTACTAATTGTGCTTTGTTTTCTGATATCGGTGTGGTCCCTCACAAATTCTCTGCAAGTATGTTGTTTTAAGAGATGGAACACTCAAGTATTTTCAACAAGCATTTCTAATCCTTTGCAGCTTGGAAACGAGCATGCAACTCTGACCAGAAAAATGAAAAAAAGAAGGTTTCTTCTTGACTTATAGGTTCCGGTAGTAAAACAACAAGTGCACTCAACCTGTCTTTTTTCCTCCTCAATTAGGGTGTTGAGGGAAGAGCATCTGTGAGACGCTGCAAAACATGCAGAATACTGGTGAAGAAACCAAATGTTTTCACGTGACATTCGTACTTCTAAAGCATATTCAGCACACCAACTATACATAATATCTTTTTGGTTTTCAGTCTTTGATCATGCCAACATGCATGCAATGGTGCATAAGCACATATAGTATAATCCAGATAGCAAAAACTACTACTACCCCAATCTTTGTCCATGTTGGACTAAATCACCATAAACCAAAAAGATTGGAAATGAAAAGAAAAGTCACCTATGTCAAGTTAGATGGCTCTTGCAGCATCATCCCTCCTATCAAGTATTTATTCTTAGGAGACATGTATGCTAGATGCAGGGGAGCTGTATTCAGAGTCCCTGGCACTCCACTGGTTTTAAACACCAGTGAACACCTTTTCACCAGGCTCACCCTGATTAGTCACCATTGTCAAAAAATACTTTTTTGCCACTTGAGTGCCAAACCAAATAAGGTACTACATAGTATCCTAGATTGGCATATTTATCTGAGAGTGGGTTCCACAAATGCCAAACCCATGGGATTGCATGTAGTTCTTGTTTACTTATATTTCTCAAATTGGACAATGTCTTTCTTTTTCTAAATTTTTAAAGTGTGTATTGTAAATTATTCACCTTGTGTAAAAACAGTTGGATTATTTAGTTCGTGTTCAGTTTGCTAACTTGTCTAATGATAGTTGCTGCAACTTGCCTCATTTTCATCTTTGAATGACAATCTACAAATATAATCTTGTTAAGCATAAGACATACAATAGCATGCATGCATGAAATGGTGTTTCATTATTTGAGGTCCTAAGTGATATGCCTTTCTAGGCGAACCCTCAAGTGAGAGGATTCTATTAGTCAAGGCCCCAGTTTAGACCATCATAAGTCCATGTGTTGAGTTGGGTTTGACTCCCAGTTTGACAACACTCATGAATCGCATAAGTGCTGACGAATGAAGGTTTAAAGAAGGGGGCTCAAAGAGATGTCCTTGATGTGTTAAATCCTTGAACTATATAAAGTTTGCGGTTAGGCCATGAAATGGGACATGGTAATCCTAGGCGAGAGGCCTTGAACCAATTGGGAAAGTCTGCAGCAGGTTTAGTCCCACTAGTTTAAAGGTCAAGGTCAACCCAGGGTTATGAAACGAAGCTAAATGCTAAAATTGACCAAATGCATGGCTTGCCATGTGCAAGTAATGTAAGTGTTTAGCAAGGAGTGTGGTAGAAGGCGTGGACATGAAGGTGCCAAGGTGAATCTAGGTGCAGGACTAAGGCCTAGAGGCCAAGAAACACTTGCTCAAGAAACTTCCCTATCTTGAAACATAAGGTGGCTACTGGATGGTGCAATGTTTTTTTCTTCAATTTGGTTATGTCACTATGTGATGATTTGGAATAGAGCAAGTTGTTCACAAGGCTACATGCTGCATAGACTATTGACAACAACACCGTTGCAAAATGTCAAAATGTAATGGATTCACAAAATTGTCAAACTGAATTCACCATATGCATTTGCAACCAAAAACCATTGCATAAATATTGTAAATAAATTCAACCTTTACAAAGTAGATTTGAGAGCAATTATTTAGTCTTCTTTAAATTCCTAGTTTAAAATAGGCGATTCTAATTTTTGCAACTTGGATTGGAACCTCCACCAAAATTAGAATAAAGTCCAACCTAAATGCAAATTTGGTTTCTTCTAAAAGGAATTAAGCCGAATTCCAATGGCTAGACTAAAAATTTAGAAATTTGAAAAAAAAACTCAGAACCTCACAACAAGTTTTGTCCAATTAAAATATTAGTTGAACCCAAAGAAACGACCTTATCCTCAAAACCTAGAGGCTAGAACCAAACAACATTGGGTTTTACTTTAAAAGAAGATTTTTTTATTTAAATGTATAAATATAAAGGGAATGACTTTTAACATGCAAAAGATGTGATGACTAAACAACAATAATTTGTAGAAATTTGTCTATTAATCAAATGAATAAGGAGTGAAATCAAACTAAATTGTCAAATTCTTATTTTATTGTTTTTACATGGAACACATAATACAAGAAAAAGAAAACCCAAATACATAATAACAACTAAATATCAGTATGACAACATTACTAGTTGGTGAATTTGAAAACTATGGTCCATTAAGAAAATAACACCTTTTTAATCAACTACAATGTTTTTTTTATTTTTCAAAAGCTAAGCAAAAAACAAGTAGTGTTTTTTCATTAATTTAAAAGCTAGTAAGATAAATAAGGTAACTACCAAAATTTGACAATGATGTTGTAACGAGCTAATGTTGGAGTTGGAATTAGGTATGACATCTATCAACACCCTCCTTCACTCCTAATTCTTTTCATTTAAGTTAGCACGATTGGCAGGATCTAGTATTCCTATGTCTATTATAAAGGTGCAAAATTTAAATCAACTTAATTAGAATCTCTACTTCTTGTTTTGTAATTGCAACATACAATACATCAAGTTGTCCACTATCAACTTGTTCATGAACATAGTGGTGATATATTTCAATATGTTTCATGCATGCATGGAAAACTGGATTTTGCACAAGCTTGATTGCATATTGATTATCACATTGTAGTCGTGTTGGTGTATCTTCCAAGTATTGCAATTCTTTAAGTAGTAATTGTAACCAAACCACTTCTTTAGGACTATTTGCCAATGCACGGTATTTAGTTTTAATGGTGGATATGGTCACCGTAGGTTTGAGTTTGAGTTTGTTGCTTTAGATAATCATGTTGAAGCCAAATTTGAAAAATAGCTCCTAGTAGTTGAACATCTCTTGTCAAGATCATGGCCCTAGTTGGAATCAACAAATCCTTCCAATCTTAGAATTTCCTTTCACAAAAATATGATCCCAAAATGTGTTGTCCTTCTAATGTATTGGAATATTCTTTTTACAACCTTGAAATGGGCCCATTGTGGAACATTCATTTATCTACTAACACAACTAACATCATATGATAAATCACATCTACTTTTTGTTAACCAAATCAAATTACCCACAAGACTTTGATAATATCCTTGGTCAATGAACTTTGATTTCATGTCCACTTGAATTTTAATATCTTCATCCATGGGTGTAGTTGTCGGATTACATTCTATCATTCCGAACTTAGCTAAGAGATCTTGTGCATATGACTACTAACATATCACAATGCCTAATGATAGGTATAAAAATTGCATACCGATGTAAGCATGCATAATTGTTAATCTTGACATTTCAAACTTTTGTTCTGGTTGTGCTTCTACAAAGGAAAGTTTCTTTGCATATTTCCTGTCAATAGTAAGTCATCCAATAAAGAATTATTATGATGTAGAGGCCACCTTCTATGAGTGTGTACAAGTTGTGATTAGCTTGTTTTTTCATCATGCCTTGATTTTGCAAAATCTTGTCAATTTTTTAATATTACAAGCATGATGTTTGCTTAAGCCCATAAATAGTTGAATGAAGCCGACACACCAAGTGTTATTTTCCTTCCACTTCCAATCCTTGAAGTTGGTACATGAAGACCTATTCTTCTAAATCACCCTTCAAAAAAATTGTTTTGACATCAAGATGTTTAATTGCCCATTTGATTCTTGGATGTTATCACCACCACTATGAAAGTCGTTGGCCACTTGACAGTTGGGGTGAAAGTCTCATCAAAATCCAAACCTCTATATTGTTGGAAACCTCTTGCAACTAATCGAACTTCAAGTTTATCCACTTCTCCACTTGCTATTTTCTTCACCTTGAATACCCACTTTGAAGTGATAAGGTTCTTGCCTATTGGAAGCTTTGTCAATTCCTAAATTATTATTTTTTGAATTGATTTGATTTCTGATTCCATTGTTATCCACCAACCTAGATGTTGTGAAGCCTGATAGTATTCTACAAGTTTTCGAACATTTGCTTTAATGAAGTTCACATTGTCCTTGAAATACATGGGTATGCTTCAAAGCCTTCTAAAGACGTGTTTGGACAAGGGTTTGAATAGGAGTCCTTGCTTGATGTGGTTGTACTTGCATGGTTAATTCTCCAACATTCTTTTGAAATCCAAAATGGATTCCTTTCATTTGTCACTTGATATATTAACTTGTATTTCAGATGATGCATCCATTCCTGTGATGAAAAATTCCAATGGTTGTGGTCCAATAGCCTCATCATCATGAAATAATTCTAGTGGTATGGTTGAGGTAGTTGACAATGTTTTGATTATTGCTACAAAAGAACTAGAAAGTCCTATGGAATGTTCATCAAACACATCTTTGCTAACTATTCCCTTTTTGTCAAAGGATTGAAGTAACAATATCATTTTGACCTATCATCATACCCAACAAACATACACCTAGAAGATTTTGGTTGCATTTTGTTTCTCTTTGATTTTTTAATATGAACATATATGATGCAACCAAAGATTATCAAATGGTCTAATATTGGTGGTTCTCTTGAATACACATGTTTAGGAATGAAACCATGATGGGACCCTAATGGGCTTTTACTTATCAAATAATTAGCTATGCTAACTACTTTTGTCTATAGTTGTGGAGGGTCATGGTTCTAGCCCTTTCTACTATTGTGTGGTTCTTCCTTTTTCCCACACCATTTTGTTGTGGGGTATGTGCTGTAGTTAGCTACTTTTGTATGTCGTGAAAGTTGCAAAAACCATTGAATTCATTAAACAAGAATTCTCCTTCCCTATTTGTCCTTAGCACCTTAATGTTTTGTCTTTCATTTTTTTCCACCAATCCTTTGAAAATCTTGAAATTTGAAAATGTTTGATTTTTTGTAACAAGAAAGTAAATCCAAGATTTCCTATAAAGGTAGTAAAATACTTTGAATTTTCAAGAGATTTGTGAAAAAAATGGTTAAGACAAATCAACATGAATGATTTCATTAATTCCAATAGCTCTATGTTGGTTCAATTTTGGTACATGTTCCTTGTGCTACTTCTTGAGCATGAAGTGCTAGCATATGTTTGATGTTGGGGAAATTGGTGGCATGCCTTGTGATCATCCTAGGTTTGATAACATTTGCAAACCTTGGTAGTGGTGATGGGCTAGTATTCTATGCCATAATTCAGTGATTGCAACAATTGTTGAATTAGTGTCCATCACCAAGGCAATTAACTTTTGAGGCTCCAATCGCATCTGATACAAACCATTTGAAATGTTTTTTGTTCTTGTTGCTAGTACCTTGGAGGATTGTTTGGCATTCAACACCCAACATTTATTTGCACCAAATACCACCAAACAACCTTTATTGGCTATTATTTCCACCAATAAAATATTATTCAAGTGATATTTGGAACATAAAAAACATCATGAATGTATTTGGCATCTCCATTATTTGAAACCACAATGTTTCCCTTCTTGCAAATTAAGTGAGAGTGACCAGCTATAGACTTAACATTTTGAAGTTTAGTGGTTTGCATCAATGCTTTGAAATTTTGAGGATTTCCCATCACATGAGTTATAGCACTTGAGTCCAAATACCAATTAATATCTATAAGGATCGAATTTACGGTAAAAACATAATTTTCAAAATCTTTTGAACATTCATTGTTGATTTCTCCCACCCAACATTTCCGTTGGACACAATGACTACAATCATTTCTTGATGAGTTTAAACCGGTGCTTTTAATGGTTAAACCAAAATTTTAAAAATATTGGGGATGGATTCATTAGATTCTCTTTCTTCCACCATCTCTTTGTGTTTGTGATCTTGTTGAATCATGGTATTGACCAAAAAATGATTGTTCATGTTATGTTGCTATTGTGATCCATGTTGAAGTTCAAGGTACTCCCTTGCCCAATGCCCAAGTTGGTGATAATTGTTGCAATGTCTAGGTTGATGTCCAAATCAAAATCCTTGAACATTCCTTTTGTTGTTGTGTGAAAGCCCATGTCTATCCCCCTAATTTGACTATATAGGTTGGGAGTTATGGGTCTTTCCGTTTATATTTAAAGTTTGTTTGTTTGGTGTATCTATTGGTTCTCTTACTTTGGATCACTAAAGCTTTTTCATCTCCCTACTTACTAAATTTTGTTTTTTGCCTATGTTCTTCAAGGAGAAACTTTCCTATCAATTTTTCAAATGATGGCAGAACATCTTGAGTAATTACACTTTGAATGAAAGTTTCAAAAGATGTTGGTAAAACATTCATGACAATATGCATAATCATTGTATCTTTGATGACCTCAATGACTCCTGCAAGTTGTGTGATCATTTCTTTCACCACTATATGAATTCAAGGTGTTTCCATGGTACAATGTACACACTTAGTGTTAAAACAAGTACATATAATATCAAAAAGTAATAACATGTAAAATTTCACTCATTTTGAATTCTTCTAAAAATTGCATTAAATGTAAGTGTACACCAATAATTTTATAGATGTTTTTTAAAACACCCTATTTAACAGCAAAATACCATTCTTCATTAATTAAAAATTTCCATTTTATTTTTGTAAAATGATAAAGACAACACTCAACCCAACTACATTTTTAATGGAAGAACATTTTACAACTTTAAAAATCATCAACATTACAATAACATAATGTACTACTGAATATTTTTGTATCATTTAATATAAACTTCTTGACTTTATGACAAATTGAAAATTTTGATGTGGAAGATTATTCATTATGGTGGTCTTTTTGTATGTGCAAAGTTTCATGGACAAATTATCATTAAAACTAGTATTTCTTAGTCCTTTTCTTACATTTGCAGTGTTTGTGACACTTTGTTGCAAATTAAAAATGCACTCCAATTGACATTTGAATTTTTGATATGTGCACCAATTTCATAACATAATGAAAATTTAAGATGTTATCCACTTTTAATTGCACATTTTCATCACAAAAACCTTCTCCAAATATTTATAAACACAAAAAATATGTTGCAATGAAAAATGTCAAATTGTGATTTTTTTGGTCTACACTATACCATGGAAACACCTTTCATACATTGGCTTTCGTTCCTCCATCTTCATAGAATGAAGTTTGTTGATCAAGTGCAATACCCTTGTTGTATTTTGAGATTCAAAGATATTTTGTAATGTTAGCCAACAAATTTTAAGATCTGTAATATCTATGATGTATGGAATGTTCATCCTTCATAAAATGATCAGAATTACAAATGCCTTGTTGTTTTGAATTCTTGTCACAACTAGATTTTGTCCAATTGTTGAAGTTGTTGGTCCCCATTATGTTGGAAATGCTTGACCCACTCCTCCTACAATTGGAATTATATGTCTTAGAGTTGTTGGTGGACATGCAAGTTCCCAAAGGTTCTTTTGGCTTAACAGACAACTCATCTTAACTTTCAAGACAACAAAGTTCATGACCCCCTTTAATTTATTGGCCTCTGCCAAACTAAAGCTTTGTTTTCTTGCCATGGTTTGACGATTTGAGTATGATCATCTATCACTTTGAAATATTGATCACACATAACTACCTCAACCTAATATATCCACAAGGTTTGACACCTTTACCAAAACTATGGGCGGATTACTCATCGACACTCCTGTGAATCAATTGTCAGGGTGATCACATACTTTGCTTCTATCAACAACCTCATTCTGATACCATGAAAGCAAACTGAATTCTCACATTCTTATTTTATTGCTCTTGCATGGCACGCATAATACAAGAAAAAAACCCAAATACATGGGCAACAATTAAATACTAGTAAGAAAATGCTACTGGTCAGTGAATCTGACAAGTACAGTCCACTAGGAGAATAACACCTTGCTAATAACACCTTGCTAATCAACTACAATGTCTTCTCTATTTCTGAAAAGTTCAGCAAGAAACTAGTAATGTCTTTCTATTAATTTAAAAACTAATAAAATAAACAAGGTAACCACCAAAACTTGAATGCTAATGTTGCAGAGAGCTAATGTTAGAGTTGGAATCAAGTGTGACATCTGTCAACAAAGAGATCATTTGGATATCTCCTCCAAAATCAAGTGGATCAAGTGGTTATCTGAACATATGAAATTTTGGCAAATAAGATTCCTCTGTCTGAGTGGAAATCTGATTTTGAGGTGAAAATTTAACAACACCCCACACACAAAAACATTGGACATGTGAGAAGGGCTTATCCCAAAATGATAGTTACTACACTTGCAACAAGCCGACATCCATGAACCATTTCTAAAAGAACATCATTACAGGGGTGGACAAGTTTGTTCAACTTCAAAAGGAAGGTTGTTTTTGAATGTTGACAAGATCTTTTAGTTTCATATAGTAAAGGTGTAAGGTCCAGCCAGGGACCACAAAATATAGAGAATCAAGGGCTGTCAGGGATGTATAGTGTGATTCATATTAATTAGATCATGGGCACGATCACAACTTTTTTTTAATTCTTAAAGCAGCCATATTGATTGGCCCATCAACAATTTTTTTGGAACATTGGGCATGCCCTCAATAGGAGCAACTTTTTGGACCTCCAGTTGCAAAATAGAATCAAATGTGCACTCCTGCACTTCACCTTTTTAGTTTATATAAAGGGGAGTTGACCTTTAGGCAAACCATATGGGATAAAAATCAGGTGCTATTGGGAACATGTTGGGGGAACACAAGGGGAACTTGGGAATATGATGGGAACAAGGAAGAAAAACAAAAAAAACTCCGCCCACCTCACACCCAAAAGGAAAAAACAGGGCCCATTATGAGTGCATGCTGAGCCTTCCCCTTGGCTGCATTTGGAATTTCTATTTCCAAACTGTTTGTCACCGTTTTTGGCCTGGGCTAATGGCAGGGGCAGAAATTTGGGGACATAGTAAGACTGGTATCGATTTTTGAACATACCAGTCTAGTCCTTGTACTGAGTATTTAAAAAAATAATTCACACCAGTCTGGTCTGGGTACTGGGTTCCTTTTAAAACTTTCATAGGAACCGGCAGGTTCTGAGTTCTGGTCCAAGACTAATTTTTGGCTAGTATGAAGCAGTGGATACTAGATACCTGGTAAAACTGATAAAAATTTGATATTACCTCAGGTCCCTAGAAGACTAGTTCTATGTTATTCAAGGCTGGCCTTAGGTCAGACTAGTATGGTTCTTCAATACCAGTGGATAGACCAAACACCATACCCGGCAGAGGCCTGCATGGCCTGCATTTCATACCAACACTGAAATAAACCAATAACAATGACTTTCAATTCCATGGAGAATTTCAGTTGGTTGGAGGTAAAAATAAATTGCTTCCAAGACATATAATCAAAAGCTAGATTTTGGAAATCTGGAGCTTAAAGATTTTCAAAAATGCTAGTGATTCATATTTGAAACCATTTCAATACATGTTACTTGACTATTATTTGCATATTAAGGTGACATGATACATGGAAATATTGAATGGTGCCCCAATTTCCATTCCTATAAGCACCCACACTACAACAACAGGGGGCTATTTTGCAATCCAAATATTATCGCAAACAACAAAGAACGAAGTTTCCGAAAGCCCGCTGTTGCGAACCATAATTCCTCGCAAACTCATAAGCTTTTGCGATACCATAACATTCACACCCGTACAATCGCAAGTCCTTCGCAACTCCCGAACTTGATACAATCGCAAAACTTTTCCGATTGTAACTGCTTCTATAAATTGTTTGCGATTAACATTGCATCAAAAATTATTTGCAACAAACCCATCACCGTAACGACTTAGCGAATCGACTCAAAAGTCTATTGGTTTCCGATATAAGATTTAACGCAAACTTTTTGGGATTCTCAAAATGCTGCTTAAAGTTTACGAAATCTTAAATTTCGCAAACCTGTTCTGGAATGATTTTACCCGTAAGAGTGTAGTGATGTCTGTGACATGGTATATTTGGTCTTTTGGCTTTTGCAGTGTTGCGAAGAATTATGACTCGCAAATGGTTTTGAGATCCACTGTGTATTACAAGAGCATGGCACTGTATTCTTATTTTGGAAGCAGGGTTTATATTCATTTGGAGTCACTTTGGGCCGCAAAAAAAAAAATCTATATCAAAATTTCAATATTTACAATGTAAAAGGGTTTGCAACCCTTGGGTATCTAACACACTAGCTGTCTATCTAGAAGGGAGACTTCCTTCCCCTCTTGGATTTCTTCCTTGAATCTAAGTTCTTCCTAGTGTTCTCTGGTGGAGGGGGAGGTTGCTCATCCTCCTCCCTCTCTTCATCGTCCGCCTACCCCTCGTCCTCGTCCTCGTCCTCGTCCTCCTCCCTATCCTCTTTATCTCTGCCCCCTGCAGAACCTGCATTTCGACTAGCAAATGAACTAGGTCCATTGCTAATGGTAGCACTGGGAGTAGTGCTAGCTCTCTCCTCTTCATCATTGTTGCCCTGGGAGATCTCACTTTCACCCTCAGATGCCTACATTTCAACATGCAAAGCTTAGTCAACACCATAAATGAAAATCTTGATTCAAATGAAAACAATCTCAACACAAACAGAAATTGAATCCCAACCAAACCCACTCACCAATAGTGCATCAACATG
>Ga0116227_10014160_pt1 | contig 12254 bp, 9 predicted proteins | sample S1TSphgellanicum_FD_89693 | JGI IMG/M metagenome (GOLD analysis project Ga0116227, IMG submission 89693) | Host-associated microbial communities from peat moss isolated from Minnesota, USA - S1T2_Fb - Sphagnum magellanicum MG | ecosystem: Host-associated > Plants > Peat moss > Unclassified... | reverse complement strand
TTTTGTGTGTGTTGTAAATTTTTTTTCCCCCCCCCCCCCCCCCCCCCCCCTCAATGGTCTCCTTGTATAAAATTTTGAGATTCATCCAACATCTCTTCTTTCTGTAAAGATTCAATTTTTCTCCCTAGACCAATCTTGTCTCTTGACTTATAGCTGTGAACATCATGACCCAAATAGGCCATTGTGCTAAACCACAACAGTTTCTTGCATTTGGATCCACATGAAAGGCAGGCTAAGTTTCAGAAAGAAGTTTCAGTTAACCTTTCCCTCAATCTGAAAATTGTGTTTCTTCAGAAAACAGACCTGCAAGTTACCAGCTTCCATGGAGTAGCCACAGTGCCGGTCTTAATGATCCTCTGATTTGGGTTCAACATAAGACCACTGCATGGGAGTGGCAACTGCACTGGAATCTGACTCTAGGTCCTCTTTTTGTACACCACTACTTAGATTTCTTCTGACACTCATCTTTACAAAGTGGTTTCAAATTCGCTGTAGTTGCATCCAGTGTTGTGCCATTCTTTTGATTGTCAGACTCAAAGAACCTACGGTTTCAAGTTTTTGAGAATTTTCAATGATATAGCAGGTTTTGTGAAAGAATTGGCAAAGAACTGGCAGTTTAGGGTAGGTTATTTGATTTTTTAGAACCCCGGTTAAGTGTCAAAACCTGTTCTGTGATTTTGGAGAATGGGTCGAAATTGGTTCTTTGATTTTGGAGAACTGCTGCTCAAGGGTATACATATACCCTACTATTACCTGCCAGTTCCAGTTTCCAAAATGAGGGAACCTCCCAACACACTGGTTGCATCATTGTGATGCAGGCTGAATCTTAGCCCTTTGCTGAAACCTCAGCTATAGTAGTAAGCTATTATGGGTTTGTGGGTTGTGGTTGATTTGCTGAAAGCCGTGTTGATGTAAGAATAGGACAAACATCTAGCATGCAAATCCACAAATTTCTTTTGCCATTTCAATGACTAGCAACTTTTGTAGCAATAGCACAACACCCTTGGAAAGTACTCTGAGAAATTTGGAAGGCACCTTATATGCATGAATAGCTCTCCTAGAAAAGATGAGGCATCTTAGGCCTATTCCTTAAGAGTCAAGAGGGAAATTAATTGTAGGGTAAAGCCTGAGGATGTGGACTTTACTGGAATAAGGGCCCATGAGAGGCAGAACTGAGTGCGGGCAGGAACTTATCATAATAATCTGGTGATCTGGAAAAAAAAGAAATCGAAATCTGGTGAATTTGGGCCATTTTTTAAAAAATGGAAAATCCCTTGTATAGGTTGAAATCATATTTTTCAGGTCAAAATTTGGCGAGATTTTGCCAAAAAAAAAGTCACTTTATATAGGTAGTGTAAGTGAAGCTCCACTTTGTACCAAAGAAATGCTAAGAATTGTGTGATTGTTTTGTTGTTGAATTTTTTTTTTAATTTCAAGAATCAGAAGTTAAATTTACCAACTAGTTTTTTTTTTTTTTCCTTTCAATTTTTTGATGTAGCATCCATCATTAGGTGCATCCAAAGAAAGATTTAACATTAATTGACTTCCTTGAAAATTGTTGAAAAACACTGTGCCAAAACTAAATGCTTAGGTCAAAATGTGACAAAATTTTCCCCCAAGACAAATTTCTCTCTAATACATACCCCAAAAAATTCCCCAAAAAATGGAATTTGTGATATAAACTTCTCCAGATCACCAGAATGTGAAAAATTTCCACCAATAATAACACTGCTACCAACTTTCCTTGTTCAATATTATGATTCAGATGATTTTTCAGGAAATTAAAAATTGGAATTTTGCCAACTAGAAGGGGATGTGTGATATCTCGATCTTCAAGTTATCTCATCAGGTTATTGCCCCTTGTAAAAGATGGTACTTTTGTAATAAACACTGTGGGGGCAATGAAGTTGCCCAAGCTTCCTTTAAAGTTTGACCCAAAGTCCCCAAATCGTTTTTCCAATGAATAAATTGACCTAATTCATTTTATTAGAGTTGGGTGAATGAGCTTTATTCCAATTTTAAGCACCAACAATGAAATGCTTTGGTTTCTACACACTTGTGAAGCTCCAAAGCACTTGGGGCCATTGACTTGATTTCTTTGGATAATTGCAACCATTGATATGAAAAAAAATCTAAAGGAGAATTCACACGTAATGTTAAGTCAGTGTTAAGTGAAAATCTAGGTGGCATCTTAGGTGGTACCCAATGTTGAATGGGTGATTGCTTAATATTAAGTGAATGTTAACTTAACATAAAATCTTCGTGATAAATAGGTTTAGGTTCTAAATGACTAGCTTGGTGTTAGGGGACATAATACTAGAGTCCTTAACACCAAACGTGAATTTAAGTCAGATATGTTTCTAGCAAACCAACACAATTTTCATTGTAATGCTATTAAACATACACATACAAGTTTTTGGGTCCAGGTTCAGGTATTTTACCTGACGCCCCTACTGGGAGAGTAAATCCAGCTGAATAATTTTACCTGCACAACAAGAGTCAAAAGACCTCTCCTCCTTGTGAAGAAGCAAGAGACATACTTTTTCTCCACAAAAAAGGAAGAGGGCCAATTCAAACAGCAAAATTGGACTGGGCTGATTCTGGTTGTGGAATTGGCAGGGGGAACTGATTATGTCATGAGAAATTGTTTGGTACATACCCAGATTACGTATCTATGCTATTTTATACCCTGGAGAGAGAGAGCGCTATGGGATATGCCTTTCTGGCATCCCCTTCTATGGGACTCACACCCATGGAGCCAGGACCCACACCCATCGAGCCAGAAGGGGCAGCCCACAACATAGATCTATATGTGAGTCACATTTCCCAGAATTAGGGCTTTAGCATCTATCTAGGCAACTCACATAGCTTGAGCCCCAAAACAATCATCCAACCAATAAGAACATCCCAGAACAATGGGCTTTTGTCCAGTTTCTCATAGTATGGTTCCAATATATGTCTAACCCATACAGTTCTTTGTGTTTGACGGACACCATCAACTGCAGAGGTTCCAATAAGAGGAGGGATCCACCACCTCGCAGCTTGGATGCACATTCGTAGGAGGGATCTGTCGTCTCATAGCTTCAATGCACATTGCAGCTGCGGAATTTGCCATTCATTGAGCTTGTTATTCAACTTACCTTTGTGTCTATCTTTTATCTGTCTGCATTGTGTATAGGTTGATATCAGTGATTTTTTGGGACAAATTTTGTCCTTTTTTAAAACAAAAATTTGGGAAACTTTGGAAAAAATAAGTTTCTTTAGGTCAAAGTTGGCTAATTTGGCTATTTATGGGAGAAATTCGCAAAATTTTTGACATCACAAAATTGAAAACAAATAACCATGTTTTACATATGGATTAGCAAATGGTCCATCCTTCTAAATTGCAATTTAAGAAAAACATTTCATAAATGTCAGCTCTTGCATCTTTGGTATCCCATCTTGTGATGGACATTTGTAAAGTTGAAGCCCATTCTCATCTTCAATAGGTATCTCAAATTCTGTGAAGTTTTTTTTTCAGCTGCATGGGAGTGTAGTTTGACAAAGAAGTTGTAGAGTATGCACTCTTAATTCTCAATCAGAACAACTGTGTACAAACTACAAACCAAAGGCTTTTGTGACCCTTTCAACTGTTCAACTGTAGCAACAAGCTGCATTCCAATTTGTCAATTAAAGTATGAAGGGGAAGCAGTTGTCTAATTTGTAGATGGACGCCACTTAAACTATTGCGAGAAGTTAACGAAGTTCTAATCAACTTATTTTTCTGCTTCCAGTTCCACGGATAATTAGAACTGAGAACCGGTTTCCAGAGGCTTGAGTGACACAGCACCCACCAGTGCACCATCCAAAAAATCCCATTCCGGGATTTCATGGATGAGATGATGAACCTGTCCCCCACGGGTCAGTTTATTTGGTCAGTAGTTCATTTTTTTCTTCTTGCCTTTTTCTTTTTGTTTTTCCCTTGGACTGTTTTGTTTTGTTTTGGGAGCTCACTGTTTTTCTTCCCGGGCTCATTTTGGTTTCTTTTTTTTTTCCCCGCCACCCTAACCATCATTTTTTTTTTGGGGAACTCCTACTGACCCCTCCAACCTACCTACCACCCTTCCTCCTACCAGCCCATCTACCTACCTACCTTTACTGAACCGGCCCATCTACCTCCCTCATTCTGGTCACCCCTCACTTGTGCTTGTGCTCTCCTCCATCACCAACACTTGAGATTCAGTGGGTTTAGGGTTGCAGAGCTTTAGAAGAGTGAGGAAAAACAAGCGGATGAGCTTGGAGCGCCTAGGTGGGAGGAGCTTGGAGCAAGTATGAAGAAGAACATAACTACAAGGTAAGCTCCCTTCCTCCCGTTTGTGCTTTTTTTTAGGGCTTAGGCAAGCTGATTTTTGTTCCAATGTTGCAAGTCTTACGGTCACAATGACGAGGAGTCCTCATCGTCGTGCTCTTTTGTTCCAATGCTACGAGTCACTGAATCACACAACGATGACAAGCTCAACTCCTCATCATTGTGCATTTGTTTGTTCCAATGCTACAAGTCCCAAGGACACAACGACGAAAAGCTTGGCTCATCATCGTCATGTTTTTTTTATGTTCAAATGCTAGAAGTCCCCATGGGCACAAAAACAAAGAACTCAGCACCTTGTTGTCATGCTCTTTTGTTCTAATGTTGTAGCTTAGTCAAGCGCACAACAATGAGAAGTTTGGCTCCTTGTCATCGCATTTTTCTTCTTCCAATGCTATAAATCCCAAGGACACGACAACGAAGAGCTCGGCTCCCCATCGTCATGTATTTGTTTTGTTCAAGTGTTGGAGGTCCCCATGGGCATGACAATGAGGAGCTAAGCTCTTCGTCATCGTGCTTTTTTGTTCTAGTGCTGCATTTTAGTCAAGTGCATGATGACAAGGAGTTCGACTCCTTGTCGTCGTCTTTTTTTTGTTCCAATGCTAAATCCCAGGGACATGACGATAAAAAGCTTGGCTCCTCATTGTCATGTTTTTTGTTTGTTCAAGTGCTAAAGGTCCCCATGGGCACGACAATGAGGAGCGGAGCTCCTCATCATCGTGCTCTTTTGTTTCAATGCTACAAGTCACTTCAACGCACGACAATGAGGACCTTAGCTCCTTGTTGTCATGCATTTTTTTGTTCAAGTGTTGCAAGTCCCAGGGACATGATGACGAGGAGCTCATTTTTTTTATATGTTCAAGTGTTGGAGGTCCCCATGGGCATGATGAAAAGGAGTTCAACTCCTCATCGTCATGCTCTTTTGTTCCAATGTTGTAGGTTACCAAAGCGCACAACGACGAAGAGCTTAGCTCCTTGTTGTCATGCATTGGTTTATTCCAATGTTGTAGGTCCCAATGACACAATGACAAAGAACTTGGCTCCTCATCGTTGTGTTTTTTTCTATTCAAATGTTGGAGGTCCCCATGGGCATGACAACAAGGAGTTGAGTTCCTTGTCATCATCCTTTTTTATTCTAGTGCTATAGGTCAATCAAACACATGATGATAAAGAGCTCAACTTTTCGTCATTGTGTTTTTTTTGCTCCAATGCTATAAATCCCAAAGACACGATGACAAAAAGCTCGACTTTTCATTGTCCTGTTTTTTTCTTGTTCAAGTCTTGGAAGTCCCCATGGCACAATGACTAAGCTCCTCGTCATCACATTCTTTTGTTCTAATGTTGTAGCTTAATCAAACACACAACAACAAGGAGCTTAATTCCTCGCCATCATGTTTTTTTGGTTCCAGTGTTATAAATCCTAGGGACACGACGTTGTGATGCACTCCCAACCTCCTCAAGAGATTCAAATGTGAGTCTAAAATGAAAACAACAAAAAAGTAGGAAATTGGGGCACACTCCCTAGCTCACAAGCACTTTGGGGGTAGAGGGGCGTGCTGGAGCTCCGGGATGGGATTAGGAAGATTGACAAGCATTTCAGTCACCCACACAAACCTACACAAACCAAACAACAATTTGGTTAGTGCATAGCTAGAGCACTTTTGGTGCTAGGACGAACCATGAGCAAACTCGGATTCATAAAACTCACCATGGCTCGGACTTAGGGGAAGCCACCACCTTCCCCCTTATAGTATATTATGTGTCTCTCTATGAGGCCCACATCCAAATGACACTTTGTCCAAGGATTCTTAAATGGGAGTCCCGAAATTCCCAAAGTTAGCACTCCCGTGACTTTGAAGCCCCATAACTTTGTCTACAACAAAGTTGTAACCCTCGTCGAGATCTTTTCAACGGTATGTTGCACGCCACTTGCACGCAAGGAAATCGGGTCGATTACCGACTTTTAATGCTCAAGAATCAAATTGTCAATTTGACTCCCAGCCTTTCTTTTGGCCATAACTTGTGTTTTAGATGTCCAAATGGGTCATGTGAGCCCATTTTAAACATCTAAATTTCAATAGCTTTTTAATGATATAAAAAATTCTTCAATCCAATTGGTTTTGACCCTTACAATCTCCCTTTGAAGATTCGGGAGTCCATTGGGACTCCAACTCTCAAAATGGGAGTTCACTTGGGAATGTGAGGGTTCATTCCTTCACACTCTTTTACATTTCCAGGAACATGAGATGTGACCCCCGGCCTTTCCTCTTGGCCCGCAACCTTGCAAGCCTTTGCCTTGGTCGCAAGCCCAAAGCTAGGGTTGTGACATCTTTTTCATCGCATTCTTTTGTTCTAATGCTACAACTCAGTCAAACGCACGACAATGAGGAGCTCAATTCCTCATCATCATGTTTTTTTTGTTCTAGTGCGATAAATCCTAGGGACATGACAATAAGGAATTTGGTTATTCGTCGTCATGTTTTATTTTTGTTCAAATGTTGGAGGTCCCCATGGGCACGACGACGAGGAGCTCTGTCAAGCACACAACAACGAAGGGTTGAGCTCCTAATTGTCATGTATTTGTTTTGTTCAAGTGTTGGAAGTCCCCATGGGCACAATGATGAAGAGTTTAGCTCTTCGTCATTATGCTCTTTTGTTTTAATGTTGCAAATCAATTAAATGCATAATGACGAAGAGTTCAACTTATCATCGTCATGTTTTTTTTAGTTCCAATGTTGTAAGTCCCATGGACACAATGATGAGGAACTCAGTTCCTTGTTGTCATGTTATTTTTTTTGTTCAAGTGTTGTAGGTCCCTAAGGCTAGGATGATGAGGAGGCTTTTCATCTCCTCGTCATCTTACTTTTTTTTATTCCAGTCACTCAAGCGCATGACAATGAGGAGTTTGGCTCCTCGTTGTCATGTATTTTTTTTGTTCAAATGCTGCAAGTCCCCATGGGCACGACAACGAAAAACTTAGCTCCTCCTCATTGTGTTATTTTGTTCTAGTGTGGCAAATCAATCAAATGCACAACAACAAGGAGTAGAAGCTCTTCATTGTCATTTTTTTTTATTCCAATGTTGTAAATCCCAAGGACACAATGATGAAGAGCTTTTCATTGTCATGTTATATTTTTGTTCAAATGTTGTAAATCCCCAAGGCCAGGACAACGAAAAGTTCGTCATCCTGCTTTTTTTAATTATAATGACTCAAGTGTTTGATAGCAAGGCTCATCATTGAGTTTTTTTTTTGTTTTGGTCATTCAAGCTTGATGGGTGATTTATTTTTTTTTTGGTGTTGGTAAAAAGTTTGTTTTATTTTGTGTTGTGGTTTTTGCCACTTTGGTAGATGCAAAGTTGAATAAAAACAAAGATTGCTAGAAAAGAGGAACAAGCCTTAACTAAATTGGTAGATAGCATGGGAGGTGTCACGAGTGAAAAAGGTTTGGAGGAATGAAAGATGCAAAAACACATGCAAGTGAATGTTGAAGATGGTGCATTAACTTCGTGTAAAGTTAATGAGGAGCAAGTACAAGCAATTGTTGAGGTTGGGGAAGCTTCTATAGCAAATCTTGTTGTAATTGAAATTGACTTGCAAAAAACTATTGAAATGATAGCAAAGCAAGAAAATGTAATTTTTGCTTCAATGTGAGAGGAAAATGAACATGTTATATAGGACATGTTGAGATTGATGTAAGTGACATTTTTATCTTAACTTACAATCTATTGCCCACCCATTTTCTCTATTTAAGAAGATGGGTGGGTTTTTTTTGGCAAATTTGTGTTTGTAATACTTTTATTAATTTTGGTTCTCAAATTTTTGCCCCACTTTCCTTTTCCGTGTGAAAAGGTGTGTGGGGAATTTTTTTAAAGATTAAATTTCTAAGGAATACCCTATAGTTTTGTAGGTGATATTGTTTTTTTTTGTAGGGTTAGCCCCATTCTATGCAAATTTCAAGATTGGGTTTTTGCAATACTTTCATCTTGAATTTTTGTTTGTCTATCCATTTTTGCAATACCGTCATGGTGTGTTTAATCTTTTGTCTATAATGGAAATACCCTCATCATGTAGAAATAACCTTCATCCAAAATGTAAATTCTCACATTAGGTTTATTGTATTTTTTTTTTGGTTTCAGATGTAGTTACCCCTCCTCCAATTGCCATAAAGGGTGTCCATTGGGCAAGGGATGCGCCCAAATTTGTTTGTAGGGTTGACGGGTATAATGCATTGTATACAGCCAAGTACAACTTGGTATGGCATTTGCAGGCACACCACAATGTGACCATGGAATCGAGCAAGCTTGGATGCCCATCTATTTGAAAGTAGGGCCCAAAGGTTCAAGATCACGCAACAATGAATGCCCATCTATTCAAAAGTAGGGCCCAAAGGTTCAAGATCATGCAATAATGAATGCGCGGGTCTTGAGAAACCTTCTAGCCCAATTCTGTCGTAATGAGCAAAAGGTAATTACTAGGGCTAGGAGGCACACTACCTTGGGATGGGATAGGTTCCAAGGTGATTTGTAATGCACACCTAAGGTTCATAAGCCGGCACTTGTTTAGCTAACTTCTAGCCACATCCTTTAGCTTTTTAGTATGACTACATGGGGTGTGGGGGCCATACCTCTCAATGTACAAACCAAGTTGGGACACAATGAGGACCTTGCACTTATGATTCAATTGATTCGAATCGAGTATGCAAAGGCACTTAGGGGCATTTGCAATTGGATGGAACATGACTAGAAGTTTACATAAAATAAAATAGTGTGGCGTAACGAAATTGGCCTCCTTACGTAATATCATGATTCACAAATGATTCATGATCGAAAAGTTTCCAACAATGCCATACTGAATTTTATTTGAATTCCAAGTTTTAAAATTCATATGTAACATTTATTGTATTGTGTTGTTTCAAGGTTTGAAACACCATTCAGGAGGTGTTTGTGACTAATGCCACGGATGTAGCATTGGGGTTTTTACACAACGACATGTCCATGATGTAGAGGTTGCAACAATGCGGTATAAGAAGGCCAATGGGATCCCATCCCCTTTTAGTAGTGATACAAATAAGCCACAACTTATCCTAGTTTTGATTAGGGTGTTGTTTTGGTCTTCAAGATTTAGGGTAACAATTTATCTTTGAGGCAACCATTATGACATGTTCCCCATTTTAAGTTGGGGTTGTGTCGTGATGTGTAGTGTCGTGACGTACAATGTCGTAAGGATGTAAACACGTAGTAGATTCTACTAAACAAAAAAATTAAAGCCAGTCAAAGGTATAAACTAATCAACTAAAAAGAGATGCATGCACGCACATATATACAATGCACAAGTGAGGCCGAGATGAAATTCTCATGTACATTAACCCTAAAAGCGCACATGGGCATGCCCATAACTGACCATCATGTATGAGGCCATGTACAGGCATGATAGCTGTCGTGACGTGTAGTGTCGTGACGTACGGTGTCATAAGGATGTAAATACATAGTAAATTCTACTAAACAAAAATATTAAAACCAGTCAAAGGTATAAACTAATCAATTAAAAAGAGATGCATGCACACATATATATACAATGCACAAGTGAAGTTGAGATGAAATTCTCATGTATCCCCCCCCCCAGACCTGAGCTGGGAAAAGCATGGCATGGTCTAAGTAGGAATCAAGGTGTTGTAGGAGAACATGATGAGCAGTACCAATTGTCAACAGGAACTTGAGTGAGCTCCGACTTGAGGCAGAAGAAATGGTATCCACCATTACAATTATCACAAAGCAGCATCTAATTAGCATCATCCGTCCTTTGACATACCTGACATGGATAATCAAGTGGAGGAATCCAAGTCAACGTGATGATGGTAGGATCCAAGTTCGGCAAGTGGCAAGGCGCACAATTTTTGGAATGATCATGAATTGTGCGTATGTCAGCTCCTTGTAGCTCCAACACACCTGAAGGCCTGGTCGCCTTAATCCTCAAGATAGTGCGACCAGAAGAAGTGTTTAGAGTATCATTTGGTTGCCGCTAGAGATATACAAAATCACCAACATCAAATTGTCTCACCTTAGGTTTGTAACTGCCACCTTGTGTGTGTGCATACCGTAAGGTGTCTCGATGTTGTGCAATGGACAGGTTTTCCATGGCCATGGGCATAACCCTCCTGAATAGAACAGCCCTTTCTGCAATGACCCTAGCCCAAGTGGTTGGGGAATCCAAGTCCACAACCTGGTCCATTTGAACAACAATGGAAGAGGGTGGAATGGGATGTCTCCCAAAAAGTAAAAAATAAGGAGAGAAATGAGATAAAGAGGCGTGTTTGGACATCTTGTAACCCATGGCGATGTATGGGAGGGCCAGGTCCCAATCCTCTTTGTTCTTAGTGAGGCAAATCTTCCAAAGTCCCTTCTTGCACGTTTGAACCATTCTTTCTTCAAGGCCATCAACTTGAGGATGATCTCTTGAAATCCGACGATGGTCAATGAGAGCATGGTCAACTAGGTCTTGGAATTCTGCCCTGAATTTTGATCCTTGATCAGTAAGGCACTCAGCACAAGCCCCAAACCTACTTAGAACTTGTTGTAAGAAAACATGGCTAGTGCTGTGTGATGATTTGTCTAGTAGCGCAACAAGCTCAACCCACTTTGAAAAATGCTCAATCATAATCATGATGTAAACATTACCCCTAAAGGTTTGTGGTAACTCTCTAGCTAAATCACATGACCAACGATAGAACATGCCCTAAATAGGGAGTGGAGAAAACGTGAGCTGTCAAGAGGAGAAAGAAGTTTTCACTCTATCACATTGCTCACACCTAGCAATGATGTCTCAGACTTGAGCATACATACCTCTCCAATGGTAATGAGGAGAGAGAAGGCTATAAGTACGCTCAATTCCAAAGTGTCCAAGCTTCGAATGTACCTTTTGAATAAGATTAGGCCGTTCATGTGGTGGTGGAACCACTTTGTCGCCTTGTGGTAAGCATCGGGTGATTTTCCTTCCATGAATAGCGTTTGGACCGCTGTTGTACGCGATCTCGCTGACTTGACATAATTCGGGGAGGGTATTCCCCATGTTGAAGAAACCTCAGAATGTCCAAGTCCTCCCATATATCGAGAATGGGATGCATGCTCAACTAGGTTACATTACAGTAGTGCAAGATAACTAGATGCCTCAGATACATGTATTGTTGGAATCTGGTCAAAATCTTGCTTGACTTCTGAAAAATCTTCAAAGGTAGTGAGGGGTCTTCGTGACATGGTATCCGCATTCAGATGTGTAATACCAGGTCGGTGAATAACCTTGAACTCATACTCTTGAAGTATAAGCACCCAACGAGCTAACTTACTAATAAGCTTATCGTTGGTCATCAACCACTTGATAAGGTGGTGGTCGGTATACAAAGTGAAATCGGTGCCATAAAGATAGGGCCTGAAATGTATGACGACCCATACAACGGCAAGGCACTCCCCCTCGTATGAAGAGTAGTTGCTTTCAGCCTTGTTGTTGCTTCGAGATGCATAAGCGATAACATATTCCTTGCCTTCCTCATCAAGTTGGCCAAGAATAGCTCTAATACCAAGAGCACTCTAGTCAGTGTGTAGAATGAAAACCTTGTTGAAATTAGGTATTCTCAGAATGGGGAACTCTAAAAGCTTTTCCTTGAGTGTGTTGAAAGCTTCTTGAGCTTCATCACTCCATGTCTAAGTAACATCCTTTTTTAACAATGCATAGAGAGGATGAGCAATACTACTAAAATCTTGGACATAAATTCTGTAGTAATTACATAGTCCGATGAAGCTCCTCAACGTGTGAACATCAGTAGGATTGGGCATCTCCAAAATGGCTATTACTTTGGCCCAATGAGCCATAATACCATTTGGCAAAATTCTATGTCCAAGGTAGATTACTGAGGTG
>Ga0116227_10014159_pt1 | contig 12254 bp, 14 predicted proteins | sample S1TSphgellanicum_FD_89693 | JGI IMG/M metagenome (GOLD analysis project Ga0116227, IMG submission 89693) | Host-associated microbial communities from peat moss isolated from Minnesota, USA - S1T2_Fb - Sphagnum magellanicum MG | ecosystem: Host-associated > Plants > Peat moss > Unclassified... | reverse complement strand
TCTTCATCCACTCCAACGTGGATTCTATACGGAAAACAAAAAAAAAAAAAAACAAAAAACAGTAGGTGGGTGTGGGGGGGGGGGGGGGGGGGGGGGTTATATACATTTGCCATGATGCTTCCACAATGCTGGCTAGCTCAACAAAACATAAAAGAGGAGTAGCTGAGGAGATAACCAAGGAAAGGGGAACATAAAGAGAAGGAAAAAACAAGACAACCAAACAAGCAGAGAGAAAGATTGATCCAGATAAGAGCATACGACCACACCAAAAGGTCTGGGTACTATTCAGTTCATACTCAGGGTCTTTTGTTCAGCTTGTAATCGTCTTTGCTCGCTAATTACAGCTATATGTGTAGTTTGATGTTGTCAAGAACGAAGTGGTATGTGAAGGAACTTACAAGGATTTAGAATGTGAGAGATGATCCCGATGACTCTCAGAGTGTCCCCTTTGCGTACAACATGACCAAGAGCCCATTGGAGAGCACTTGTGCTGATGTCTTTGTTCACATCCAACACCACCAGCACAACGCCTTGTGTTTGCGCAACTTCAGCATTGTGCATCACCACATCTAAATTTCCTTCAAACGACATATTTTCCCCCCACCTCTTGCCGCTGTTTTCCCGACCCTAGCTTTTCCTGCTCCCTCAACAACCTCACTTGTCTACATAAAATGAATTCCCAAACCTTGCTCCTTATCCTACCATGATGACAAGAGCAAACCAGCTCTCAATGCCTGTGGAAGTAGCTAAGGATCAAACTCCTTTGCCACCATACGCATAACACACAGTACCTAATAAGCTTCAATTCTCTGCAAATCTCTTCTGGAAACATTCTGTTTATCCGTCCATAACAAGAGCCACACTCCTCAATAACACCTGACGCCTGGCAATGCCTGGCAATGGTAGTGACCGCTCATAATCCCCGTGCCACACGGATTTCCACGAGAGACAATAGGCAATTCGCACTCAAATTTTCTTGGCTTGCTCTTCTTCAACTACGCATCTATGAAGTGGTTGCATAGGACAAGAAATCTTCTTGTGGAGAAAAACAAAATGATTGAAGGTAGAAATTGAGGCCCTAAAACAAGAAGATAAAAGAAGATCGATGAGGACATTAGGGCTAAGTTTGTTGGGATTGTTGATCTCATTGCCAATCTAATTGTCAAGGGCTGATTGGACTACTAGGTACAAGTCAAGAGCACAAGGAGCTACTAGGGTAAGCAGGCCGGTCTTAGTACACTTAAAAGTACTCTGATGAAATTCCTGATCCCAATTGGGGTCGTTTGGCTTTGGGGTCTGAAGATACATTGTAGGGTTTCTCTTGGCACTTCTCTTGCCCGTTAGATTGCTCGCTCTACTTGATTAAGAGACACCCAAGATGTGGTCCCCCAAAGTAGAGAGGCCGTTGCCTTGTTTAAAAAAAATCTCCAAACATCTCACACCCTAACTTTCATCAATTTAACTTTAATGAATGCACACTCATTCCCTAGCCTTCTTGTCTTTCTTCCCTTGTTCAATGGGCAAGAGCTTGGGAATGCTTCCCACTCTCTCATTGCTCACAACTTTCGCTCCCTATCCTTCTTTGTCATGCTTGTCTTGGTGATTGTTGTAGTTGTGTACTTGCTCATCATTAGGTTCATCTTGTGTTTGTTGTAGCTTGAAGGTGTTCACCAAGGCAACTACTTGTTTAGCATGGTGGTCACATTGGTTTTTTGTTGTAATGGTTGCGTTGGTTTTCATTGCAATGGTCACCTTCATTTTCATTGCCTTTTGTCATCCCCTTTTCATTGTTGTGGTTGTTTTGGTCTTCATTACAACTACCTTGCAACTAAAAACCACCCCATCACCCCCTCTTTGTCATTGTGGTCACCTTTGTCTTTGTTGTAAGTACCTTTTCATGTTTGCAAGAACTCACCCTATTCATCATGATGGGCACCTTGATATTCATTGTAGCTAGCTTGTAAATAAGAACCACCCAATGAATCTCACCCAATGAATCTCAGTGGCAATGAAATCTATTTTTTTTTGTCTACCATCCTAGTTGGTAATATATTCCCAAAAATTAATTGCAACCCTTACAGGGTACAAAACCATTCCATGCATCATAAGATGTAAAATGCGTAACCACTATGATGTAAATTGTTGATTTGTTGGGGTTTAACCAAGCCCAAAACATAGAATAAAAATAAACACAAAATCATGTGCCAAAAAAACTTGCATAAAACACAAAAAAAATAAAATGCAAAATAAAAAACATTCTATGTTCTTGAATTTCAAATCACTCACAATTTGAAATTATATCCCAAACATCAAATAACTTGAATCATGTTCATACTTAATTTAATTTCAAATTAAAATTTTAAAAAATATGTTAACCCAACTTATTAAATAAATTGTGATTTAATCAAAAAATTAAAATAACACTCTTGACAAATTTAATAAAATTTGAATTCCATATGTGCTTGAATTAAATTTAGAATTTTTAATTCAATTCAAATTAAATTAAATTAAATTTTAATTCAATTCAAGTTGCATGCAATGCCATTCAGTATTTTCATTCGAATGAAATTTAATTTTCACCATTTTTTTTTTTGGGTGTCCATTGATTATTAGTAGTACTATGCAGTGGAATGGAGCAAAAGTTTTTTTAAAATAAAAATAAACAAATGACCATTTAAAAAGGAATTTTGAATGGGTATGCAAAGAAAGAGGAAAAAAAAAATACTAATAAAGCAAGTGAAGGTTTTGAAAGAGAACATTTTGAAAAACAATTATTAAGGTAAAAGTGATGATAAAAGGTAAAGCTAATGTGAAAATTTGTGAAAATATGAAGTTGACATGTTGAAAATCATCATAATTATCATAGGCTACACTCTGAATAATTTCACTACTCATATGACAATATTATAGTAGACCATGGAAAATATATAATTTCAAAATAAATAAATAAATAAATAAATAAGAATTTAGTTTTTGAAAAATAATAATTATTGGCTTTGTCAATGTGGAAACTGACCCTAGGCTATGGTAATAGTATGGAGTGTGGTGGTCATTTGGTGGGTAGGCTAAATAGGTAGGGTGTTCTTAAGAAGGGTTCTTAAAGTAGGTATGTCAAAATGGTTGGACATGGCGAGTGCACACAAAACACACAATCCTTTTGTTTGTTTGTCACCAAAAACTTCCCCAAAACTTGCCAAATCTCTCAAGTCTTTTGTGCAATAATTTTAGCTTTCACACCTTGGCTGAATTGGACAGATGCAAATGGCAATGGCTAGGACCTCAATACACTCTGCAACTATGCCACTTCACAGTACTAGTACTAACACTAGTCTTGTCTGCAACAATTCTTGTGCTCCTCCTCCTCTAGCCAAACTTCATGTTGGTGGAGCAGCAGCAGCAGCAGCAGCAGGAGGAGGAGGAGGAGGAGGAGGAGGAGATTTTTTTCTTTGCAACAATTTGTGCGGGCACACATATGGCAACTGTTGTGCACTCGTTATCAAGCCCCGGAAGAGGAATCGAACTCCGGCAGTAGCTCCACTGGCTGCCATCGCCACATCTGCGGATGCACCCACCACGGATAGCGCCAATCTGTTGCAGTTGAAGACGGAGTTGCTCGTAAGTTGTTCTTCCTTTTCAATTTTCCAAATTTAAAAATAATAAAATAAAATAAACCCTTCTCATTGCAAATTGCACTGCTTGAATATGAGCTTTTGATTTATATTATTTATATTTATTTTTGGTGGTGGAAGTTTTGCTTTTGTGTGGACTAGGTACCCATTTCTGTGCTCTGAGTCGATTGCTGGTACTTAGGGTTATCGAGATCTGTGAGCTATGGTTGGGAGATTTTTGTGTGCAGTGTTGGGTTTTGTTTTGTTTTGTTTTTTTTTTGTTTTTTGGGGGTACTATGAAAGGGTTTCTGGTTGATAAGCTATGGAGGGGTAGGGTTTAGCGTGTGATGGGTGGGAGGGGTTGTGTCTGTTTGTAGAGATGAAATTGCAATTTTGATGATGATTTTTCTTTTGGGCTTCATTGTAGTTCTCTGACTTGAGGAGGTGTAGGAGTACTTGAAAATCTGTTTTTTTTTTTCTTTTACTAAGTAGAGTTGAGCATGCATATTCTAGGGTTTGTGTGGGAAAATTGAAGAGGGTTTGGAAAATTGTGGGGAATGGGTGGGGGGTTTTGGGATTTGTAGAGTATTGTGGCAGGGCTAGACAGAGGGCTGCTGGCAAGTGCAGGTGATGAGGTAGCTGCGGATGATGCAGCACGCAGGCTGGAGTCAATAGGTGATGTCGTGGAGCTTCCAAAGGACTTGGATCTATTGCAGGGTCAATGGCGCCTTGTGTACAGCAGTGGCTTTGTCACAGGCAGCCTTGGAGGACAGCGACCAGGCCCTCCAGTCGGTCGCCTCCTTCCTCTCACCGTTGGCCAGGTTCACATCACTCTTTTTGTTTTTAGGGTCATTCTTGAGTTGCATGCCACTTTTATCAGAAACTTTTCCAGAGAAGACTGCACCAAAGAAGGGGAATAGGTGCAGAAATATATATCATATTTGGACTCTTTCTGCATATAATGTAATCTAATTTGTGGCTGTGATGGCAGGTATACCAGAGAATAGATGTGCTGAGCAAAGAGCTTGACAACATTGTGGATCTACGGATTGGCACACCCTGGCCACTTCCTCCTCTGGAAGTGACTGCCTGCTTAGCCCATTCATTTGAGCTGACTGGTCAGTCTCGTGTGCCCATGGTCGTACTAAATTCCAGGAGTTTACTGAAAAACACAAGTTTCAAGAAAACATGAGAACTTTTTCAGGGGTTTTAGGAGTTAGGTCTATGCTGCTTACTTTGATGTTTGTGTCTGCAGGAGGTGCTGGGATTCGTATCATCTTTGAGAAAACAACGATAAGACCTAAGGGCAGCCTTTCACAGTTGCCCCCATTTGATACGCCCCCAATTCCAAGCTTTTTGCGGCAATCATCACCGAATCAAAACAGTGGTGATTTTGTCACCACTTATCTTGACCCAGAGTTCCGGATAAGCAGAGGGGATCGTGGTGAACTTCGCATTTTTGTGAGAGCTTGAAAAGGCGTTTCCAATGTGGTCTCTGCTGCTTCTCTGAGAATCCCAGAAGTTAATGGCCTGTTCTAGAATACTCTTTCAATGGCATGTGAATGAATGGGATGTGTTTTGCTTGCCATAATGCTTTTTTGTAAACAATGCTTTAGGAACCCTGGAAGTTTCAAAAGTATGTACTGTATGTAGCAATGCTCTATCTCTTTATAGAGAAAATGTTTGTCCACTGCCTTCTCTACCTCCAGTTCCAATTCGTAGAAGGAATAAATTTCACCCATATTTGTAGTTCTGTGCATGATCCTCACAGCCTAAAGGTCTAACAAACTGACTGCATTCATCAGTTGTGACTAACCTGAAGCTTCACATGAGACTGAACACTCCTGGATTCTTAAAGCATGATGGAATATATGATGCTTCTTGCAAATGCTGCAATGAGTCTTGCAATCACGGCAAATCTACTGTAGCCTTTTGTTACCACACAAGAAGACCTTGCCATCTGTTAACCTTCAAAATCTGAGTTCTTGAGCCTTGGAGCAACTACAGCAGTGCTGAGGAATGTGACCCTGGACATTAAAATTGGATGAAGAAAAGTTAAAACATGTTGGTTTTGCACAGCAAAATGGTTTTGGCCTAGCAATTTTTGCACAGTTTGTGGAGGCTTGTAAAGGCACTGCAATGCCTCTAACACCCTGCTGTTGATTGGCTAGGTAGTTTGATTGGTCTGGGTGAGTTGCTATTAATAGTCTCCAACCTATTTACAGTCTTAAACTTGGACAGGAGAAATACTTTTGCAGAGCAGACCACTAGAGATGCTCTTAGTCTCAACTCTAAGCATCATGCACTCTGTATAGTGGTATTCATCTCCTTCATGATCACTCTCGGTATACTTCTTGACAGAGTTACATGATCTGAAACTCAAGTAAAAGGAATACATACAAAATGCAGCTCTCCTTCAGCAGATTGTCTTTGCAGGTGCTTCAATACCTTCTTCTCCTTTCTCTTGGCTTTTCTCCACTACCCACCATGATAGGAGTTAGTCTACTTCCTTCGACAAGCAAAACAACCTATCATGTGCCCCAAAGCTTCATTCGCGATCAGATTATGATTTGGCAAGGAGTAGGGATATACCCTAAACCCTAAGAGCAGTAGTGCCTTACCCAGATAGAAAGCTCTCCTCATGGATTTTTCATCCAAGGGGGAGCTATTGGGATGGGGTAATCCAAAGTAGAATGAAGAGCTATGTTATGGAGCTTTCTAGAAGAATACGGGAAAGAGCAAGCGCCTTCCTTCTTCTTCTTCTTCTTCTTCCTTTCTCCCTGTCGTCACCCCTGCAAGGTTTTGTTTTTGTCTTTGCATCTGTAGGTTGAGAGTTGAGAGAAGCAGGACTGTGATAGCTGCATTGGGTTGTTGACAGAATCTCTGTGAAGTGGTGAGTGAGCTATGGCAACTGCAGTTGCAAAGAGGCTCGTACCATTGTTGGATAGGGTTCTGGTGGAGAAGGTGGTGCCCCCTACCAAATCTGCTGGTGGTATCCTTCTCCCTGATTCACTGACCAAGGTAGGTTTGTTCTCGTTTTTTCTTCTGTCTGTCTGTCTGTCTGTCCCTTCCTTTCTTGTTTCCAGGTTTCTGGCTGATTGGGAAGCTCAAAGTAGGGTTTTAGGATGTGTTTTGTTTAAGGTTTTAGGTTTTTTCCGAAGTTCACAAGAACGATAAATCTCGATACACAGGTTTGTTATGGTCTGTTTTCTTGAGTTTTTGGAGTGTTCTGTGATGTTGGGTTTTGCAAGATATCACCAAAGTATGATGTACCCTGATGTGAGTTGAGAGAAATGCAAGGGAAGGGGGCTGGTGTTTGAGAACTCGAATCCCAAACTCTGGGCCCTGTCACTGGTTTTAGGTCTGTATGGATTGTTTCACAACTGATTCTTCCTGAATTTGTGTTGCAGGTTAATTCTGGAGTTGTCATATCTGTTGGCCCTGGTGGTCGGACCAGAGATGGGCACACTGTTCCTCCGAGTGTGAAGGAGGGTGATACAGTTCTTCTGCCTGAATTTGGTGGTACTCAGATCAACCTTGGAGAGAAACAGTAAGCCTCTTGTTGAAACCTTTGCTTCATCAGACTTGTAGTTTTCTTTATGAGATCTGCGAGTTAGAGCCATACACACATTTCTTTGGAATCTTGCTGATCAGAAGGACACAGAAATGAAACTAGCTAAGGTGCGGATGTTGTTTGTTGTCTTACACTTCACAGCAATTGCAAATCCTAATTATACAATCATTCCCAATAGTTTTGATTCACTGATTGCTGTGGGACTTCTTCACAGCATTTGCAAGTCTCAATTTTGCACGCATACCAAATAGTTTTGCTTCATCAATTGCTGCTTTATGGATAGTTTTGCTCAGAGGAGTGTTGAAGGAAGAACAGTAGGAGTCCTTGCAGGATTTTAGAGTTTCATCCTGGTTTGGACTGAGCTTCTTGGGGCTTGTATTGTGTTGGTGCAGGTTTGTACTCTACCGTGATGATGACATTCTTGGGATTCTTGAGAAATGAAAGTTTTGTCCAAGCCCTAAATTTTGACTCTTGTTGGATGGTGGATCCATCACTGGTGTAGAGGTGGTGGTACCACCCTTGGCTACATATGTATGCGGACATGCATTTGTAGGGCTTCATTTGTGGGGACTTCATCATCCCCTCTTCGTGGGGTGTCAGATCACATGTCAACATGTTCTTTGGATTCAGATTTTTCTCAAATGGATCTCACTAGAATCCTCTGCATATTATCCTAGCAGTATGTGCAATGTAGGGTGCTCTGATTCCTGTCCACTGTATGATTGTTTGTCTGACACACCTCCCCTTCAGAAATTTTTTTTTACTGAACTGATCAAATTGATTTGTTGAACTTCAATTCTTATGTGCTGCACATTCACAAACATGGGTTGTCGTAGATGAAGATGTAGCTGCTGATTCTGGGAAAAACCCAATTGTGTTATTAGTTTGCATAGCTACAAGTGCTGATTCAAGTTGCATATTGTTATTGCCAACTGATAAACTCAACAAATGCATCCAAATAACTGGAGAAGGATGTACCCAACTCAATCTGTCCATCTAGCTTTCCTGCCCATGTTCCATTCTAGTACTCAGACAAATTCTTCACCTTGCCTCAAGATGAGTAGAGTGAAAAATGAAGACACAAACACTGGGTCTGCATTTGCTTCTCTGTTTCTGTTTAATCACAAGGTGGTAAGTGATAAAACTAGCCAGCAAATTAGACTAGTCTATGAAATGTTTTCTCAGACAATTGCTTAACTGAAAGGATCATAAGAGTCATTAAGGATTATCTCCAAATGATCACTCTCATCCTTGATCATGCCTATTGTAGAATGTGGAGCCTGAAAGGGGTCTTCAATTCTTTGGGTAACCATGTTCCCACCTTAGCCACCTCATTGAACCTCAAGAGGCTTAAATACAGGTTGTGGGTCATGGTCTTGAATTTCACATTGGTTTTGCAGATATGTGCTTCTTCCTATGGGTCTTTAAAAATTGTAAAACCTTAAACAGCAGTTTTTCTTTAATTAAGTGAATAAATATTATTTTTATTTTTGTTTAGACATTATTATAGACCATTGTTGTGATCCATAATTTATAGTGATGACCTTGCAAGAGGCATTTCACTCATAGACTAGTGGTGCTTGCAATAATGAGGATTAGGAAAATATGTAATTGGGATATCTTCCCACTAGGGTGTTGTGATCACAGATTTTGTGATCAGAGCACACTGTGTAACTGCAACCACAGCATCCTACTGGAAAGAGCTCCTTTTTGGAGTGTAAGGGCAGAGGTCAAAGTAGGAGTAGAGAGAGGTACACTGCAAAGTGAAACTAGAGCATGACATTCAAGAACTGTTAGAATATATACATGGACAGTTTTGAAGCATCCAACAAATGGTAAATGGCAAACCAAAACCTGCTGCAATGGGATCAGAAAGCTTGGAACACGCTTGCTAGCATTTCAGTTTTGCTAACATGCTTGGTAGCTCATGCAAAAATGTTTGGACATCTAGAGGTGAAGTACTGGAGAAGATGATTTCCTCATGTAATGACCATATAGAACCTCAGAGAAGTTCTTCAGAAAACCTCCTCATGAAATGAAACTGTGTCAGAGAAGTTCTTGAAAAGAGCTTCACATGTAATGAATGAACTGTAGAGAACCTCAAATTCTTGACACTTGTTTGAAACTTAGAATGTCCCATGTGGATTTATGCACTGAATTTGTCAGCATCTTGACATACATGTTGGGAACTCAAATGTCTATCCATGTGCACATTGTTGTAAGTGTGTCTTTGGCTTTTTGTCAGATTCTTGACATGCATGGGTTTCAAACTCCGAATGTATGTTCTGTCCGTGTGCATCATTGACATGAGTGTGTTTGGTATATTGTTGTCAGATTCTTGACATACAAGGTTTGGAACTCAAATGTCCATGGTGCATTTCCACATTCCATTTGGAAACAGAAAATAAAGTATAGTGCAGCTGAAAGGGTACTATCTCTCGATTGTCAGTCAGAAATCTGATAATCTCTCTGGATGTTCCTTAGTCTCTGGATGAGGAGCCTTCTCTCAACATATAAAAATCGTAGTCTTATCTCTGGATGAGGAGCCTTCTCTCAACATATAAAAATCGTAGTCTTATCTCTGGATGAGGAGCCTTCTCTCAACATATAAAAATCGTAGTCTTACTTATTAGATGGTGTTGGAGAGAAAACCCATAACAGCTCTGGAAGCCTCTCCATAAGAGCATTCTCTTGTGTACAGCATGAATTAAAGTGAGCATACAACAACAACCAAAAACAATTTCTACAACACCGCATCAGATCTTGGGTCACATTGAAAATGTACCTACAGAAGAAATGCTTGCTGTGCAGCAGGAATGGACAAACACAAAAGCTATTGCAAGCTCAAGAATCACTTTCCTTCACTAACTGAGCATCGAACCTCAATAAGGTGCATTCTACGTGCTGGTGGTGGTGGATGATCATGATCTTATACACTAGTACCATGAGCTCCAGCTCCAGCTCCAGCAGCAGAAGCTACAATAAAAGAAGAAGATTCACAACTGGGAAGTGCAGCAGCAGCAGCAGCGGCATGAGCTTGAATTTGGGCGGGGAGCTCATGCGCTGGAATACAACAACCCATTAGGCTCCGAATCCCTTCTTGATTGTCTGGACCTCGGATACCGGGATGCCGAAAGCCTTGGCAAGCACGTTGTCCTGGATCGGCGGTTGAGCTCCGAACAAGGCATTTGCAGTGAGCTGAACGCCAGGGTTCTGCGAGTTCAAGGCAGAGATGGAGAAGGCGGGAGCATTGCCGATATTCAACGCGAAATGCAACAAACCTTTAGGGAAGAGGAAAACGTCTCCTTTCTGCAACACGGCGGAATAGAGCTTGTCGTTGGTGTCAACGAATCCCACGTACAGCGTACCCTGGACAACGTACAAGACCTCGGTGGCTCTTGGGTGGGTGTGGGGAGGAACGAGTCCTCCTTTGGCGTAATCTATGCGCGCCAGCGCTAGTCCCAGGGTGTTGAGTGCAGGGTAGTTTACTCCTGCAAAGCCCGGGGTGACTACAGATCCCAGAGAGTTGGCCGTGTTGCCCGCCTTCTCAAAGCCGGTGAATGCAAAGTCGGTACCGGTCACCGTCGCCGGATTCCTACACACCAGCCCGTTGAGTATGATGGTGCTCGTCAAATTCGCGACACAGAAGTCATCAATCGGATCAGCATCCGACGCTGTAATCGCAACAGTTGTCGCCAACATCATCACCACTGCTGCAAAAGTACTGACCACAAGCTTCCCCATAACAAACCACTCCACCACACTCACCCAAAATCACTAATTCCCAAAAGACACTAAAAGATCAGCTTCGAACTAAATTCCGAAAACAAAAAGAACAGCTTGAAAAAATTCTGTAGACGATTCTCAAGAGACAGAGACAGAAAGAAAGACAGGAGCTAGCAGAGAAGGAAGAGACACAGACACAGAGAGCGAGAGAGAGAGAGAGAGAGAGAGAGAGAGAGAGAGTAGCTGTACTTGGGTTGCAATGAAGACTGTTTGGCTATTTGTAAGTGAAAAAAGGGAGTCGCGATGAAGTGCCGCTAAACAAGGAGGGTGTTGGGTTGTACAAAGTGAGGAAGGAATGAATGCTGCAAGCAAACTCGGCGTCATCTGGACTTAATTGCTTGGCTGCATGCACGCCGCTACAAAAAGGGCTGTTAGAGATTGTTCCGCTAACTGATCCATATCCTTCTTCTTCTTCTTCTTCTTCTTGCACTAAAAAAAGATAGCAATTCACCTGCATTTCATCTAGCTTCTCCACACAAGATCGATCTCTCTCTCTCTCGCTCGGTCGATTGGATCTGTGTGCGCTTGCTTGCATTGTGAACCTTGGGAGACTCTCTCATTGAAATCGAGTCTCTTCCAAAACCAGTGTGAACAAAACCAAAATCTGAGAGAGACGTGAAATCCTTCCTGCCAACACACATTTGCCGTTCTTTTATAGCCAAAAAAACATTATATTCAAAAACTAAAATTTTTAAGATCAAGTTGTTTTTGAGATTTTCAATAGCCATTATTCGACCCAACATTTAAGACAAATTGCCAGACTTTCTATGCATGAATCAAGTTTATCAGTGTTCATCCAAGGTCGAGTTTAACAGGTTGGATATATGGGCCTCAGTCAACCAGCATCGGTACCATGGTAGAAAATTAGAAATCCTGAATAAATTTTTTTAGGCTGCTTCTAACCACAGTAAATATAATATCCTTAAACTAAATCAATGTCTCAAGTTCAAATTTGCCATTTCCTGGGTTGAATTTGTTCATCAAAAGGCCTAACTCAAGAAGGTGAAGGTATGGGTGTGGAGTGCTGGTTCACCCTGGCAGCCATCTAAACCTTTACTGGCAACTTTTTTTATTTTGGCGAATTTTAAGAGTATTACAACAACAACAACAACAAAAGGAGTTTTGTTTTAAATATTTTAGTCTAAATTTGAAAAAATGCGCTAACTTACTTACTTACAATTTAGCGTCATTAAGTGGGCCAAACAGCGCCCGGGCCAGAACCCAATTGACGTTAAGTCTGATGAAGCAATTCAGATCTAACCGTCTGACATTGTACTAAGAATCTA
>Ga0116227_10014158_pt1 | contig 12254 bp, 8 predicted proteins | sample S1TSphgellanicum_FD_89693 | JGI IMG/M metagenome (GOLD analysis project Ga0116227, IMG submission 89693) | Host-associated microbial communities from peat moss isolated from Minnesota, USA - S1T2_Fb - Sphagnum magellanicum MG | ecosystem: Host-associated > Plants > Peat moss > Unclassified... | reverse complement strand
GATAAAATGCTCACCATCCCGGTGCGATTTGAAAAAAGGTGTGGTCTTGTCGGGCTTTACGCGCGGGCGGGCATGTTGAACAGCTTGTGCCGCGCGACCGTACCCAATTGCGCGAAAGGCTTTGTCGGACCGCACAGGATTGGTATGAGGTCCGCCGTAAGTGTGTCGAGGGCGTGCCTTTCGGCGCCATGGCTGCCCCGCCGGAGCCTGTCATGTCGGTAATGTTCAAGGACCGCAGCCCCCGCACATTCCTTGTCGCCAGCGCGATCATGGCGATCGGTCTGGCGGTGCGCGCGCTGCTCGACACGGTGCTGCCCGCATTGCCGCCGTTCGTCACGCTCTACCCGGCCGTCGCCCTTGCAGGTTTGCTATGCGGTCCGATGGCGGGCGGGGCATCGCTGGTGGTGGCGGTTGTGGCGGCGATCTATTTCTGGATTCCGCCAAGGATGAGTTTTGCCGCCCCCAACACCACGGATTCGGTGGCCATCGGCCTGTTTGTTCTGACCTCGACGATCGTGCTGTGGGCCGCGGCCCTGCTGCGATCAGAGCTGAACAAGCTTACCGTGGCGAGGGCAGCGATTGATCTGGGGCTCGATGTCGGCGGGATTGGCCTGTGGGAGATGAATCTGCGCACCGGGCGGATCACCGCCTCCAGCGCTGCGCGCCGGCTGCATGCCATCGGCAAGGGGGATGTTCAAACCACGCCTGAGGACTGGCTGGCCGGCGTTGATCCTGAGGACCTGGAACTCGCCCGCCAGAGTCTGGGCGATGCCGTCGCCCGGGGCGTCCTGGCGGCCTACAGTTACCGTGTCGAAGGCGGGTCTGACGGCCCGCGATGGATCAACGCGCGTGGCCGCGTGGTGAACACGTCTGCAGAGCGGCGCCTCGTCGTCGCGCTGATCGATATTACCGATCAGGTGCGGATAGAGCAGGGCTTGAGGCTGGAGCGCGAGCGGTTGCATCTGGCGCTGGAGGCGGGCGCGCTGGCGGTCTGGGTTTATCGACCCGACACCGACGAGGCGACGATCGATGCGCGCTATGCGGTCACGCTGGGATTCGAGCCGGCAATAACGGTCTTGAGCAAAGCTCAGGTCGGGGACGCGATCCATCCCGAAGATCGTTCCCGTGTCGCCGCTGAACATGACGCGGCGCTCGCCTCCGGCTGCGACTACAACATCGAATATCGCGCGAATGACCCGTCCGGGGGCTATCGCTGGGTGGTATCGAGAGGTCGACTGATCAAAGGGCAAGGCGCGTCCGAGCCCGACCAGCTGGTGGGCATTATCCAGGACATCACCGAGCAGAAACAGCGCGAGAGTGCATTGCGCGACATCGCCTTGACGCGCGAACTGCTGGTGCGGGAAGCGGATCATCGCATCAAGAACTCGCTGCAATTGGTGGTGTCCCTGATGATGCTGTCGATGCGCGGCCTTGAGGCCGGGAGCGTCGCCGAAAAGGCGCTGCGCGGTGCGATCGCGCGGGTCAAAGCCATTGGCGCCAGCCATCTTGCGTTGCAGGGCAGCCAGGACCTGAAAACCATCAACCTGGATGTCACGCTGCGAGAGCTTTGTGCGCACTTTGCCGAGCTGCATCCTGCTTGCGAGGTCGACTGCCAGGTGGTGGGGTCGCCAAGTCTCAGCGCCGATCGGGCGATTCCACTGGGACTGGTGATCAGCGAACTGGTCACCAATGCCCTGCGCCATGCCTTCGCGGGCCCCGGCGGCGGCCTGGTTCGGGTGGAAGCGCGTCAGGATGGCAATGATCTGGTGGTCATGGTCATCGACGATGGGGTGGGGATGGCGGCAGGCGTCGGCCGCACCGGTCTGGGGTCCCGCATCATCCGCACGCTGACGGCGCAGATCAACGCTCGCCTGGAAATCGACAGCGCTTCCGGCGTCGGCACCACCGTGACTTTGCGTATGGCGCTTACCGATGCGGATCGCGCAACGGCGTCGCCGCTCTCGTAAATTCGATACGCAGCAGGCAGGGCCGCCATTGGTGGCGGCCGATGACGGTCAGCTCCGCCATGGACAGGACGCCCGGAATCATCCTTCCAGCGGGATCCTCGCATCGCGCTCACCGTACTTTCAGCCTCGTGACAGGATGTTGCAAAATAGAAGCACTGCCGGACAATCGCACATTAATACTCTACTAAAAAGATTGACTTTGGCGCTTGTCACAATACCGCAACAAAGCCCTCATACCGGGCCTATGCCTCAATCATAATCGCAAAAGGTTCTAGCCATGAAATTGCACCATGCCTTGCTGGCAGCAGTCGCTGTCGGTGCCGTCACCGCGCCGAATGCACAGGCCGCCGAAAAGAAGCATGCCAGGCACCACCACGTGCCGGCAGCCAAGGAGAGCGGGCTCAAGAGCGAAGTCGAAGAGCTGAAGGCGCAAGTTGCCGCCCTGCGCGAAGAAATCCGCGCCGAACACTCGACCGCGGCCGCGACCCAGACCCAGGTTGCCACGTTGCAGAGCCAGACCAGCACGGTTGCGCAGACCGCGTCGACCGCCGAACAGACGGCAACGACCGCCGCCGCCAAGGCCGACACCGCAGTCGCCAAGGCCGATGCGGTGCAGGTTGCCGAAACGAACACCGACAAGAAGGTCGGCGCGCTTGCCTGGGCCGGCGACACCAAAGTCGGCGGCACCGTGTTCTTCAACTATTCGAATATCAACCAGCAATCGAATGGGGTGAAGCAGGCGACCAACGGCACCGGGATCAACCTCAAGCGCCTGTACATCACAATCGATCACAAATTCAGCGATATCTGGTCGGCCAACATCACCACCGATGTCAGCAATGCGATCGGTGAGACGACCAATTCCAACTACACCTCTGCCAACAGCAGTTCATATAGCGAAATCGGCAAGGGTTTTTATATCAAGAAGGCCTATCTGCAAGCCAAGCTTGACCCGTCGCTGATCATTCGCGCCGGCTCGTCCGATACGGCGTGGGTGCCGTACATGGAGGGCATCTATGGTCACCGCTATATCGAAAACGAGTTGCTCGATGAATACAAGCTCGGCACGTCGGCCGACTGGGGTGTGTCGGCTTTGGGCGATCTGGCCGGCGGCCTGATCAGCTATCAGGTCGGTGTCGTCAACGGTGCCGGATACCGCAGCGTCCAGGTGACCAACTCGGTCGACATTGATGGCCGTCTGTCGGCGCAGTACAAGGGCTTCTTCGCCGCCGTCGGCGGTTATAGCGGCAAGCTGGGCAAGGACTTCTACGGCACGACGATCGACCACACCGCCACCCGCATCGACGGCGCCGCCGGTTACAAGAGCGACCTGTTCACTGTCGGTGCCGAGTACGTCTCGTCCAGGAACTTCAACAGCGTGACGTCGTTGAACCAGGACAGGGACCGGGGCTTGTCGGCCTTTGCCAACTTCAACATCACGCCGAAGTGGCAGGTGTTCGGCCGCTATGACTGGATCCGCCAGACCGACATCACGACGTCAACCGGGGTCGAAAATGCGGTTCGCAACGCTTACTTCAACTTTGGTCTGCAGTGGGAAGTGGCCAAACTGGTCGACCTGTCGCTGGTATACAAGCGTGCGCAGGCCACCAATTTCAACAACCCGACCGGCACGATCGCCTGGCAGGAAGGTGCCGGCACGATCGGTGGCACGATCAACGGGACCTATGACGAAGTCGGCCTGTTCGGCCTGATCAAGTTCTGATCGCTCATGCCCCCGGCCGCACAGGCGTGCGGCCGGGGGTTGCCTTGCCCGGATTCCAGCCGCCGCCCAGTGCGCGGGCCAATGACACGGCGGTGTTCAGCCGCAAGGTGTGGACCTCAATCGCACGACGTTGTTCGAACAGCGCGGTCGTTTGTGCCGTCACCACGTCGAGATAGTTGGACACACCCTTTTCATACCGCATCATCGACGAGTCGGCGGCCTGTTGCGCTTGCCCGGCAGCGCGGGTTTGCGCCTGTTCCTCCTCGCCGAAATGATGGAGCGCGGACAGGCTGTCTTCGACTTCCTGAAACGCGGTCAACGCGGTCACGCGATAGGCCGCGCTGGCTTCGTCCCAGCGTGCGCGCGCGGCGCGCACTTGCGCCTTGCGTCGGCCGCCGTCGAACAGCGTCAGCGCCAGGGTCGGGCCAAGCGCCCAATAGGCGTTGCCGGCGGCGGCAAGGCCGGCCAAAGTGGTGGCATTGGTCCCGCCGCCCGCCGCCAGATCGACCGTCGGAAAAAAGGCCGCCCGCGCCACCCCGATCGCGCGATTGGCGGCGTACATGCGACGTTCCGCCGCGGCGACATCGGGCCGTCGTTGCAAAAGCGTCGATGGCAGGCCGACAGGCACGACCGCGACCCGAAGCACGTCTTTGGCCGGGGCCAGCGCAAACGACGAAGCGGGTACGCCGATCAGGCTGGCAACCGCATGTTCAAGTCTGGCCCGCGCCGCCAGCACATCGGCCAGTTGCGCCTGCGCATCGGCCAGTTGTGCGCCCGAGCGTCCGGTGTCGATGCCCGTCGCCACCCCGCCTGAAAAGCGGTTGCGCACCACGTCGTCCGCCTCGGCATAGACGGCGATATTGCTTTTGAGCAGGTCGGTTTCGGCATCGAGGCCCCGCAGCACAATATAGGTTGTTGCCAGTTGGGCCTGAAGGCCGAGGCGGATTGCGGCGGCGTCTTCGGCGCTGGCCACGGCGTTGGCGCGTCCGGCCGCGATCGAATCCTTCACACGGCCCCACAAGTCGACTTCGTAGCTTGCGCCCAGCCCGGCGATATTGTTGCCGAAATTGGCCGGCTGGTCAGTGCCGCGCAACGGGCGATCGTCGGATTCCCGGTCAAAGCCCAGCGTGGCGGCCGACCCGACTGTCGGCAGGGCATCGGCCCGCGCCACCCGCAACGCCTCGCGCGCCTCGTTGCTGCGCGCCAGCGCGGCCGCCAGCGTCGGACTGTTGCCGGCAAGGCGATCTTCCAGCGCATCAAGCTGTGGATCGCCGAGCGCCCGCCACCAGTCAGCCGTCAGCGTCTGCGTCGCGGCCGGTTGCGCCCAGACGCCGTTTTCGCGGAAGGCATCGACGGCGGTGATCTTGGCCGGGTGATAGGCAGGCGCACCGGCGCATCCCGCGACCATCAGGATCGCTGCGGCCAGCGGGATATTTCGGCACAGACGCCGATGCAGTTTACGCATGGTCAAGTTCCGCGCGGACAGCTTCGCCTTCGCTGATCGAATCCGGCGGGTTGGCGATGATCCGCGTACCGGCGGTCAGGCCCGAATTGATTTCGATCCTGCCGCCCAGATCGCGTCCGACGACAACCGGGATCAGATGCACACGACCTGTGTTGCTGACAGTGGCGACCTCGCTGCCATGATCGCGCAACACCAGCGCGCCTGACGGCACAATCAGCCGCCGACCGGCGCCGGGCAGCGCAAAATGGACTTCGGCATAGCCGCCGGGCTTGAGCTTCAGCCCGGGATTGCCGGTCGCCAACTGTACTTGCAGCGATCCGCTGCGGGGATCGATGGCAAACGACTGATCGGTCAATGTCGCCGGAAACGTCTGGTCGGGATAGTCCGGCAGCTTCAGCGTGGCGGTCAGCCCCGCGTGCATCGCCGCCGAATATTCCTGTGGTACATTGACATAGACGCGGATGCGCCGTTCGTCGGCCATCGCGAACATCGGCGTCTGGTTCGTCGCGCCGGGGCCGACCAGATCACCGATATCGGCGTTGCGCTGCGTAACCAGCCCGGCAAACGGCGCGCGGACCGTGGCATAGCTTTTCATCGCCAGCAACCGGCCGAGTGCGGCAGACGCCTCTTCGACCGCAGCGGCGTGGGTCTTTGCATCGGCGTTCTTTTCGTCGGTTTCCTGCTCGGACACCGACTTGCTTTTGAGCAGGTCGTTCCACCGCGCAGCCGTCGAGCGGGCAAGCGCGGCCTCGGCACGAACGCGGTCGAGGGTGGCGCGCGCCTGGATGATCTGCTGGTCAAGCTCTGGCGTGTCGATGGTCGCCAGTGCCGCGTTCTGGCCGACATCGGCGCCGATATCCTTGTTCCAGACACGGACATAACCGGCCACCCGCGCGTAGATATGCGCGGTAAACCACGCCTGCATTGTGCCGGGCAGCACCAGTTCGTTCGCTGTGCCCGATGTCGTGGGCGTGATCAGCCGGACGCTGGGCCGGGCTTCGCGGTCGGACGTGACCTGCGCCTCGTTGCCATCGCGCGAACGGACATAGGTCCCTCCGGCAAGGACAAGCACCGCCAGCGCCACGGCGATCATCCCGAAACGGGCAAGGCCTTGGGGCGGCGTCCCGGCACCAGCGGGCAGACCGTGAAGATCAGACATACTGCGTTTCCTTCTGAAGGGTGCGCGCGGGGGCCGGCGCGTCATCCGCTCCGTCGCCCTCTTCCGCACGACCTGTTTCGCGGCGGTGGGCCAGGCTGAACACCACGGGCACGAACACCAGCGTGGCCACCGTGGCAAAAAGCAGTCCGCCGATCACCGCGCGGCCGAGCGGTGCATTCTGTTCGCCGCCGTCGCCAAGGCCCAGCGCCATCGGCACCATGCCGATGATCATCGCGAGCGCGGTCATCAACACTGGACGGAACCGGGTCGCACCGGCTTCGAGCGCGGCGCGCACCGCATCGCCGGTGGCGGCGAGCCGTTCCCGGGCAAAGCTGACCACGAGCACCGAATTGGCGGTTGCCACCCCCATGCACATGATCGCGCCGGTCAGCGCCGGGACCGACAGCGTGGTGTGCGTGCCGAACAACATCCAGGCAATCCCGGCGAGCGCTGCGGGCAAGGCGGTGATGATGACGAAGGGATCGGTCCAGCTCTGGAAATTGACCACGATCAGCAGGTAGATCAGCACGATCGCGGCGGCGAGACCCAGGATCAGCCCGGAAAACGCAGCGTTCATGGTCTGCACCTGACCGCGCAGCGTCACCGTCGCGCCTTTGGGCAATTGCGCCTGCGTGTCATCGAGCACGCGCTGGATGTCGGCCGCGACGGCGCCCAGATCACGGCCTTGCGGCGTTGCATAGATGTCGATCGCCGGCGAAATCGCATAGTGGCTGATCACGGCGGCGGTGCGGCTTTCATGAATATCGCTAAGGCCGCCCAGTGTCTGGAACGAGCCCGGGCCGCCCGGCGCATTGCCGGTGCCGGTAACCGGCACGTTGTTCAGCGCGCTGATCGTGTCGGCGCGGTATTCGGGCGCCTGCACCACGATGGGGTAGGATACGCCGGTCTTCGGGTTGAGCCAGAAGGTCGGCGCGACCTGGAAACTGCCGGCAAGGTTGATCGACAGCGCACGGGTCACGTCGTTTTCGGTGATCCCGACCCGGTCGGCCAGCGACCGGTCGACATCGATCTTGAGCTCGGGGTAATTGCTCGGCTGCTGAATGCGCACGTCGGCAACGCCGGCGATATGCTTCATCCGGCCCATCACAGTGTCGGCATAGGCCTCGTTGGCAACATTGTCCGGCCCCGAAACAATCACGTCGATCGGTGCGGGCGCGCCAAAATTGAGGATCTGGCTGGTGATGTCGGCCGGCAGGAAGGCAAAGTCGCTGCCCGGAAACATCCGCGGCAAATCGGTGCGCAAGCGCCGGACGTAGCCTGCGGTCGGATGATGGCCTTCGTTCAGGGTGATCATGATCACACCATCCTGCGGGCCGATGCTGCCGCTGTTGGAATAGGCCGTGTTGATGCCCGACACGGTCATGCCGATGTTGTCGATGATCGAGCCGGTTTCCGACTTCGGCAATTCGCTGCGGATGCGCGCCTCGATATGGTCGAACAGGGCGGCGGCTTCTTCCAGCTTGGTGCCGGTCGGCGCGCGGACGTGGATGGTGATTTCCCCCGAATCGACCGCAGGAAAGAAATCGCGGCCCAGGAACGGCACCAGTGCAAAGCTGAAGATGACAAGCGCCATGAAGCCGCCAATCAGCGCCCGGCGATGGGCGAGCGCCAGCGCAAGCACGCCGACATACCAGGCGCGCACCACTTCGAAACGGCGTTCGAACCCATGCTGAAACCGGCGCAGGACATTGTGCGACTGGTCGTGGCCGGCCATCGCGTCATGGCTGATCATGATCGCCGTCGTTGCGGGCGCGGCATGGGCCCGCAGCAGCCAGTTGGCCATCGCCAGCACCAGGGTGCGCGACAGGATGAACGAGGCGATCATCGCGAAAATGACCGCTTCGGCCATCGGCGTGAACAGGAAGCCAGGGACCCCGCCGAGGAAAAACATCGGCACGAAGGTGATGCAGATGCACAACAGCGAGACGAAAGCCGGCTGCACGATCTGCGCCGCACCGTCGACAATGGCGTCGTAGACGGATTTGCCCTGTTCGAGGTGCCAGTTGATGTTTTCGATCGTCACCGTAGCCTCGTCGACCAGAATGCCGACCGCCAGCGCCAGGCCGCCCAGCGTCATGATGTTGAGCGTTTGCCCGCATATCGCCAGCCCGATGACCGCTGAAAGAATGGCCAGCGGGATCGAGGTGGCGATGATCACGGTCGATCGCCATGACCCCAGAAACAGCAGGATCATCAGGCTCGTCAGGGCCGCCGCGATCACGCCTTCGCGGATCACGCCGTTGATCGCCGCCTTCACAAACAGCGACTGGTCGGACAGCAGATCGATCTTCAGGCTGTCGGGCAACGTGGGCCGCAGCCTGGCAATCAGCGCGCGCGCATCGTCGACAATGGCAATCGTCGAAGCGTCCCCCGACTTCAGCAGTGTCAGCAGCACCGAGCGGCGTCCATCGACGCGCACTTCGTTCTGTTGCGGGGGCGATCCGTCGCGCACCTGGGCGACATCACGCATCAGTACGGTCGCGCCATCGACAGTCTTGATCGGCAGGCTGTTGAGCTGGCTGATGACCTCGGGCGCATTGTTCAGTTGAACATTGTATTCGAACGGTCCGATCCGCGCGGTGCCGGCGGGCACCACCTGATTCTGCGCGGCAAGCGCCGCGCCGATATCGCTGGCCGACAAGTGCCGCGCCTGCAACGCCTGGGGGTCGATGTCGATCTGGATCTGGCGCACCCGGCCGCCGTACGGCGACGGCATCGCCGCGCCTTGCACCGTCGCCAACGCCGTCCGGATCTGGTTCTGCGCATAGTCGAACAACTGCTGTTCAGACAGTTCGGCGGAAGACAACGCCATTTGCAGGATCGGCACGGTCGACGCATTGTAATTGATCAACTGTGGCGGGGTCATGCCCGCCGGCATCTGTTTCAGCACGGTCTGCGAGGCGGATGTGACCTGCGACGTGGCGGTGCTGATGTTGACCCCGGGGCGAAAGAAGATCTTCACCACGCCGATGCCGGTGTACGACTGGCTTTCGATATGATCGATATCGGTGACGGTCGATGTCAGGTTGCGTTCGTAATAATAGATAACCCGACCCGACATGTCGCGCGGGGACAAGCCATTGTATTGCCACACCACCGCGATCACCGGGACGCGAATGTCGGGGAAAATATCGGTTGGCGTCGTGATCCACGCGATTGATCCGCCAAGAGCAATCAATATCGCCATGACAAAAAACGTATAGGGTTTGCTGAGGACAAGCCTGATCAAATACAGCATCATTTGCCAAAGATCTCAATCGCAATGGTGATGGACGATATTCGATGATGGCTATTGCGAAATTCCCAATGACATTCAAATGAATTGGATTTTATTCCACGTTGCCATGCCTATGGCAGGAAATCGTCACGCGCAGACCCGGCGTCGCGTCCTCCAGCGCCATTTCGAATCCATGCAGATGCACGATCGCCGCCACCAGATTGAGCCCCAGCCCCATGCCTGCGGTGCGTGCGGTGCCCGATCCGCGCCGGAAGCGGCCCAGCACGACCCGCCGTTCGGCCTCTGGAATGCCCGGGCCGTTATCGCAAACCGTCATCACAACGGTGTTGCCTATGGTTCCCACCGACAGCATGACCCGCCCGTTGTCACCGATGAACTTCAGGGCGTTTTCAACCAGATTGCTCAGCACCTCGAGCAGCAGCGTTTCATCGCCCAGAATGGTCTGGCCGTAAGTGCCGTCCAGCGACAGGCTGATACCCCGCTCTTCGGCCATGGGTTCATAAAGTTCGGCGATATCGGCCAGCAACGCCATCGGATCGATCAGCGCAAACCCGGCATGCCGGCCCGTCGCCTCCAACTCCGAAATACGCAGCAGGGCGTTGAAACGGTGGAGCACGAGGTTGATGTCGACAATCGCGGCGGACGCGGCCGGCTCGGTCAGCGATTGCAGGCGCTGGCGCAAGTGGGCCAGCGGGGTGCGCAAATCGTGGGCGATCGCATCGGTGGCGCCCTTGACCTGCTCCACAAGCCGCTCGATCTCGTCGAGCATGGCGTTGACCATGGTCGAGATCAGGTCCAGTTCGTCGCGGCGCGGGGTTGTGGCCATGCGCAGGCCCAATTCCCCGGCGGCAATGCGCAGCGCCACTGCGCGTGCCTCGCCGACACGTCGCAGCGGACCCGCACTGAGCAATGCGCCGGTCAGCAACGCCGCGACAATCACTGCAAAGCCGCTGACGGAGATGATCATGAAGATCCGCTGGCGCAAGTCGACGACCGGCGAATTGTCACGCGCGACTTCGATCCGCGTGCCGTCGGGCAGTTGCGTGACCAGCGCGCGCACCGGGGGGCGAGCGGCCAGACCGGCGGGCAGATTGAACGGTCCCGGCGTGGCCGGCACCGACGCCAGCGCGAAATTGCCCGCCAGTACCCGGCCGTCGGCCGCGACCAGCCCGTAATAGTTGAGGCCGCTGGTGCTGTGGGCGATCAGTGCGCCGATTGCCAGCGGCATGCGTTCGCGCGGCACGCTGGCGACAAAGCGAGTCTCTCTGTACAGCATCTGGTCGGATCGTTCCGACAACTCCGCCTCGGTCAGCACAAAGGTCAAACCGAGCAGGGCGACCATGGCGGCCACCATGACCACGCCCAGCGTGACGGTCAGGCGAAAGACGATCGTATGGCGGATATTGGGCAACCACCCGGGCATCGCTGCCAGCGGACGGCGTGACAGCGAACGATCTGGCTGCGTCACGTCAGATCGAGGCGGTAACCCTCGCCCTTCACCGTCTGAATGGGGGAGGGGCGTCCCTCGCGCTCCAGCTTGCGACGCAGTTTGCCGATATGCACGTTGATCAGATTGTCGGTCGGCTCGAAAAAATAGCCCCAGACCTGTTCGAAGATCACCTGCCGGGTGACCGTCTGACCGGGATGGCGGGCAAGGAATTCCAGCAGGCGGAATTCCTTTTGCAGCAACGCGATTGGCTGGCCGTCCAACCAGACCTGACGCTTGATCAGATCCAGTTCGAGATCGCCCACGCGCAGCACTGCATCTTCGGGATAGTCATGACCCCGGCGCAACAGCACCTCGACGCGCATCGCCAGTTCGTCGGGCGAAAACGGCTTGACCATGTAATCGTCGCCGCCCGCGCGCAGCCCGGCGATGCGCTGGTCGACATCCCCGAGCGAACTGAGCAGCAGCACCGGGGTGGTGATCTGTTCGGCGCGCAACCGCGCCAGCAGGGCGAGCCCATCCATATCGGGCAGCATCCGGTCGAGCGTGATGACATCGAACCGCTCGGTCTGGGCGCATGCCAGCCCGTCGCGCCCGGTTGCGGCGTGACGACCAAGGTATCCCTGTTCGGAAAGTCTGGCGAGGATGACGCCGGCGATTTCAGCATCATCCTCCACCACCAGCACGTGGGTCATGACTTGTTACTAATCCGCAAGGTGCAAAGTGCCAAGACGGCTCAGCGCCGCACCCAGTCGCGCGTTACGGCAACGTCGGTCACGCGACCGCTGGCCAGCGGCATGGTGACGGTCCAGTTGATCGCATCGAAATATTCGCCGCGCGGTGTTTCGACATCGCGATAGTGGCAGGTCAACGCATCGCCGCCCGACACGTCGCAACGGGCGCCGGCCTTTGTCAGTACGGCTGCGGCTGCCGAGGCAGCGGTGCCGGCCGGGACGGCCGTGCGCAACTGGCCGGTGGCGTCCGCGAGGTATTGCGCCGGGGTGTGGATCACGTGGCTGATGCCCACCCAGGATGGCAGCAGTGGATCGGTCGGCATGGCAAATTCCATATCCGCAAACTTGAGGCCGCGTGCGGGGTGGTCCTGATAAAAGGCCTCCTGGGCATAGAGCGGTGAAGACCCCAGCAGGGCGGCGGTAGCCAGCAGAGCGGCAAAAAGTGGACGAGAGTACATCGTAACAACTCCTTTCGCCGCCATAACTCTTTGAATAACTCT
>Ga0116227_10014157_pt1 | contig 12255 bp, 13 predicted proteins | sample S1TSphgellanicum_FD_89693 | JGI IMG/M metagenome (GOLD analysis project Ga0116227, IMG submission 89693) | Host-associated microbial communities from peat moss isolated from Minnesota, USA - S1T2_Fb - Sphagnum magellanicum MG | ecosystem: Host-associated > Plants > Peat moss > Unclassified... | reverse complement strand
GTCGAGCGTTGCCGACATCACCAGCACGCGCAGGTCCGGATTGAGATTGGCGCGCGCATCCAGCGTCAGCGCCAACCCCAGGTCGGCATCAAGACTGCGCTCGTGGAATTCATCAAAGATCACCAGTCCAACGCCGGGCAATTCCGGATCGGCCTGCAGGCGTCGCGTCAGCAGGCCTTCGGTGATGACTTCAATGCGGGTTGCGGCAGAAGTCTTTTTCTCGAAGCGGATCTGATAGCCAACGGTTTGACCGACCGCCTCTCCCAGCAAGTGCGCCATCCGCGCCGCCGCAGCGCGCGCGGCAACGCGGCGTGGTTCCAGCATCAGGATTTTCTTGCCCCGCAGCCAGGGCTGATCCAGCAAGGTCAGCGGCACCAGCGTGGTTTTACCGGAACCCGGTGGCGCCGCCAGTACGGCACGACCCTGATCGGACAGCGCGCGCTGTAAGGCAGGAACCGCTTCCAGCACCGGAAGCGTGGGCAGGGCGCGCGACATATCTATCCGTTCCGATTGAGCCAGTCGATTCGCTGAAGAATTTTTTCGCGATAGGCCAGCGTCAGTCCCGGCGTATCCGCGACACGCTGCAAGGTTTCCATCGGCACGCGCGGTGTACGCATGATCGTCCACCATTCACGCAGGCTGACGGGCTTGGCATTGCGTTCCACCAGATGCAAGACATCGCCCGCCTGCGCGCTACCGGTCTGCAGCACGCGGTAGTACCAACCGGCAATGCCCTGCTCGGCGACAAAGCGGGTGATGCCATCGCGATCAAACTTGGCATCGATCTTCCAGCAGGGTGTGCGCGGCTGCGATAGCTGCAAGGTCACGCTGCCAACGGAATAGATGTCGCCGATGCAGACATTTTCCTCCGTCATGCCTTCGGTCGAAATGTTCTCGCCCATGCCGCCGGAAACAAAGCCCGCGGCCTGCTCGTCAAACTGCGCGGCAAGCCGGCGATGATTTTCCAGGGGATAGTGATGCACCGCTTTTTCTGGCCCGCCATGGACGCGGCGATCAGCCTGGGCATCGTTGACCAAGCCTTCCTTGCCGATCTGCACGGGGCCATCCACCGGCAGCTTGAAGATGGCCGTGGGACGTCCATCGCCCGGCATCGGGCGTACGGCTCCGGCAAAGAAAGCAATCACGGGCGTGTCCATGCCGGTATTATGACGCCTGCTGACACACGAATCCTGTTATGAGCGAAATTGAGCTGCATCGAAAACTGCTGGGCGACCGCACCCGCAACGAGGCTTTTCACGCCGCGCTGAAAAAAGTGATCAAGCCCGGCAAGACCACCGTCGCCGACATTGGCGCCGGTACCGGCTTCCTCAGCTTTCTGGCACGCCAGCTCGGCGCCAAGCATTGCACGCTGATTGAATACACCGACACACTGGACCTGGCTGAAGACCTCGCGCGCAAGAACCGCATCGACGGCCTGAGCTTCATCAAGGGCCATTCCGGCGAGCTGCAAAAGCCGCCGAAAGTCGACGTCGTCATTTCCGAAACACTCGGCAACTACTCGCTGGAAGAAGGCCTGCTGGAAACCGTGCTCGACGCACGCCGCTACCTCAACAAGAACGGCCTCATCATCCCCGGCCGCCTGCGCCAGTACGTGATGCCGGTGATCTCGCCGCGCCTGCAGAGTGAAATCGATGTGTGGCCTCAGGTCGGCTTTGATATCGACCTCAGCGCCGCCCGCACTATCTCGCTCAATAACATGTTCGTCCGCACGCTGCGCGCGGATGATCTGCTCGACGAAAAATCCTCGCGCCTTTGGGACGATCTCGATTTTGCGCCCGACGCCGACAAGCCGCTGAGCAAACGCAGCAGCACCGTGAAATGGACCGCGAAGGATCTCGCGGGCGCCACCGTCCATGGCTACGCGCTGTGGTGGGATTGCGAACTCGTTCCCGGCATCAGCATCAGCACTTCACCCTATGCCGCGCCGACGCATTGGGAGCAGATTTACCTGCCCCTGCTCAAGCCTGTTGCGCTTGAAGCGGACGACACGCTGGAACTGATGATGGGTTCGGACACCCGACCGCAAGTGGGAGTGCGCGTCAGCTGGCGCACGCGCAAGCTGCGCGCGGGCAAGGCGGTGGATGAGCAGTCACAGGATATTGCGCGCGGACGACTCTAAGCGGAAAACGCTAGCGACGACGACGTGAGAACCGCCGCTCAGGTTCTTTCTCTTCGGTGCCGTCGATCTTGTCCAGCGAGAACAAACGCCACTGCCCTGGCACACCCTTGAGATCGTAGGATCCTTCGTCCTTGAATTCGAAGCTGGAGCCGACCAGCAGATCCTTGATCGTGCGCGAGACCCACACTTCGCCCGGATCGGCTTCCGCCAGCACACGTGCGCCGATATGCACAGTGAGGCCACGCACGGCGCTGCCCGCAAGCTCACACTCACCGGCGTGAATGCCGGCACGCACGGTCAGGCCCAGCCCCTTGATTTCCTCGACCATGGCGGCGGCGCAGCGCAGCGCGCGCGCTGGTGAATTGAAAGTAGCGAACACGCCGTCGCCGCTGGCATCCACTTCATGTCCGTGAAAGCGCTTGAGCTGGCGCTGCACTTCGCTGTGGAAGCGTTGCAGCAGATCACGCCAGGCACTGTCACCAATCCTTGCAGCCAATTCGGTAGATCCTGAAATATCGAGCATCAATACCGTGAGCAGCACCTGCTCGGCGTAGGTTTGCTCGCGTGAGCCGGTGAGGAACTCCTCGATGTGGCCCAAGGCTTCATCGGCGCGGTCATAGGCGTAAAACGCATCAGCGCCTTCAACGCCAACGCCGCGCGCGCCGACGATGTTCTGCTGCAGATAGGCAGCGTGGCCAGGATTCAGGAAAGGGTAGCGACTGCGGTGCATGACCAGCGTTGGACAATCGATCTCGCCCAGGATGTCACGCACATCGACCGTGCTGGAGTAACGCAGGCTTTCAGCCGCGACACGCGGCGTTGCGGCGGCACGCTGGTAGCGCGCCGACATGCGCGCAAAGTTCTCGTCGCCCGAACGGCTGGGCACTGCCACGGCCGCCATGCGTTCGGTCCCCCAGTGCTCAAGGATGGTGTGATACATCTGCTCGCCGAATTCCGGCGGCTGCCCGCAGGGATAATCCGGCGCGCGCGCATGGCGTGCGGTGGTGTTGGAGAGGATCAGGGAAGACACGCGCTCTGGATGCCGTGCGGCAAACACCATCGCCGCGGCACCGGCATCGCGTTCGGCATAGATCGCCGCGCGCTTGGATCCTGCGGCGTCGAGGACAACACTGAGGTCTTCCGCCCAGTCCACCAGCGAGGGCAACTGGCCTGCGGGCATGCGATCGGACAGGCCGGTTCCGCGACGGTCGAACAGGATCAGGCGACTGAACGAGGCCAGCCGGTTGAGGAAACGCTCGATCTCGGGAAAGTCCCAGCACAGATCCACATGCGTCACAAAACCGCCGGTATAGACCAGGTCAATCGGGCCTTCCCCGACCACCTGGTAGGCGATATACATCTCACCCGCTCTGGCATAACGGGTCTGCGGCTGTGGCATCGGCCCCTCCTAATGAATGAATGCAGGCTACCACCGTAGGGTGCGCCTTGCGCACCGGGTCAGGCGCTAAAAATAGTGAATTGGTGCGCACAGCGCACCCTACGGTGCTGTTTCCTCAGCAGGTACCGTCGCCAGCTCAAGCGCACCGAGGTAGTGCAACGCAAATTCGCGCGATTCCCCGCACATCTCCGGGCCGGGCTCCAAACTGCCGCAAACCATCGGCCGACGCGGATCGCCAAAGATCCGGCAGCGGTTGGCCTCGTCCAGCTGCACGCAGCGCACCCCGGCCGGCTTGCCCTGGGGCATGCCTGGAATCGGCGAGGAAATGGACGGCGCGATGCAGCAGGCACCGCAGCCGGAGCGGCAATTCATGGCGAAAAACAGCGGGAATGGGGCGCGAATTCTGTCACAAGGCCGCCCCGCCCTGTACGATGTGCGCCAAATTTGCACCTGTCGCACCCCCCGTCGCCATGAATCAGCAACTGCAAGACCTCATCCACCTCCTGGACCTGGAAACGCTGGAACAGAACCTGTTCCGTGGCCCCTCCCGCGATCTGGGTGGCAAGAGCGTGTTTGGCGGGCAGGTGATTGGCCAGGCGCTGGTCGCGGCCAGCCGCACCATCGAAACCGGCGTTCCGCACTCGCTGCACGCCTACTTCCTGCGCCCCGGCGACATGGCCACGCCGATTGTTTACGAAGTGGACCGCGTGCGTGACGGCAACAGCTTCACCACCCGCCGCGTTCAGGCGATCCAGTTCGGCAAGCCGATCCTGTCGATGATGGTGTCGTTCCAGCGCGAAGAATCCGGCCTGGAACACCAGTTCACGATGCCCGAGGTTCCACCGCCCGAATCGCTCGCCAGCGAGCAGGAGCTGCACGAACGGTGGCTGGCCGAGACCAAGGTGCCGGATCGCGTCCGTGAAGCCCTCAAGCGCGAGCTCGCGATTGAGTTCCGCCGCGTTGATCCGTGGAATCCGCTCAACCCGAAGAAGAGCGAACCCAGGCAGTACATCTGGTTCCGCGCCGCCGGCAAGCTGCCGGACAACCCGCTGCTGCACCAGTGCGTGATGGCCTACGCCTCCGATTTCAACCTGCTCTCGACCGCGATGCGTCCGCATGGCCGCTCGTGGTTTGCGCCAGACATGGCCGTGGCCAGCATCGATCACGCCATCTGGTTCCACCGCCCGCTACGCGCGGATGACTGGCTGCTCTACGCCATGGACAGCCCCACTTCGCAATCCGCCCGCGGCCTGTCGCGCGGCGAAATCTTTGACCGCCAAGGTCGTCTCGTTGCCAGCGTCGCCCAGGAAAATCTGCAGCGCGTGCTGTCGCCCAAGTAGTTTTAAACCATGATCTCGCTTAATAACGCCACCCTGCGGCGCGGCGCACGTACGCTGTTGGATTCTGTCTCTTTCACCATCTATCCCGGCTGGCGCGTCGGCGTGGTGGGCAAGAACGGCACGGGTAAATCCAGCCTGTTTTCTCTGGTGCTGGGCCAACTCACGGCAGACAGCGGCAATGTGTCGGTGTCCAAATCGCTGTCGATCTCGACCGTCGCGCAGGAAACACCGGCGCTGCCGGATCTGGCGATTGAGTTCGTGCTGGATGGCGACGAAGAACTGCGCAAGCTCGAACGTGACCTGATCGTTGCCGAAGAAGCGCACGACGTGCCGCGCATCGCCAAGATCCATGATCGTCTCAACGACATCGGCGGCTACGCCGCGCGCGCGCGCGCCGGCCAGTTGCTGCATGGCCTGGGCTTCGGCCCGAAAGAACAGCTGCAAGCCGTCGCCGATTTCTCCGGTGGCTGGCGCATGCGCTTGAACCTTGCGCGCGCGCTGATGTGCCGCTCCGACCTGCTGCTGCTCGATGAACCGACCAACCACCTCGATCTCGACGCCGCGATCTGGCTGGAAGAATTCCTGCCGACCTATCCCGGCACGCTGCTGCTGATTTCGCACGACCGCGACTTCCTCGACAGCGTCTGCACGCATACGCTGCATGTGGAAAACCTCAAGGCCACGCTCTACACCGGCAACTACTCGACGTTCGAGCGCACGCGCGCAGAGCGCATCGCCTTGCAGGCGGCTGGCTACGTCAAACAGCAGCGTCAGGTCGCACACCTGCAATCCTTCATCAACCGCTTCAAGACCCACGCCAGCAAGGCGCGCCAGGCGCAGTCGCGCATCAAGCAGCTGGAAAAGATGCAGCTGGTAGCGCCGGCACACTTTGATAGCGAATTCAGTTTTGAATTCCGCGAACCGGAGCGCATGCAGTCTCCGCTGGTGCGCTTTGATGATGTGAAAGCCGGTTATGGCGAGCGCGTGATTCTCTCCGGCATTCGCTTCTCCTTCGAGCCCGGCGACCGCATCGGCCTGCTCGGCCCCAACGGCGCGGGCAAATCCACTTTCATGCAAACGCTGGCGGACAAGATCGAACCGCTCGCCGGCAAGGTGATGCGCGATCCCTATCTGAAGATCGGCTACTTCGCGCAGCATCAGGTAGACCAGCTGGATCTCAAGGCTTCGCCAATCCTGCACCTGCAACGTTTTGATCGAACCATCTCCGAACAGACGCTGCGCGACTATCTCGGCACCTTCAATTTCCGCGGTGATCGCGTGTATGAACCGGTGGGCCCGTTCTCCGGTGGTGAAAAAGCACGCCTCGCACTGGCATTGGTGGTCTGGCAGAAACCCAATCTGCTGCTGCTCGACGAACCGACCAACCACCTTGATCTCGAAATGCGCCACGCACTCGAAACCGCCCTGCAGATGTTTGAAGGCGCGGTGGTGCTGGTCTCGCATGACCGTCACATGGTCAGCACCTGCTGCGAACAGTTGTGGCTGGTGGCCGAGGGCCGCTGCCAGGTGTTCGATGGCGATCTCGACGATTACGCCAAGTGGCTCACCACGCGCGACCGCGACACGCAGAAGAGCGTGAAGTCCGACGGCGCGGCCGTCACCGTCAAGGCCGAACGCAAAGTCGTTGATCGCCAGCAGGAAAAAACCCTGCGTGATGCCATCAAGAAACTCGAGCAGCGCATGGACAAGCTGCGCCAGTGGCGCAAGCAGATCGAGGACAAGCTGCTCGACGACAGCCTCTACGCTCCAGCGCGCAAGGCCGAAGTGCAGAAGTTGCAACAGGACCAGCGTGGCTTCAATACGCAGCTGGAGGCGGCGGAAGAGGAGTGGCTGTCACTTTCGGGACAGTTGGAAGCCCTGCAGCAATAGTGCAGATCTTTGTAGGAGCGCCTCTTAGGCGCGATGGCCTTGGCGCTAATCGCGCCTAAGACGAGGGGATGGATACCTGAGGTAGAGCAACGCAGGAGCAGTTGCCGAGGCGCTCCTACATTTATCCAATGCGCCCCGTTGTAGGAAATTCTCCCTCCGGAAACTACCCGGGCCGGGTGGCGTCACTTGAGCGCCGCTCAGTCAACGTAATGGAGCTATTTTTCCCTATAGTGATTGTTACTCATTCGACATCGCCCGGCCTTAAAGCTGCGGCATGATCACGTTACTGCCTGCACCCATGCGGGCCGTCAAAAGGATTTCACCATGCGTACACTCAAACAATTGCTCGACACTTATGCCGAAAGCCACCAGAACCCGGTGAATCAGTGGATTCACGTTTTCTGCGTGCCGGCAATCTTCTTCGCCACACTGGGCCTGCTGTGGCTGGTCCCTATCGGCCGCTTCATCCCCGGCGTGCCCGCTGATCTTGCCCCGAACATCAATCTGGCGACGGTGTTTGCCGTAGCGGTGGGCATTCCGTACTACCTGCGTCTTTCTTTCGGCAGCCTGGTCATCGCCGTGGTCTGGACGCTGCTGAGCTTTGCCGGCATTGCCACCATCCAGTCGAACGGCCTGTCGTTGTTCTGGATCAGCGCCGCAGTCTGGGCCATTGCCTGGGCGGTTCAGTTCTACGGCCACCATGTTGAAGGCGCCAAGCCTTCGTTTGCCGACGATGTGCAGTTCCTGCTAATCGGACCACTGTTCGTGATGCAGAAGATCAATCGTCTGGTCACCACCGGCAGCATTCGTCCAACAACGCACTAAGATTGCAAATCAAGGCCCAGGCAATTTTTTCAATTGCCTGGGCCTTATGCGCATCGATTATCGCGCAGTGGCAATCGCCGAAAGATCCACCGCAGGGTCAATCGCCACACCGCTCTCCTTCCGCTCCGAATAACGACTAACAAGCTGTTCGGCGTGCGGCCGCATCAGTATCGTGATGCGAACCAATTCCTCCATGACGTCAACGATCCGGTCATAGTAAGCCGAGGGCTTCATGCGACCGGCAGCATCGAACTCCTCAAATGCTTTCGCGACACTCGACTGATTAGGGATCGTGAACATGCGCATCCAGCGACCCAATAGGCGCAAGGTATTCACTGCGTTAAATGACTGGGATCCGCCGGACACCTGCATGACCGCAAGCGTACGCCCTTGCGTTGGACGCATTCCCCCCATGTTGAGTGGCAGATGATCAATCTGCGCTTTCATGACTCCAGTGATCTGGCCGTGTCGCTCCGGACTGCACCAAACCTGCCCCTCAGACCACATCGACAACTCACGTAGTTCCTGGATCGCGGGATGCTTGTCTCCGGACACCTGATCCGGCAGCGGAAGATCGGAAGGATCAAAAATCCGCGTCTCGGCTCCGAAATAATTCAACAGACGCGCGGCCTCTTCAGTGGCGTGTCGCGAGAATGATCGCGCCCGCAACGACCCATAGAGCAGCAAGATACGAGGCTTCGGATCATTCGGCCCCAGACCGATGCCGGGGCGACAAAAAGCATATTGCGGATCGAGGGCGGGCAGATGATCAGGATCAGATAGAAGGCGGATACGACTCACGCGCCGTGTCCTTTCGTCGCAACGCGACGACCTTGAGCATCAACCACTTTTTCGCCGTCTTCCTTGGCAAAGGCCTTCTGTTGCGGCTCTGGGAGCAGGTCCAGCACGACCTCAGACGGCCGGCATAGGCGCACCCCAAGCGGCGACACCACGACGGGGCGATTGATCAGGATGGGATGGGCCATCATCGCATCGAACAACTGCTCATCGGTCAGCGCCGAATCGGCGAGCCCTAGGTCGGCGTACGGTGTGCCCTTCTCACGCAGCAGGCCTCGCGTGGTGATGCCCATGCGAGAAATTAGCGAGATCAGCAGGGCGCGTGACGGCGGCGCCTTCAGATACTCGATGACGTGGGGTTCAATCCCCGCATTGCGAATCATCGCCAATGTGTTGCGCGAGGTTCCGCAGTCCGGGTTGTGATAGATGACGATGTCCTTATTCATAATCCGACTCAGAGTGCCCAGCCTTCAGCTCGAAGCAACGCCATGACGCGATTACGAATGTCGTCCCTGATCTCGCGCACACGGCTACCTGTCTGGCCCTTGGGATCTTGTAACGGCCAATCTGCACGACGTAGCCCTGGCACATAGGGGCACTCATCACCGCATCCCATGGTGACAAGCAGCGTGGCTCCTTCCGCCAGCTCCGCGGTCAACTTCTGCGGGATGGCATTTGACAGATCAATGCCAACGTCGTTCATGACCTCCATGACTTCCGGATGCACATGGGCGGCAGGTTTTGTGCCTGCTGAGATGGCTCGCGCTTTCTTGGGATCAACAAGCTGATTGAAGAACGCAGCAGACATCTGCGAACGCCCCGCGTTATGCACGCAGGCAAAGATCACCGTTTTCATTTCTGTTCTCCTTCGATGGCGTCATGCGGAACAACGACGCTCGAAGCGGTTGTGGGTAAGGAAGGGATCAACCACCGGAAGATCACGGTAGCTGCAAAGGCTCCAGCTAGTTGAGCGAGGATGAACAGCGGCGCGTCATCGGGCCGGATGCCGGCAAAGGTGTTGGTGGCGGCCCTTGCAAGCGTAACCGCAGGGTTGGCGAATGAAGTCGAAGCCGTAAACCAATACGCGCCGACGATATATCCGGGCACCGCGAAAGGCACGGCCGACGGACGCAATCTTGCACAGCCCCAGATCACCGACAGCAAACCAAAGGTTGCAACGAACTCGCTGAAGACCTGGGCTGAGCCTGCGCGTTCATGCAGAGAAGCGCTGTAGACCGGCTCTCCAAACATCAGATGAGCGGCAGCCACGCCGGCAAAAGCGCCAACAACTTGCACTGACACATATGCCGGGACTTCATTCCAGGGCAATCCACCTTGCGAGGCGTCTGTCAGCGTCACGGCCGGATTGAAGTGAGCTCCTGAGATCGGGCCAAAGGTCAGGATCAACGCCATCAGGACGCCACCCGTGGCAATGGAGTTGGCAAGCAAGGCAATGGCGACGTTACCGCCAGCCAAGCGTTCGCCCATGATTCCTGAGCCCACCACAGCCGCGAGCAAAAGCGCGGTGCCGATTCCTTCGGCTACGACACGTCGAGCGAGCGTCATTTGGCGCCGATCTCGGTTACGCGCTCTTGAAGCGCCATTCGGTTGAGTTTGTCGAATGGAAGGCTGGCGAACAGTTCAATACGTCGACGTAGAACCATGAATGCCTCGCCAAAAGCCTTGAGCTTCTGCTCATCCGTGCCTTCAACAGCCGCAGGATCCGGAACACCCCAATGCGCGGTCATTGGCTGGCCTGGCCAGCAAGGACATTTCTCGCCTGCAGCGTTATCGCAAACGGTGAACACGAAATCGAGCAAAGGCGAATCAGGTTGGGCAAACTCATCCCAACTTTTGCTGCGCAGCCCTTCAGTGGGGATATGCCCGCGCTCCAGAAGCTCGAGGGCAATCGGGTGAACCGTGCCAGTAGGATGGCTGCCTGCGCTATACGCTTTGAACTTGCCCATGCTGATAGCAAGGTTGTTCGTCGCTGCTTCGGCGATGATGGACCGGGCTGAATTTCCCGTGCATAGGAACAGCACGTTGTAAGGCTTTTGACTCATGGTTACTTCTCCGTACGAGTGGCTTTAGGAGCGCACTCGACATCACACGGCTCACCCGCGCAGCAGTTCTCAGTGAGATAGCCCAGCAGATCGTTCATCGCCTTGAAGTCCGGCGCGTAATAAATGAATCGACTTTCCTGCCGGGACTTGAGCAGTCCCGCGTTCACCAGTTCTTTCAAATGAAACGAAAGCGTCGCCGCTGGCACCTTCAATGCAGTCTGGATATCGCCAACGCAGAGACCTTCAGGCCCCTTCTGAACCAACAGCCTGAAGATGGCGAGGCGACTTTCCTGGGCCAGCGCAGACAATCGAGTGACAGCAGTTATTGATTTCATATTTCTATATTTATGGAAATATTATTTGCTGTCAATAGTTGTCACGAGACTTTCACATATGTCCCGGGATTGGCGCATACAATGGCGGGTCGCACTTGCTGAATAATTGACCCTGATGGCACGCCTGCCAGAACCCCTTCCAGAACTGGAACAACTCCAAGCCCTGATCAAGCGGGCTGGCGGCTTGGTGCGTACCGAGGTTCTGGGCGAGGTGGTTAACCGCGGCGAGCGCCTGCCGGTTCATTGCCTGGAGATGGGCTCTACCGCACCGGAGGTTCCGGCCATCGGATTCTTTGGCGGCGTACATGGCGTGGAGCGCATCGGCACGCAGGTATTGCTGGCCTATCTGCATACGCTGGTGGAACGCCTGCGCTGGGATGAAACCTTTGTGCATCTGCTGAACCACGTCCGCATGGTGTTTGTGCCGCTGATCAATCCGGCCGGCATGCGCAATCAAACGCGCTGCAACGGCAATGGCGTGGACCTGATGCGCAATGCGCCGGTCGATGCGCGCTCCGGCGCGCATTGGCTGGTCGGTGGACAGCGTCTCAGCAAGCATCTGCCTTGGTACCGCGGACGCCGGGATGAACCGATGCAGGCCGAGGCGCAAATGGTGTGCCGCGTCGTCCAGGAGAAACTATTCCCTCACCGGTTCAGCGCCGCGCTGGATTGCCACTCCGGCTTTGGCACGCGCGATCGCCTGTGGTTTCCCTATGCACGCTCGCGCGATCCGATTGATTGTCTCGCCGAGATCTATTCCCTGCGCACGCTGTTCCGCAACACCTATCCGCATCACAGCATCTATGTGATCGAGCCGCAGTCGCGCCAGTACACCACGCATGGCGATCTTTGGGACTATCTCTACGATCAATCCAAGACCGAGGCGCAGGGCCTGTTCATGCCGTTCACCCTGGAGATGGGCTCCTGGCTATGGGTGAAGAAAAATCCCTGGCAGATGCTCGGCATGCTCGGCATGTTCAATCCGATCGAACCGCATCGGCACATGCGCATCCTGCGCACGCATTTGACGCTGTTTGATTTCATGACACGCGCCGCCATCTCGCATCAGCGCTGGCGTCCCGCCGATGCGCTGCGTCCGTGGCTGCATGATTCGGCGGTGGCTTACTGGGCACAGAGCAGCAAGGATGCCCTTGCCGCACGAGAGCTGCGCCGCTGATTTCTCCCTCTCCCCTTGCGGGAGAGGGTCAGGGAGAGGGGACGCACGGAACGTGCGTGCTGTACGCGCCATACGCGCCTGACGGCGCGCACCCCTCTCTCCTAACCTCTCTCCCACAAGGGGAGAGAGGAATAAAGCGAAGGACTGCTAGCTAGCTGTTCGAACGCGCGGCGTTCTGCTGCTGCCAGTGCGGATGATCCGGCGGGAACTTCAGCCCGGTCGGCGACCACTCCGGCGGGCCGAAAATCCAGCCCAGCTTGTGTGACCACTTCTTCGCCTTCCACGCTT
>Ga0116227_10014156_pt1 | contig 12255 bp, 10 predicted proteins | sample S1TSphgellanicum_FD_89693 | JGI IMG/M metagenome (GOLD analysis project Ga0116227, IMG submission 89693) | Host-associated microbial communities from peat moss isolated from Minnesota, USA - S1T2_Fb - Sphagnum magellanicum MG | ecosystem: Host-associated > Plants > Peat moss > Unclassified... | reverse complement strand
TTTTTTTATTTAATTTTTTAAAATTTTTTTTTTTTTTTTTTTTTTTTTTTTTTTTGAGTGAAAATATGCCAAAGGCAACACTAGGGGGGGAAAAAAAGAAAGGTCTTTCCTTGCATTGGAGGAGTGAAGACATTGGAGATTTGTATGTCAAAAATGTTAAAACTCTGAACTAATCAACCAAGCTAATGAACTGAAAGCAATGAGCAAGTCACTACCCATTTTGTACAATCATTCCCTTTGGATTAGCCCAAAGGGATTAGCCCTAGCCCCCGCCAATGCAAACCTACCCTCATTTTCTCTAAACTACCACTTTGATGCACAAATGGTTTGTGGTGACCCCCACTACTAGCCACTCCACTAGGACCTCGCACATGGGTGAGGAGCGTGGTGGTATGGAGAACACATGAAAGTGAAATATTCGTGAATCTCACTTGCATGGTTAAATTGTGGCACCTTGATTTGGCATGGTGTTCGAAATGCTTTCATTTAGAAGAAGGTATATGCTTTTCATCCATAAACTGATATCTTAAAGAACTTGCCTAAGAGCATCCCTAGCGATGCGCAATGTGTGAGTGAGCCCCACACATTAAATTAGATGAAGAAAAATCAAAATATGCCTGTTTGGATCAATAAAATGGTTTTGGCCTAGCATTTTTGTTCTGTTTGCTTGCTGAGGCTGGTACAAGTGTACTTGCCAGAGAAGAGTGTAATAAATATGATCTGACTCCTGGTCTCTGTTTCTCATTGGACAATCGAAATGATTGGTCGAGGTGGGTTACTGGGAATTCCCATAAAACCCATCACGAGGGCTTTACATGGCATAAAAATTTGTGACAATTTTTTTGAAATTTTTTTTGATACCCGGTGGGTACTTGTTGGGTATCATGGGAAATAAAAAATTAAAAAATGATGGTGAGCTTTATGAAACGTGAAACAATCAACTCTATTGGCATTTCTCTTTTTGATAAGCCCATGGCCTTGAGAGCACTTATTACACTCGACAAACATGCCTCCCCTAAACACTAAAAGAATTGCCATAGGTTTGTACATATATTGTAGTGTACATTGTAGAGGTTGCAAGTTGCTACCTATATAGTTAATTATTTTTAATTACGGACTTACTCTATATTATAAGGCCACATGAACAGCTTGGCTATGGGGAGCAGGTGCGACAACTATTGAATTTTGAATAATATTTGTCATTGGGAATTCAATAAAAAAATATTCAACAAAATCAAAATTAGAAATTTTAGGGTTCACACTTGGGGCAATCACACAAGTCCTAGTAATGAATCTATTTAAGGAAGGTAGTTTGTTTTTTTGTTTGTTTATTTGTTTGTCGGTTCAAGAGATCTCCTAAACCACATTGCCCCTTGTTGTATTCTTGGTACCATTGAAAAGCCCTTGATGAATAGGGCATTGAGGTGTGGTTTGGTAGTGTTTAGACCTATTGTGGAAGAGTTATGGAACATTGAATAATGTTTTTTCAAAGAAAATTCAAAATTTTTAAACTAGAAAAATTGGTATGAATTCTTGATGCTATTGGAAAGCCATTGATGAGTGAGATTTCTTGACATGCTTTTCTTCATTTTTAAACATAAGATGGGGGGAGATATTGGATTTTGAGTAATTTTCATCATTGAAAATGAATTAAATTTTTAAAATAGCTTTTTCACAATTGAGTTCTATTGTCAAGGTCGTGTTCACATTCGGCCCAACAACAATATAGGCTACACGAGCATGTTTGTGACAATGACGTCCTCACCCACATGAAGTTGTACTAGGGAAGAGGGGATGGGGTCCAAAGTTGGCCAAATATAAGCATGCATGCGTCTCCGGAATATAATTTCCCAAATCGTACTTTTGAATTTGAAAAGGGGGCCATATAGTTAGCCCCACCAAAGAAAAGAAGAAACAACATGAATAAATGACGACATGTCTCACTTGACCTTGAACAAACAATTTTGGGACAATGATGTCATATCATTCAATTGTTGTTCATGTCAAGTAAAATATGGTTTTTGTAGTAGCCTATTTTGGATTTCTTCTCTTCCTCTTATAATTGCCCTAAGGATTACAACTATTGCTAGCAATTGCAACAATACACAATTGAGACCCTATGAGTAAAATTCAAGTCATTAGAAGTAAAGGACTTTTATGACTACCTAATACAAATTTCCATATCAGTTGAATTATAAAAAAATTGGAAGTAGAAAGATGCTTTCTCCAATTGACATTAACCCCGGTCATAATTTCAAAATAAAACCTTAATAAGAAATCATTAATTTAAAAATCTAAATTGGTAGGCAAAATGGGGTGTGATTGATTGCATTAAATTCATGAACAAATGGAACAACAAATGAGTTGTGCATGGGATGGTTATCCATATTGGTAAAGCTAAGATGAATATTTTTGGTGAGATGGGTTGAAACTTACCATTCCATGGTTGGGGTTTTGGTGTGGGTTTTTTTATGATGAATTCGTCAATGAAATAATTGGATCGTATGCTTTGCATTGTGGAGAGTTATTGGTAGATTTATTATTGGACTTGATGGATTAAAAGTCAACATTTTAGTTTCCAAAAAATCAGGTTTGCACCAAACTTAAACTAGAATTTTCAACTTTTATGGGCTCATTGGGTAAAAATGGTCATTTACAAATGGGCATTGAGTGATAATCAGTTTGGGTTCTCTTTTGAAATGCATTCACCTCTTCAAACGTGCTTAGCAACTTAGCAAGCTTAACATGCCATATCAATCTTCTTCAGTTCAATGTAAATTGAAAATTCATCCAAGGGTCAATGCATTTTGAGCAAATTAAGGTTGCTAAGTTCATTTGAAGTTGCAAAATTTTGTTGATGCCTCGTGGTTTGGTGTAGGGAAGCCCCATGCCATCCAACTAGTTATCATAATCATTTACAAGTTTTGGTCCTTCTAACCCAAGCATCAAGATGTGTATTTGATAATTCCAAAGGCACTTTTCAAGTCACAATACATGTTCCAAATGAACCTATGAAGTTCTAGCGAGAATTTCGAGGGAACTAGTATATGGGTGGTTTTCTATAATTTTTCGTAGGCACCTTATTGATTTTGCATAATCTCTTGGATGGTCATCCTTGAACAATTCCAAAAACATTTCCAAGTATAGCTACCTCATTTCCAAACCTAACTACCTCACTTCCTAATACCTACCTCTTATCCTTATAACTATCTCACTCTTTTCCTAGAAACTATCTCCTATCTTTATAACTATTTCACCCATTTTTTTACCCATCAACATGGTAATGAAAAATAAATTAACATCTACCTTTTCATGTCCGTGATATTTGTTTTAATTTAAAATTAAATTTGACATTGACATAAATAATGATAAATTATATTGATAATCATATGATAACATAATAATAATAATAATTGTCACTAGTAATGCGGAGCTCAAGTATGTAAATTTATGTGAATAAGTTCATGGTAAGTGTGCCTTTTTTCCCATGATAAATGTGATGGCTCTTTGCCCATGATAAAGAGAAGACACAAGTTTATGATGGTGATGATATATGATTTAACCATGTTTATCAAGTTACAAATCTTTAAAAATTCCATAAGTAACATAGCAATTTGTTTATGTGCAGAATGCACATTGACAATATATCCCAATTCACGAATATGATATAAAAGATCGATAGTTGTTATCTAATTAGTTTGGACCATATATCATAAGAGCATTTTGTAAATATTTGTCACACAAATTAATCAACTTTGATGGTTTATCATACCCAAAAAAATATCCATTAATCACATACAATTTGAATTTTTTGGTGGTGGATCTTTGAGGTTCAAAAGAGCAAAAAGATAACCACCAACATATAAGTATCATAATATGGTTATCAAAGGGGTATGATTCGTGGTGACATGGGAACACAACTACTTTAAATGCATTTGTAATTAGGATGGTGAATGAAAAATGTCACATACATAATAGGTAGAAAATTGAAATGGGATGGAGAAATAATAAAAAAATTTCAATGTTTGCATGGCATTTTAAGGTTTTTAAAGTCCAATTAACTTTGAGCTAATCCTTGCAATATGTTTGTTTTTAAGTGTTTAATTGCTATGTGTTTCATATTTCAATGAAGTTTTTGATTTGGCTTCTTCTTGTAAACAAATTTAGTAGCATAACTTTTTTGTTGTCAAGGGTTTTGCTTGAAGTAGATTGTAAGTGTGTCCAATGTTTTTCATGATTAATCGTGAGTGATTGTGTTCTTTTTTTTTTTTCTTTTTCTTTTTATGTTTAAGTTGTTTTTATTCCCTCTTTTGTCCTCGTCACAATGCAAATATATTTTGCAATATTATTTGTCTTGGTAATATAACTATTGTTTCAACAACTTTGGTCTTTTATGTAGTTCCATTGGTGAATGCCACTATGATAAATGCACAAACTTTAGTGGATACACTTAGCTCCAAAGTGGTCAACTTAACACAAGAAATTTTCCAAATCAACTTTTAGGAAAACTCTATCAAATTACAAGAAAAAACACAATGAGAAAAACTAAGAGACTTAACAAACAATGAATTTAATAATCAATAAGAATTAAATGATTTTATTGTTTGAACAAGGCATTATGCAAGTTAAACATAAGATGAATTACAAATACAAAGGCCATAATTTGTGTTAGTGAGATTAAAAGATGATTTTCTTTAGACCACTTGTTACACTATCCAACGGAACCTTATAAAATATCATTAACTTTTTGGAAATTTTTGTCAACTAAACCTTTTATAAGTTTATACAAAATAACTTTTTAAAAACTTTTGTTAACCACATCTTCTAAAAGCTTCCACCAATGATTGTTTTTTTTTAAATTACATCTTCCAAAAACTTATACTAATTAAACACTTGGGTAGATGTTCATGTGGATTACAAACATTACCCTATTCAATGTCACTTTTGTTTTAGTAATGATCATCTTGTGTGTGATTGTTCCCATCTTTTGTTAAAGCACCTTAAAGCAATTGCAATCATCAACTAATAGGGAAAAAAGGTTGTTGAAATTGTTGTGGAATGAGCAAGGTAGCTAAAAGGTCCAACCCTTAATTTAAAGGGTTTCACAAAGGTCAAATATAAACAAAAAGATAGGCAACCAACTCAACCACCCAAAGTTGTTTATGTAGAAACCACAAAGTTGGGCCCTTAGCTAGGTTCAACCTACATCACAATTGTTTAAGACTTATGGAGCCTTCATCCAAGAAGAATAAACCTATGGCAGTTGGGAGTAATGGAGGTGTTGAGTAAGGGATCAACTAGTTGTTTTCACTAATAACAAGACAAGAGAAGCTCCATCCAATTTGGTGATGAAACATACCTAGCAAGTGAGTCAAATAGCACGGATTTGGCCACACAATCCAACCCCATGGCTTGATCTCTATGCAAAATAGGAGTCAATAAAGACTAGCAATTGAAATGGAAAATGACTCCAATTCATAGGAAGGTTTTGGGGGAAAGAATGGAAAAATGTTCTTCGGATAAATGTAAGGGTTGGAACTTAGGGTTTTTTGGCGTTTTTAATTGCTACTGGACATTGCCTAAAAAATATTTCCAAAAACAACAATTATCTTTTTCCTCTTTCAACTTTGCTTAGAAAGAAACAATATAGGTTATATAAAGGGTATATTTGTTGTTGTTGTTTAAAGGCATTAAAAGCTTGGTTTGAACAATGGATTGTCCAACATAAATATGATGATAAACGTGTTTGCAACATTTGCTTCATTGATTCTTTTGATGATTTGTTGTTTCATAATGGTAGATAAAATTTGGTTGAAAAATTAATTGCCCTAAACAATTGTGACAATCATCTTGACTCAATTCAAGCAACAAATAAACATTAAAAAAATCAATGTTTTGCAATAAATACCTAACACAAAGTCAAGTTCTAATCATTATTTGAGGTGTGTTTTTTCCAAAAGTTGGATGTACTCAAAACTACGTAAAAGGTTTGAACATCACAAATTTTTCTTGCATGTTGCATGTTGAAGTAAAAAATTATGGGTGCATTTTTAGAAAAAACCACTATATAATGCCTTTACATTTTATAAATTATATTCATCAATGACAATGAGAAATGTGATATTTTCATTTTTTTCTAAACAATAATTATTTTGTGTTCACACTTAAACCATTTTTATGTGGATGAAATGGCCATACATAATTTTATATTTACATATGCAAAGTTATACTATTACACACACACACACACGAATGTAAATAAAAAATTTACTAACCCTAATTGGAATATCAAAAATCATTCACACAAAGAGGTACTTTTCCATCCCTTACACTTGATAAATAAATAAATCAATCACAAACACTAGGTGATTATGTAGGTACTAGGAAACTAGTTATTGAAGGTAAAAATTACATATTTTATCAAATAAAAAACACTTTATAATTGACATTTGCATGGTCAAATTAAAATCATTTAATTGTCTAAAAGTCAGGGGAGAAAGTAAAAGGCCACATGCACAAACCATTTTGATTGTTTTTTTTTTTCTTTCCTAATTTTGCTTTATTTTTTTGCATTTATTAGTTTGACACACAACCAAATGCTAGGGGAAAAAAAATCACATCCATACCAAGAAAGATGCAACAACCCACCTTCATTTAGAAACTCCTTACCCAAAACAATAATGCACCCCTAGATTTAGTCATTTCTCTTCTTTTTCATCTTCTATTTCATATTGGCACTATAACAAAAGGTGTCTTTGTATGTAAAGTGATTTCACTAGATTTTGAATGAATTCACTAGTTGGTTATAATGAATAGGACCTAGTGAGGTTGCAATGAATTCAGTAGTCTAATGAACAAGCACTAATGAATTACACTCGCATTTTGTGATCTAATGAATGAATACTAATGAACTACACCCACAATTTGTAATAGTGTGGGAAACAAAATCCCTATTTTCAAAGAAACTTTCTCAAAGAAAGTTCAAATACAAATACACCCTATTTTGAACCTATCCAAAATAAACCATCCCCTAACCCAATCACCAAACTTCTTCATGGTACAAATATAATCCCAAACACAAACATTTCCCTTGAGTTTATGTACCATGGAATAGGCTCCCTTGAGCCCATTCCAGTTAGGAACACAATTGAGTCCTCGAGCCCATTCTGGTCAGGAATACATTGAGTCCGGTACATTACCACCGTGCAGTGAGACACCAGTTCATGAGTTGGTTAACTGGTTCTACCATGCCTACTCTAGAGGGTAATGAGTGTTCCCCACCTTTGAATTGCAGCACCACAAGTGGACCTGTTAGAACCAAAAGTGGAACCCAAGCAGATGACCACCACCCCTGTCCCACTTAAGAAAACCCCTTTTACAAAAAAACCCTGGAATATTTGGAACTAGTTACATTGACATTTGTGTATGTAACTGCTTTTGGTGTCCTATTCAGGCACTTTTTCAGGCTTTTTCCTTAAGTGGGACAGGGGCAACTACCTGGTTCCATAACATTATTTGTTGCAACCCACTTAGCTGATGATATTTGCTTTCATCTTAATCACATCATGGAAGCTTTGTGGGTTATCAGAGTTGTTATTCGTAAAGTCATCCTGTCTTCACCCTGTCTTTGGGCCTGCTTTCACCCCCCTATCCCCTTTTTCAGTTGTATCCGTGAAGTAATGAAATTTTCTTAAATTTCAATATGAAATGCTGAAACTCAGCATTCAATGCACAAGGTTCGAAAGTAATTATAATAATTGTACAGGTACCTTTGTGGGTTATTAGAGTTATTCGTAAAGTCATCCTCTCTTCACCCTGTTTTCACCCTGTCTTTGGGCCTGCTTTCACCCCCTATCCCCTTCTTCAGTTGTATCCATGAAGTAATGAATTTTCTTAAATTTCAATATGAAATGCTGAAACTCAGCATTTTAATGCACAAGGTTCGAAAGTAATTATAATAATTGTACAGGTACCTTTGTGGGTTATTAGAATTATTCGTAAAGTCATCCTCTCTTCACCCTGTTTTCACCCTGTCTTTGAGCCTGCTTTCACCCCTTATCCCCTCTTTCAGTTGTATCCGCGAAGTAATGAAATTTTTCTTAAATTTCAATATGAAATGCTGAAACTCAGCATATAATGCACAAGGTTTGAAAGTAATTATAGTAATTGTACAGGTAGGAGCACTAAAAATATATGTAGCAGCGGTGCAGGCGCTCAGGAAAAAGGAAAGAGAGGTTGAAACTTAGTTTACCACCAAAATTGGTGGAAAAATCAGTTTGAGTCCCAGTTATTTCGTTTTGTAAAATTTGAATTCTGAGTGACGAGTTTGATGCCCTATTATGCCGAAACTGGCCATTGTTCTCATTCCCTAATTGCAAGACTTTACAAATAACTCTATTGGGTTGGACTTTTGATTGAACTTATTACTGACATTACCCTAGCCATGTTAGCCTCAATTAGAATTATAATGGAACTTTATTAGGTCTGAAAAATGCATTTGTGTGAAGACAACAATGTTGTAAGGTGGTCACCTGCTATATTACTATATTCTTAAAAATATATTTTTTATTCTTTGGTAATATGGTCTGTCAATCCAAGCTTGAATTTTATTTTTCTAAAGAGTAGTGTAATAAAAGTCTTTGGTAAAAAAACATCCTTGGGTTTTGTCTCTAGCCCATATAGGTATGGTTTTCTTGCAAATCCAAATTGGCAAAGGGGGGGTCCTTGGTCAACACCAAAGTATAGAAGTATATATTGTGACTCATATTAAATAGTTATAGGCACCCCAAACTTCATTTTTTTTCCTTTCTGATGGGCAATGTTTATTTGTCCATCACAAAAAAATTTAATAAAGCTTTGTACAGTCCCAAAATAGATATATCGTAGTGTCCTCCTTTTGAGCTGCTTATGAAGGCTACAAGAATAAAACTTAGGGCAAAGGATATGAGATGAAGTAAGGTGCTATTGGGAACATGTTGAGGAACACATTGGGAATTTGAGGAACATTTGGAAAATAATTGGATGGGAACACATTGGGAACAAAAAAAATCCAACACCTCCCCTACACTTCCCCAAAAGAAAAATAAAGCTGGGTCCCTTGAATGCATGTTGACTCACCTCATTGATTGTCAAGAATTTCTATGCCTACCTCTCTTCTTTACCAATTTTTTTGCCTAGGCTAACGGCATGGGCACAAATTCGGAGACAAAGGTTCTTCTTTGGAAATGACATTCAATACCCAAATCATTGACAAAAGCTCATGAACGGGGTTATAAGCTATTGCATTTGTTGGGATTTTTAAAATCCAATTTTAGCAAGTGGAAGGGGGGAGTTGGGTGTTGTATTCTTCCTTGGAAATGACATTCAAATACCAAATTATTGACAAAAGCTCGTGAATGGTGGTTTAAGCTATTGCATTTGTTGAAATAACTCTTCAAAAATTTGCCCCAAAAATGATTCAACATTTACATCAAAAACTTGTTGCCACCACAATCTTGAATTAATTTTTAAGATTAACCCAAGCTTCTTGAAGGTTGCAAGCAATGTTTTATTAATTTTTGAAAAAATTTCACCACATGATGACAAAAGAATACTTGAATCATAGGATCCAAAAAATCATCATAATACAATGAGATAGATGGGTGAAGTAGTCATCTTGCCATTCAACGATTTGGATCATGTGTCACTCACACTAACCAACTCCTTTTGTTGGATGTTAGAAATATGATTTGCGATGGGTTGCCATAAACACTTTGTTTCTTCGAATGTTATTCCCATCGTCAACATTGATGAAAGTTAAGGAATAAGGTTCATCCTCAATATTGATCTAGGATTTGAAGGGTTTAGTCCTATAATAGGATGAGATTTTGTTTTTGTGCATTGATAAATTTATTTTCAAATGTTTGAGGTGGGCAAATTGCAATGGTGACAAGAAGTGCAACATCGGAATTGCAATGGCTAAAGGTGCAATGAAGGAATTGCAATGGTGGAAAATGTTCCAAAAGAATGTTGCAAGGACAAAATTCTCTCATTTTTTGAAGGGAAACTTTCAAAGCTCACAAATGATTTTTTTAGATCTCCTCATTCCTACCTTGATTGCATTGTTTTGTGATGTTCCATTCAAGATAAGATTGTTTTTGAAGGTACAACAACGAGGGTTAGTAACTTTTTATTTTTGAAGGTACACATGAATTTTGATTTTTTTTTTAATTGAAATTTCATCGGAGCTAGTTTAGATAGGACAACAATAGATTACCATAGTACTTTGTCCTACCATGTTCCATTTCATTATATGCTAAAATGAATTATTCTAACTCAAAATTTGTTATATAATTGCATAAAATGACGTCTTTATATATGGTTGGAACCTTTTGAATTTTTTATTTTTTTTAAATTCTTGTTGCATGCATCTTTTGAAATCTTTTTTTTTTTTCCTATTAGAAGTTTGCTATGTTTTTCTTTTCTTTTTTTCTTTTTTTTTTGTGAACAACACTCATATCCTTTCTTTTCATTTTTACTTGTATAATATAAGAGAGAAAAATACATTTTATTTTGAAAATTTTGAGAAATCTTTTTTTGTTTTTTTTTAACTATCATACAATTCCAAATGTGAGTAGAAGTCTATCATCACTAATAGTGAGTAGCACCGTGGAACCCGAGTCAATAGTTATGAAATATGTTTATGAATTCTTGAATGACAATATCTAACACAAATCAAGTCTTAAAAAATGAATTGACAACTTTTCAGTTTCAACATGCACAAAACCGTCCGTGTTACAACATTTATTGCCACAATGTTACATTTCTCAAATTTCAATAGTCAATCAAATTTAAATATTAAAAAAAAAATTCCCACTTAACATATTAACATTTAAACATTTATTACTAACAAGTTATGATTGTACAAATTTTGATAACCACATTTTAAATTTTAAAATTTTTAAAAAATAAAATCTCTATGTAACCAATTGGATCCACTTATTGGCAAAAATTTTCAAAAAAGCAAGGTTAAATTTTTTTAAATTCAAAAGTGAAATTATTTTGAACTTTTTTCTATCAACAAAAATGATGAAAAAAAAAGAGTAAAAATCGCCAAATTTCTATATATTTGGTTTTCAACATGTGGCCAAAATATATACAAATATGATTAATTATTTGTACTTCCTATCTAGTTCATAGCCACATTTGGTTAAATCTTGCTAGGGAAGATTGCAACTTTGAATAATAAAAAAATTCTTTTAAAAAAGACATTGGCATGTAATGCAAATTTTGAAGTCCTAAAACAAAAGGTAAAATTAATTTTTAAATTGAGGAAAGGGGGAGGGGCATTATTTTTTTTCTTCAAATTTTGTGATGTTGTTCAAGTGGCAATCATCCATCTATTAGTGTTTATTTAGCCAAATTGGACAATATTAAAAATAAAAAAGTGGAAAAATCTTAAGTACCCTTTCATATTGTGAGCAATTGCAACAATTTTTGGCAATTTTTTAAAAAAAGGATTCGGCAAATAAATAAATAAATAAATAAATAAAACAGGGAATTTGTGACAGAAATTTCTTTTTTCAAAAGATTTTTAGCAAAATGGCGAAAATTCGCCACAGAAAAAATATCTTCAAAGAAATGAGGGGTGAAAAAAGGTAAAAAGATAAAAAGTGAGTTTACCTAGTTGGGCAAAAGGTAAATAGTAGGCCGACAAAATGGTGCCGGGTGAGATGGTTTGTCGCCCGAGGATTCCCCGGGTGACCCGGTTCCCCCCTCAGCAGGAGGCAGGAAGAAGGAAAGGAGAGCTCCAAATGCACAGAGGGTTTCGAGCTTCTCTCACTCTCTCTCTTTCGCGTGTGAGCACGCGCGCGCGCTCATTTCGCCAACAATCTTGCCGATTTTGGACTCCGATTTTGCTTCATTCTTCACCTCCGGCTCGTGTGCTCGCTTCTCCAGGTAAATTTCGCTTTTATTTCTCTTCATTTGCTGTTATATCATCCTTGTTTCATGGTTCTTGGTACTGTCTCATGAGGCCTGCATGCAGCGCTGGGAAATTCTCGTGGTTGCTGCAGCGGACTGTTTTCTTCCCCCCCCCCCCCCCCCCCCCCCCCCCCCCCCTTTTTTTTTTTTTTTTTTTTTTTTTTTTTTTTTGTAATTATATCTTTTGATCATATTATAATACTAAGTCCATTTGGCTACAACTCCCCTGTTGCATACCAACGTGTAGGAAATACACAAGATATGCCACATAGTTATTTTTTTTTACAAGAGATT
>Ga0116227_10014155_pt1 | contig 12256 bp, 4 predicted proteins | sample S1TSphgellanicum_FD_89693 | JGI IMG/M metagenome (GOLD analysis project Ga0116227, IMG submission 89693) | Host-associated microbial communities from peat moss isolated from Minnesota, USA - S1T2_Fb - Sphagnum magellanicum MG | ecosystem: Host-associated > Plants > Peat moss > Unclassified... | reverse complement strand
GGGGGGGGGGAGGTGTCACCACATTTATGCCTACTGGCAGTAGTTGTAAAGAGTTCCTTGAAATAATGTTGCCAACTTGAAGAAATATGTTTGAATCTACATAAGGATGTTTGCCACCTGGACTCCATTAGCAAATTGAAGAAAAAAAATTAGTGGGGACTAAATAATCATCATTGTTCAATCAAACCTAGGATATTAACCCAAGTGGGTGTGATTACAATATTAGGAACCAAAAACCATGCTAGATCCCAATGAAAATTGTTAAACATATATTTATGCATTGCTTTGTGAAAATCATGGTAATCATGGGACCTTGTGCTAAATGATTAATATGAATGTTAAGGAAGTCAAACTAAAAATTCATTTCATTTAATTTCATGTTTTGGTTTTTATAAAGGACTTTTGAACTTCAACAATAGCTTCGTTAGATAAAAAATAAATCAATGGATTAAGCTATGGATTCTTTTCATAAAGAAATTTTTGTGGTAAGAAAATTGAAAAAATAATAACCTACTACTCACATTCAAAAACACTCACAATGCAAAAGGTTTGAAATTTGAAATTTTGAAACATTCAAAATATGTTTCAACATTTCAAATTTTCTAAACCAAAATAATTGCAAAACAACATTTTTGATTCCTTAAGACAAATCACAAAATGGGGTTATTCTATTAATGATAGTGTGGAAAAGGAACCCCGTAGTACATTCCCATTCATTAGCATTAGGTTCTATTCAACAATAATATCTTGAATCCCAAATCATGCTTCAACCATCATCATGAAAAGCATGTTAACTTGGAAAGTTCATAATCATGGGCAAGGCCACCTATGGTTAGTCCACCTTGTTGACAATGGGAAGAGGTGGGCAATCATCAATGTGCTTGAGATCCCACTAATGTAGTATCCACCAAAATTGGTTTGCCCAACCACACATGGACTTGGTGCCATACCATTAAAATTTGCAATTGTGAGTCACTTAATGGAGGAACATTCCCCAAAAGGTATATGAATGGTTGATCTTGAGTGCCCAATATATGTAACAACATTCGTAATAGCTCTTTAAAAAATCTCAATCTTAGTTCAAACAAACTAGCACATGTACTTGCTTAAGCCTTGACATGGTCATCCAATTATCACCGTATCCATTGGGCCAACATCATCTAAATCTCACACCTTTAGCACTGTAATGTCTTAAGGTAATGTTCCCAAATATCCATGCATAACTATGTCTAGTAATACTTTTGGATATTGGTCCAATAACATCCCCACATGATGCATGGAAATATTTTGGGCTAAGTTGTGGGGGTCCACACACAAGTAAATGTGCGAACCCATATACCTACCTAAAGCATTAGAACCAAACTAATGTTAATGCTTCCAAACAACTCTAAGAAACATACCTTTTTTTCAAAAGGCTATCATAAAATAGGTGTGGCTCATACCAAAGTGTATCTTGGTGGGGCATTTCTATTGTGGGTGTTAGTGGTAAACTTTGCCATGCTTATAGGACACATCTATTAGTCACCTTTTCAATTGGTCCAAATTTCCCCACAATGGTGGGTAGTTCACATGTGGACAAGGCAACATGGGATGGATGGTCCTATGTCATGTCCTCAAGTGGGGGTGGGACATCATATGCATCCAAGTTCCCACCCCTAAGGTAATGTGTAACAAATCCAAACACCATAATAACATCTTGTGCAAAATATTGAACATGGAGTTGAAGTTGATGCCCATCTCCACTTAGGTCTAGGTATGGGAATTAGTTTCCTCCCAAAAATACAATACAAATTTCATGGGATACAACACAACACCCCAAACAAACACATCATATGATGTAACATTTGTCACCATGGCTAAAAATTGAATGGATTACTAGTTTATTGGGTGGTTGGGGTTTATGGTGAAAGCACATTACGGGTGAAACAATTTTCACCAAAGAAGGCAATGTATAACTAGTATCATAGTACACAGTAAGTTAAAAATTTGATGGCACCATTTGACAATCCTATACATAAGCAAAAAGCCCTAGAATGTGCACAACAACATTTTGGAACTCAAATTTCACTTTAAATCAAGATTAATTTTGATCCAACGGTTAGATGAAGAGGATTGAATAAAATCAATGTACACAACATATATAATGTGTAGTATTTTATTGGCCATAGAGCCTGATGTTTGTGGTTCACAAGACATTACTAACAAAAGAAATTTGAAAAAATAATGCAATGCCTATATAAATTTTTTCTCTCTTTCATTTGGTGTTGGTTTGTTCTCTAAGTACATAAAATATTTTTCTTTTATTGCTGAAAAAAATGAAAAAAAAAAAACACATATTTTTATAAATTTTCAACCAAAAAATTAAAACTTCCAAATGGACTTAGATTCAATTGAAATATATCAATAATAGTGACCCAAAAAAAAAATCACCAAAAAATTCCACCCACAAGTCTAGTTTTAAAGTATGTATGCAATTATTCATACTCCATGACGAATATTATTTCATCACAAATATATTTCATATGTTGAAGTTCACCAATGTTTGTTGGATTTTTCTTTTTAAATGATTGTTTTAAACCTAAATCTAATCCAATAAACTTCAAACAAACAAAAATAATCCAAAATGTGATCTCTATACTTAAATTAAAAAACCAAATGCAAAAATGAAGTATTTGTAACTACATTTTTTGGGGGGTGTAGTGTGCTTGTACCCTTTGATTGTGCCAAAACGTCAATCCTGGTAAACCCATGGGCATTTTTGGATGCACCTAACAATGTTTAAATCTAATACATGGGCATGATTCAAGGTCTTTATTTATCATGCCAAAACCCACAAATTTCAATTGACATGCAACATCTTTAGTTGGGCATTATAGTATAATATAACTTCATGAAAGCAAAATGTTTGCCCATGTCCATTAATTCCTTTTAAACTAAAAAAAACATCCTTGTTGCACACCAAGACCATTTTTAATGTCGATGTCTAATCAATGGCAAGTCATATTAGAAGGTTAAATAATTTAACAATTGTAACTTGCCATGAAGGAGGAATTTCCACCTCAAAATGTATTGTTTGTTGAGGTTATTTAAAGTTAATTGTTGGTAATAACTCAAATTCATGTTTGTGATCAAACCTCACACTCCTTCACACTCACATAAAATGGCTACAAGTGAAAAAATGGAAACTAGCCACATTCTAGGGGTTGCCATTGTGATGGTAGAAAATAATGGGGCTTGAAAAATGGATGTAGTTGCCCCCAAGTTCCAACATCACCCCATTCACATCCAACTTCAAAAATAAAAATCCTTTTCTCATTGACCTCATGGGAACATGTCCCATGTTTGGGGATGTGGATGTATTAGTTCACACAATCTTGATTAAGGAAAATGATTGAGTTAAGCATTTGGTGCTTAACTCCCTCCTTTGAATGTCAAGTCCTTCATCAACTCCTTACGGCTCTAGAAATCATGTGAGTTGAAATGTGTGATTGGAACTAATGAATTCACCTAACATGGAACAACAAAAAATAAAATGGTGTTTCACCCCCAAAGCATGTACATCATGGGGAACATCAATGAAACAAACAAATCTTGCTTCACAAAAAAAATCCAAAGAAGGATATGATTTTATATATGTGGGCACCTTCATGGAATTTTGTGTTTTTGCCTTCTTTTCCTTTGCCTTTTGGCTAACCATGATAATCATCAATTCTTCCAATTAAGAAAATTAATCATGTGTAATGCCCATGCCATCACCTTGGCCTTACTTGAAACTTTATTTGAGGCTTTCCCCTTTGTTTGAAAGCCATTGCCTCCCCTACATCCTCCTTTGTCTCCACCATCCTTATTGTGGGTAGATTTGGTAGGATGGAATTTTGGATGCAATGAGTAACAATGGTCAATGTCATGACCATCAACATCACAATGCTCACATTTTTCATTACTTGAAGATATGGATTTGGATGCGAATGCCTCAAGCCTAATTTCTTTAGGCACTCTTTCATGGGATGACCTTCACAAGTTCAACACACAACCCCTTGGCCAAATTATTTTGTGGAAAAAGATGGAGAGAGCCCAAATTGATTGGTCCTTGATTCCTCTTTCAAGTGGATTCTTTATAGGTGGTCATGGTGACTACAAGCTTATTAGCTTCCACCACACAAAATCCTATTAAATCTTTTCAACAATAGGTGGAAAAACACTAAGGAAGACCAACTTGGGTAAGAAAATATATTTTTTATAATACATTTTGTCTTATTTGGGGGCCAATTTTTCTTTCTTTCACCTAATGATTTGAAAAACACATAAAATGGATTTTTGACATAAGGTTTCTAACACAATTTTTATTACCTTTCACAAGGGAGTGATTTTTCAAGAAAACTATTAAATTTCACATTTATGTTTATTGGAATGAAAAACCTCATTTGGATGATTTTTGTGAAATCACATAAGTGGAAATTTTCACATGTAGTTGAAATGGTACAATTAACTCATATTCAATGTATGACTAAATATTTCATCAAGTTTGGCAATTGTTTGAATGGTTTTTGCAATATATTTGCACTTGGTAGTATATTTTTATTAGTAATATATATATATATAATCATTAAATAAGGAATTTTAAATTTCTTATGACAATTTTATTTTTTGAATATTGAACTACCTTATTCTAAGTACAACTTATAAAATAATCCTTTTAATATTGACTTGATAAAAGTTCAAACACATATTTTGAAAAATAGTATTTGTGACAACATTTTTTGTTCATTGTAGTGTGATTTCACTCCATGTGGATAATTCCCCCAAACAAAAAAAAATAGAGCCTTGTTCAAATTGAACTAAGTTTCAACTACAAATAACAAACTATAAGAAACTAATGTCTTGCAACAAACACTTGACACTCAATAATGATAACAATTACAATGTCATGCAAGATCTTTTAACCATGGTACAAACTAAATTATCACACCAATGATTTTAAAGGAAAATTTTTATTTGAAAAAAAAAACAATGGTTTAATAAACTCATAGTCACTTATGGTTTTTGTTTTTTTTATATGTAAAACATAGTAGCAAACTAAACCAATTTCTTTTTGTCCTCAAACACCACTCCTTACATAATTTTTTGTACTTGACTCTCATTCGGTGGCCATATTCAATAATTTTAAAGCATGCAAGTTGTCTTTTTGCCAATAAAGTACATCATTAGACACACTAGGCATAGAGGAGGTTGATTTCTTTTCAAATCCACATGCTTGCAAAAGAAGATCAAATTTTGGAGCCAAAAGTTTCTCCTTCCTCAAAACACTTCACATGCATGACAAGGCCATCTTCATTGACCACATTCAATTCACCCAAGGCAATTTCACAACCTTAATAATTTTATATTCAATTTGTAAGCCTTCTTCTTTTATTTACTTTCAATTTTAGTTTCTTGTGAGCTTTAACTATCAAGTGGGGTAAACATGAGGTGGATTTGTCTCTTAAAATATATATTTCCCCTTTTCCCTTCAAAAAATTAGATTCAATGACATCTAGGTGTTTCCATGGTACAATGTACACAATTTGTGCCAAAACTAGAAATACATATAGTATCAAAAGTAATAATATGTAAAATTTCACTCGTTTTGAATTCTTCTACAATTTACATATAGTTGATGTGGGATTTAAAAGTAAGACAAATAATATAAACTATGAATATGCAATCAATTCATAATTGTGTCTTTATATAATTGTACATCAATAATTTGATAAAGGTTGCTTTAAAGCACCCTATTTAACAATAATCTACCCTTTTTCATTAATTAAAAATTATACCTTATTTTTGTAAATTGATAAAAAAACAACATTTAGCCCAACTACAATTTTAATAGAAGAACATTTTACAATTTAAGAAAACTCATAATCATCAACAATATCACAACATAATGTATTGTTGAATAGTTATTTATGAAATAATTTAAACATCAAGACTTCAAAATAAATTGAAAGTTTTCATGGAGAAGATTGTTCATGATGGTTGTCTTTTTGTATGTGCAAAATTTCATGAATAAATTTTGTTTAAAACCTGTATTTCATAGTCATTTTGTGAAATTACTATGTTTATACAAACTCTTACAAGTTAAAATTGTGCTTTGATTAACAATTCAATTATTCATATGTGCACACATTTCACAACATATTCAAAGTTTAAGGTGTTATCCACCTTTAATTGTACACTTCTAAAACAAATATTTTCTTAACATTTTGAAAGCCACATAAAAAATGTGTTACAATGAAAAAATGTCAAATTACGACTAGTTTTTTTATATCTTATACCTTGGAAACACCCATCTCCAAACCTAGCACTCTCACTAAAAAATCAAATGAAAATTAAAATTTTAGGGGCTTCAAAGAGGCCATTACACAAAGAATGGTGGACACATAAAAACACAATGGCAAATGTAAAACCACAAAGGGTCACAAAAACAAAATGGGAGTGTTGGGAGATAAATAAACACACATTATTACATACCTCAATTCAACTGAATCAACATTTTAAACTATACATTAAAGTTTCTTGATGTTCATAGACATGACTACATAAATAAACAATGGAAAGAAAAGGTGAACATGTTTAGCCTTCACAAATTCAAAAGTCATGTAGGTAAATGTGATTGTACAAACAATCAATTGAAAAAAATCAATTTGTTTGATGGTCACACATAGAATGTCAGCTTAATAGGCAATTAGGGTCTAAACAAGATAATGTAGTCCAAGTTGTCATCCCTACCCACCAAGTAAAAATAGTTTTTTTCAATGTTTTATTTTAGGCCTTTAGTAATGGTATAAATTTTGGGATGTACTTATTGTATCAAATAAACCATATATGGTCATCCTTCATGAATTTTACAATTCTAACTATTTTATTTATTTATCACAAATTTATTAATCTAGTTGATTATATAATATTTTCTCTAAACCATACAATTCAAATGATGTGGTAATAATATGCATACCATCATGCATGTATACACACATTTTTTTGGAACTTGAATATTTCAACTATTGCAACATTAAACCCTTCAAAAATAATTTTCCTTTATGCTAGGTCTAAAGCATTCAAAATCTACTTTTCTATATGCATGCAAAATGCATTTTGTGTTTGTAACATGGTAAAACATGCCTTAAAAATTTAATAAATGCACCATATGCTTCCAAATTTCATAAATTGTTCACCATAAATGTGCAAAGGGTTACTTTGTGAAAATTTAAAAATATGACAATTTTTGGAGAATAGATTGAAATAAAAATTAAAAACTTAAATTTATTTTTCTAGCTTTTAAAAAATTCTCCATATCACAATTGATACTCATGTAATTAAAAAGGTCGATCTCATTAGGTGTCACCTACTTTTTAATTTACTTGTCACACAATTCTATTTTAATCTTCAAGGATTAAGTTTTTGACCTACGTTAATGTGCTTTCACCCATCATGATTTATCGATGCATGATGCATAATGTGTACATAATCAAAATGTGAAATGAACATTGCAAAATAAATAATGGCAAATTTTGGGTGTAAATTTTTGATTCGTCATTGGAAGCATATGGTGCATTTATTAATTGTTTAATGCATGTTTTACCATGTTACAAACACAAAATGATTGTGTACATGTTGATGCATGATGTGTACATAATCACAATAGTGAAGTGCACATTGCAAAAAAGATAAATGATGAATTTTGGGTGTAAATCACCAAAAAATTAAAAAAAACATTATTGGTTAGAAAACATTTATGGGTATAGTTATGAATTAGATGTTGGAGGGTTTAGGATTTTCAATCTTCAAAGGATAGTATATATATATATTGATGTATATACATATATATCCATATTTGCCATCCAAAACCGAGTTAAACTACTACCCTCTTCCTTACCATGCACACAAGATGTGGGACGACATTGTTTTACCTACTCTTTATAAATGTGCCACACTTTATTACAAAGGAGTGAAGCAATCAAGATAAGGGCATGTAGAAAGACTAGGTACTTGTCACTGAAAAAAAATGACTCTTGACTAGTAAGGGCATGCCATGGTATTAGCAATGGACATGAAGGGCTCTACTTATGAAAGAAGTCCATTTCGGTGTTGTCCATCCACTCCTAATACCATAGAGCAAAATCATGGGGGAAGTTTGGTTCAATGTTTGCATCAATATGTTTTTTCTTCCCTTTGTATCAACAATGTTATATGCACTTACTTAAAGAAACTTGACAAACATGTTATTTCAATTGTATGTTACCTTGGCCATGCCCATAGTCCCCCAATATTGATATTTTAATATTAAACTGAACTTTAAAAATCAAGAACCCACCTTAGGGGTGGTTTTGGGCTTGCGATCACACAAATCTAAAATTCCTCATTGGTACAAACTATGAAAGGTGGTTAGTTTGTGTTTACACTAGGGTAGTTTTAGGCCTAAGACTAGCCAAATGACTTTGGATGAAAAAAATTGTTGGAATCCTACATGGATAGTTGTCGATTATGTTGCTTGGGCCCTTGGGGTATTTTTTCAGGCCTACTTCAAAGAGGTAGGCCTAATGAAAATAGCGGGAGCCTATGGGTTCTAAAATAATTTTAATCATTGATTTATGATGTTTTTATTAATGTTTATAATTTTTTTGAAAGATAAAATTGGAGGGAAATTTTTAATGATTGGCCTCACAAAATGGCTACCCCATGAGGCCTAAAACAATATTAAAATGGGATATTTTTTCCATTTATTTTGGAAAAGTGAAATGGGATGGACTTTTTGGTCCCCCTCCCCCCATTTGGTCTAGCTACCATAATACCTTTTCAAGTTTGGTGGTAATTATATTACTTTTGAAAATGTCAAATTTTTTAAAAATATATTTATCCAAAACATTGAAAGTAAAGGAAATTATGTTTTTCAATGCCAAAATTTTGCGAATTTGAGACAATTGTGTAAGTTGTATTTATTGTCTATGTATATCTTTTTCTTTGATTTTGCTATTCAATGTCTAATAGGTAGGTGATTTACTAGTTGTGTACTTATGCTTAGTAGTAGTTTCATGTCTATGTTGACTCACTTAAGTTTTTGGATAAAGTGAAGTTTGTGTTGCTTGCAATCAAGAGCTGTGACTCACTGAAGTGGATGGATAAAGTGAAGCTCATGTTGCTTGCAACCAAGAACTATGATGGGGATATGAAAGCATGTAATAATTATTTTAATGATACTTTTTCATGGATTTTGAGCAAAAGATATGGGATATTTGTGTGGTGCCATATGGGAGCAGCTTGGGGAACACATGGGAACAAAATTAAAAAAATGTTCCCCTCCCCCCCCCCAAGACTTTGTGTTTCTTTAATCATCTACCTAGGCTACTCTCAAGAAACACATGACAATTGAGAAGTCAACAGTTGTGAGCTTCAGGGGGTTTGATAAAGCGAGGAGCTTGATGGGTCTATAAAGAAAAACAATAGTCCAGATGCGGATGGGATTAAGTATGGAAAAGCCTCATACTCATATTTTGTGGTTACATATTTGTAGTATAATAAAGTAATTCGTAAAGTCATCCTCTCTTTCACCCCCTATCCCCTCTTTCAGTGGTATCGAGAAAGTAATGAAATTCTATTAAATCCCAGTATGAAATGCTCAAACTCAGCATTTAATGCTCAAGGTTCGAGACTAATTATAGTAGTTGTGCTTGTGGGAGCAGTGAAAATATATGTAGCAGCAGTGGAGGCGCTCAGGAAAAAGGAAAGAGGGGATGAAACTCAGGTTAGCACCAAAATTGGTGGAAAAACTAGTTTGGGTCCCAGTTATTTCGCTTTGTAAAGTTTCATTCCCAGTTACGCATTTGATGGCCTATTATGCCAAAACTGGCCGTTCTCGCCCCCTAATCGCTTGACTTTACTGATAACTTTAATGCCCAACTGTGGAGGCATTCCCAAATTATGGGGCTTAGGTTGAAGCAGTAGTAGAGTACAAAGCATGAGGCTAAGGTTTATCATGAACCTAAAGATAGGTAACCAACAAGGTGTACCAAAGGGAGAGTTCTTTCACCTACACCCTAGGAATAAGAGGGTTCTTGTGGCTTACTATAGGATTAAGATCCATCCCAATAAGGAGGGATACTTTGTGGGAGGATACTCATGGATATAAGATGCCCCCAAGTACATTTAAGAAATTTCCCTGAGTGTTTTATGATCACAAAGTGAGCAAGAGGTAAGTCCTTAATATTTGCTCCTTTTGGTGAGTTTTGCTTTTTGTGTAGGCTAAATGTCATTTCAGCAGGGGAATTCCTGAAATAAGCACACACCCAAGGCTAAGCTAAGGGGTGCTTATCTTGGGAGTAGGGTTTTTTTAATTAAATTTTAAAAAATTATTATTGAATTTTTTTGCTAAATGCTGATTTTCCTTTCATATTGGAAAAAATTAGTGTTTTTTGAAATTTTTAGTTGCCAAATTTCGAAAAACATCTAATTAAAAAAAATTCACCAGATTCTATTCTAAGTTGCAGCAAATAGTAAAAAATATAGAAGGATGCTAAATTTTTTTTTACTTCCATATTTTCTTATGCCAAATCTGGCTGAATCATCTTATCAATGATAGCCACTTGAGCTACATCACAAAAATTGAAAGAAAAAAAACCCCTACTTAGGAATACTTATTTTGTTCTAGGAGTTTATTTAAGGAGCTTACCATATCACCTTTATTATTCTGGCATAAATTAAATTATTCTTTTATTTTGCCAAAATTTTGAAAAATTATCTATTCTTTGTGCAAATTTTTTAATAAAATCAAAAGTTCAATTGTCAAGTTTTGAATCGCAAACCTTCCAAAACAATGACTCAAGACTAAGACAATCCATACACAATGGACCATTCCATAACATTGACAAGACCCTGCTTATACACTACACTATTTCATAATATTAACAAGACCCTGTTTATTATTTTGTATAATCATTACTTACTGAAAATTTCAGAATTAAAAAACCAAGTGCCAAAGTTAAGATTTCAATTTTAATTAATTATTCTGTAATTTGTTGCCAAAATGGTAAAGGTACATTGTTCCCCCAAATCAACAATGGGTCCTTATTGCAGAGAGTACAAAAGTATTGTCTGATTCTTTTTCCCCAGACCGCCCAATTGCCCAATCAAGATATGTCTGGTGATGACCAAATACATCTTGGTGCTGCCCAGACACAAATTTTAAGCCTTAATATACATACTTTGGATGCATAATGGACACTAGGAAACATATTATGCCTCTTAGTGTCTATTACATGCTAATATGCCTCCTAGTGTCCATTACACAAGCAAAGTATGCATAACAGGATTCAAATTTTGTGTCTGGGCATCACCCATCTTTTTCTAAAAAAGATGGATGGGGCAAAGGGCAAACAAGAAAAAAAAGAAAAGAAACGGATAGCACTTTTGTACTCCTGACTCCATGCAAAGCACCCCTTGAATTTTCTTTTCCCCGGCACATTATCTGGAGGTGGTAACTGGAGGCCACGTTCCAAAAGAGTTACAGCACGATCTGCTTGATTAACTGGAGGCCATGTTCCAAAAAAGTTATCATATCTGTTTGCGGGTGATAACTCACCCTCCCATTCCATCTGATACGATATGATAGAGTGTTCCGTAAAGTCAGGCAATTAGGATACAAGAATGGCCAGTTTTGGCATAATAGGCCATCAAACACCTGCTGCTGCTACATCCTGGAAGCCACCCATATTGAATTTTTCCAAGCCTTTCAATCATATTGGAAACTCCTCAAGGCAGCTTGATCAGCATGCATATGGCTCTACCCCCCCCAAATGTTCCATAAAGTTCTCAAAAAATGAACTTGGAACATTATATATTGTAAAGGAAGAAAGTTCCTTCCCTTGACTCCGGACGGACAGTGGCTACGGACAGTAGCTAAATATAGTAAGGACGTTGTGAAGCTTCCCTTTAATCCGGACGGACAGCAGCTAAATATAGCGAGACTTGCACATGCTAGCAGTTTAGCTTCTTGGGGAGTGAGGAAAAGGTGTAGCAAAAGAGCAGGCGCGCTCTTGAAGGGAATGCAGCAGCAGTTGTATGGCAGTAAAGGTGAAGCGCCCGGGCTTATAATAATTGCAGCCCCAACTACCCAGGCCCTGTGTTTCTCCAGGCGTCAGGACGAGGACGGTATGGGATTAAAGTGAGATGCTATGGAGAATATGTTGGGGAATACATTGGGAACTTGGGCAACATATTG
>Ga0116227_10014153_pt1 | contig 12258 bp, 6 predicted proteins | sample S1TSphgellanicum_FD_89693 | JGI IMG/M metagenome (GOLD analysis project Ga0116227, IMG submission 89693) | Host-associated microbial communities from peat moss isolated from Minnesota, USA - S1T2_Fb - Sphagnum magellanicum MG | ecosystem: Host-associated > Plants > Peat moss > Unclassified... | reverse complement strand
AGGGAGAAAGTAGGTGGGGTAGTGGTGCCCACCAACAAAAAAAAAAAAAAAAAAAAAAAAAATAATAAAATATATATATATATATATATATATATATATATATATATATATATATAACATATATATATAATAGTTTAAAGAAACCGGGGGACTTCACAGTGCCCGAAGGTCACGGGTACTCACTAGTATAACATATAATACATGTAGATAATACATAACATAGTATATAACAAATATGTTATAATATATATACTAGTGTGGCCTGTGCCATTGGCCCAAGTGTTACCACGTCCTTAACTGATTTTTCTTTCCAAAACTTGGTTTTTCGGAATTTATTTTGAATTTTTAGTGACAGAAAATCATTCAATATTCAAGAACTTTTGCATCGCAAGTCCAAACGTCATGGAACCAAGCCCACGCACCCCTTCCCTTGTCAAGAGCTTTTGAAAGACACCAGGAACACGATCTGAAGCATCCTGGTTTGGTGGATCTCAGAACTTCAAAACAAAACAAACTACCTTCCTTCATAGATAGATGTGTGTGTGTGTGTGTGTGCATGTACATTATACGCACCCTCTGACATACAGACATCACAACAGGGAAAACAAATTATAATACAAATTTTATGTTCATAATTCTATGTTCATATGAGAGGAATTGCCAGCACTCGTTGCTGCATGTATGAAGATAGTAAGTTGAAAAGACTGACAGGTAGTATGAACAGCCCACACATGTCCTATGGAGCACCACCAGCTAATTGAGACGTGACAAACCAGAGAAGCAAGTGCCCACTGCCATTTGACCTGGCCTCCTCCAAGAATTCTACAGTTGCCAAATCTGCCCAACACTTACATATATGTACAACCACCCAAGTGGCATACATAAACAGTTGATGACATTGATATTGTCCTGAAATTTTGGGCAGGGCAAGGGCAATGCTCAGTACGCAATCCTCCTCCACCATATTATAATTGGATGAAGAAAAGTCAAAACATGCCAGTTTGGCTCAGCAAAATATGGTTTCAGCCCAGCATTTTTGAAGAACTGCTTGGTAGGGTTGGTAAAAGGCACAGCAAAAGCTAACTAACACCCTTGGCTACATAGTTTGATCGGTCCAGGTGGGTAACTAACTATTGATAGTCTCTCACCTATTAGCAGTCCTTTAGTTTTATGTGTGAGGTTGAAAAAAATTAAACAACTAAATTTGGATGTGAAAAAATATTTTTGCTTGGTCACTTCCTGAGCACCTCCACAAACACTCAGTATGTGCCCCTGCAACAAAATTTCTCACATCCAAGTTTTAGTTCTCACAAACTTTTTTCCAACCTCACCCATAAAAAACTGAAATTAGGACTGCAAGTAGGTGCAAGACTACTAATAGCAACCCACTTGGACCAAACCAAACTATCTAGCCAATCAGAAACAACAGGGAGCAGTCAATATATTATGATTTCACTATGTTTATTAGATTGTTCCAGGGCTCTGAAAGGTGCACATTTCTCCAGGTATTTGACCGATCAACCTCTCTAAGATGTCCAATGGAGGGTCACATACTGAACATTGGTGGAGATGCTTGAAGTCATTTGTGGCAGGAAGGAGAAGAAACTATCTATCTAGGGTAGTTTGCATTCGAATGACAATTTAGTGAAATGGAACCATGGAATGAATGTGCCTATCCATGTTTTTGTTGTAGGGTGAAGAGAAAAGAAAGTTTTCATGAAGAAGAAATTAATAACAAACACATCATGAACAAAATCAGTGCACACCACTTTCAGGGTCTGCATGCACTTTTTGTGACAATTTTTTCCCCTTTTTTTTTCCTCCCTCTCTCTCTCTCTCTCTCTCCTACAATGTCACACGTGTTGACCCAATATGCTCGTCATGTCTTCATGTCTTCTTCGATTGGGCTGCCTGACCAGGCCCAGCCACCCATTGCAATTTGCAACCTGCTTATTTGACTGACAATGATCAACTTCCCCAAAATGCTGCTGAGAAGTGAGGATAGGAGGAAATGATGGAGAGGACGAGCTTCTTCTTGATAGGTATGACTTGAAAAAACATTTTTTGAATTTTTTTCTCTTTTTTTTGGCCTACTTGGTTTGAACAGGTCTTCTCTCTCACCTCTCTGGCTGCACTTGAATCCCCTGAAATCCTTGCATTTCTGTTCCTTTGCCAGCCCATTAGCTTATCCCCAACTTGGCTGGCCCCATGGGCGAGCTCACTCACTCCTCACTCGCTCCTTCACTTGGGTGAAAACTTGCATAGTAATCAAAAAGACATGAGAATCTTATCATCATCATCAGCTCCTCTTTAGAACCCTAGGGCACTCATAACCAAGCGTGACCATCTTTTTGTGGAAGGTAAATAAAGGCTGAGGCCGTGGGCTTGGCTGAGGCCATGGCCGTGGGCTTGGCTTTACCGTGCATAACGACCTACCCAAGGTGGAGCCGAGGGGGTGCATTTTTTTGGAATGCCCCCCACTCGAGGATGTTATCCCACATAAAAAGCATTGGCAAATTATTGTTTTGAATTTTAAAAAACCTATCCTGCCCAACACTCAAGTGGGAAGGCAAAAAAGCAAGAGAAATGTGTAGGGCTGGGCAAGGCCCCCATGGATTGGGGTATTTCCCAAATAAGGAGCCTAAGATGAGGTGGTAGCCAAGTCTATTCCAATCCCATTTTTGGGAATGTCACGCACCCAAGAAAATCTTTGAGTGCTTTGAGTCCGAGCAATGAGGCACCGCACCGCTTCACTCTTAAAGATTTCCTCATAAAATCCCAGAAAATAAATTTAAACCCTAAACCCTAAACAACCACCAACAGGGGTGTAACCCTAGTCAACAACCCTAGGAGAATACTCTGCCTCCATGCAGTCACATTTGGAAGGATATGCAAGTTTTCATCTAAGTAAGAAGCTTTTAGCTAGTTGCCCAAGCATTCAACTAAACACAAGGCATTTAATCTTGCACCTACCCACACCCCCCCCATCACTTTATCAAAAACAAACCAAAAAATGACTTAAAAACCCTCTAGCATCCATCTAGCACATAGTTATGAAATGGATTTTTTCTTTTTCTTCTTTTTTCATGAAGGTTTTCAAAAAATATCAAGTCCAAAGCAATTTGAAGGTTTAAGTTTTGCTTCCAAATTGTCCCTACCCAACTTGAGATGTAGCCCCCAATAATAACATCACACACAATCTATTTAGAGAGCTTTGCACATTCCAAAATAGATGCTCTACAATCTAAATCAAACTTTGCATTCTATGCCAATGGTGGGGTTGTAGGAGATTGGGATTGGTAGATTGGGATGAGAACCAAAGTTCTACATTCTAAATTCAGGTATGCACTTGCTTTGTGAGTGGCTAGTTGGATGTCTAGAATCTTGAGCATTTGCTTGATTACCTATGGTTACCTTAAAACCTAAATCCTATGACCATTCTTATCTATATAATTCAACTGAGCTGGTTCCAATCAACCTTCTCAAGTGAGAACTACTTTGGTTGCAATTGGCTTTACTCTATGCATTTGTTTCAAATTTTGTGAATCTATTGATTTTTTCAGTAGTCTACTATGTATGTCTCTTGAGCAAATATTTTACTTTATGTGATTTGACCTAAAACATAAAGGATACAAATTATGCCCCAAATAATTTATTAGAAGCCCTTTTTCTTATGTGCAACAAATGGGTACCCGGGGTGGTGAAAATGAAATGAACAACTGCACACATAACCTTAAGGAAAGCATAAAACTAATCGAATACTATGTGGTTATCACAAGGACATCGCAAGATGAATGTTGACAAGATGTGTTGAATCAAAAAATCATCTGCTTCAAGTATCCCAATTTAATTCATATGACACAATTGGGAAAACATTGAGGAAATATCAACATGACAAGGGTGATGGCAAGATGATAGATAGGGTGAGAAATATGGGGGAAAATGGAATGGATGATGGTGGGAATAGCAATGACAAGCAAGGTGATGGAATACACCAAACAATGGAATAAAATGATGGGTGGGCAAAGGTCATATGTGCAACCATAGGAAATGTGATGATGATGACAATCAAGGTGTAGGATGGCTAAACATTGGGGTGGGGGTGGGATGATGGCCCCTAAACAATAGCTACAAAGTTGACAATACTAAAAGGTGAGGAAAAAAATAACAAAGGGCAATAAAAATTTCCTATGGCAAGTTGCTCAAAAAATATATGTGGTGGGCAACACAAATTTTTTTGGAGGCCACCCAAATCTATTGGTTAGTGATAACAACAATGAGATCACCAACAAATTAATGATAAAGATGACAAAAACTAAAATGAGGTGGTAGGAGTTGAAGGATGTTAATGGGGATGATAAAAGAGGCAACAAAACAATGATGAGAAAGCAAGATAATCATCATATCAGTTATAAGGAAAAAAACAATGGTCTCAAGGGTATGGAGGGTGATTCAAGGGGTGAAAAATGATGACAAGGAAGTGGGACAAGTTAAAGGATTGTTGGGGAGAAAGAACTTTTTGTTTTAATAAAACATTGAATAGCAATGAGGACAATGAGAAGGGGAATATGATAAAATGTCAAGCAATGGGACAACTTTGAGGACAATGTAACATAAAAGAGAATCAAGGATACAATGGAACACCAATTCTCACAATGGACAATGATTTTCCTAACATTACAATTGTCATCTTTTCATTTTTTCTATCATTTTATCATTCATTTTGATGTTCTTGTTGTTATTCTATCATCATTCCCAATGCAAGTGGAGAGATGATTTTTGCCTTCTTATGCAATCCATGCAATTCCAATCCAAAATTTTGGCATTCCCAACATCCTAGTGTTATTCTTGTTATTTAGTAACATCCAAACCTAAAACTAAATGGAAAGAACTTATAAAATGTTTTCCTAAAATCCTAAGGTTCAAAATGCTTAAGGATTTTTTTTTGGGGGCAAACTTCAATTTATAAATGACAAATTATATTTCTTAACCTAAACAATTCATATGTCATTTTTTCCCTCATATAACATTGCAACTTTTTGGAGATTAATGATGTTCATCATGGTTGATTTTTTAATATAAGTTGACTATATTTTCTTTTTTGTGTTTTTTTAAAAAAAATCCTAGTTTTAGGGTTTGAACTTCCAATTAGTGTTTCTCAAGTTATATTTTTATCCTTATAATCCTTTTTAGGTTTTCTCAAAGTTTTTGTTGTATTCACATATTGTTTTCAAATGCTTTGTTAATCATTAAGATTCCTTTTATTCCTCATTTGTATCATATTCTCCTTTTTTTTTCACCATATTAAATGCACTATTTGTAGATGATAAATATATATATACATAAGGTGAAAACCCAAAAGAAAATAAAGACCATTTATATTTGATTTGTTGAACATATGATACATATTATGGGTATTTGAGCTATTTTCATGTTAATAAAATTCTAATGGGGGTTGACATCCACCTTATATGGTTGAAGATAGGGCAAACAACTTTACACCTTTATTTCAAATCAAAGTTTCAAGTTTTTACAAAGAGATTCACTACATAATTCTTTGAACAATGAAAAAAGAACAAACAAGTAAAGGTAAATTTAATAATAATTAACTAGGTTCAACCAACATTTTATTTTTTTTTAGTGGGGAGAGAATGTCACAACCTTAAGTTGGGTTCATGATTAATTGTTAATAATGACTAGGAAATGTCCTTCTCAAAAACAAATTAAGCATTTGATAAGAAATGGGGCCATGGTGTAAGCCAAGGACAACAAAACACATTTTCACACAAAGTGACAAATATCTAGGAATCAAGAAAAAATATTCCCAATATTTGTGGATGTTGTGTTTTCATTTCGAGAGTCGACATTCCCAAGGAATATTCATTATTTAAGTGAGGTTTGAGAGGATGTTTTCAAATTCCATGATCTTTAGATCATTAGAAAACCCTAAAATGAAAGTTATAACATAGTGAACTTGCATTGCCAAACAAAGGTGCTTTTTGAAAGTTATGAAGGTTTGAAGGTTTGGGACAAACACCTTCAAATGCATCCAAAGATGGATTGAAAACATAAAAATCTAATTTTACCAAATCACTTTGCTAAAGGCTTTTCAACAATTCTTGAATTTCTACTCACTTTTCATTTTCAAAGACTTGAACAAAATCGAACCATAATCAAGTCAATTACACACAACAAAAGTTGCATATGAAAGATGTTGCCAAACATTTCAAAATATTACAAAAATTAGTTCAAGTTTTCAAATATTTCACAAAATGGGAACCTCAATTTCTAGCAAGTTTGAAATCCAAAGGCATTTGCTTGACATAAAACTTTATATAACACAACAAGTAAACATTGCAATTATAATGGTTGTTTTGTTGGGGGACCTAAAAATCATATAAGGAATAAATTTTTGGCATACAAATGAACCAAAACCATGCAATGAAATTAAAAAACAACGAATTACCTTTGTTACAATGCATCACATGTGTTGATCGGTCTTATTCATGTCATGGGCACCTAGGATTTCTATTGAATTCTTTTTGCACCGCATTTTTTTGCACATAAGTACAAACACATCTTTATGCTTCCCCATGACCCACTTTGGGGTAATCGAAATGGAGGATGTAAAGGTTTTGCATCTTCTTATCCTTTCTTGGATTGTTGAAATGACATATGATGATTCCATTGCAATGTTTTTCCTTAAATGATAGGTACATGACAATGTAATGCATGCGAAAAATCCACACCACAACTCCGAAAAGATGTTATTTTTACATTGTCCTTATCACGTCAAATGGGCTCAAGGAATAGAAAATTTTGTTAAAGAAACAAAACCATCCATGGGGAACATGTTTTTATAATTTTTAAAATAGAAAAATCATACATTGTAAGTTAAAACTAATTAAAGAATGACATATGAACATAACAATAATGAACACAACATGATCAAAATTGTAGTGGATACTTACCTCAAGCAATTATTTCAATAATTGTGTCACTTAGAACCTCCTTATGTTCCAATGTGCCAAAAAAAATCAAATTCAAAGAAAAAACTATTCACACATTAAAGTTATTCATAAAATTAAAAAAGGCAGTATTTGGTCACATAATGGATGAGATTTTAAAAAACAAAGAAAAAATGTACATTGGGTTTCAATGGGGTATGAAATTTAGTTTAGCCCCAAATTTGGTGTTAAAATTATTTATCTTTTTTTTTCTAAACACCTTCAAGCAATCACTATTGTTGCTATGTGTAGGATTCAGGGTTTAAATAATGCAAGACTCTTCGATAGTTATCTGAGATTAAACAATACAAACATATGAATTTGGATGAACCCATAAAACCTATAAATTTATGATGAATGTATTAACTTTGGTTTTGAGAAATCATTATTTTTGGAAAACAAATTGATGGAGTTTTTGTAGGGAAGCAAAACATGAAAATATTTCATTTTCACAATGTATCTTTTCATGAAAATGGTATAAAGAAGAAATCATTATAGAAATGCATTGCCATTGCAAAGTTTTATAAGAGTTGTATAGCTTTATTATACACAAATCCAAAACCCACCATAATGTAATGCCATACATTCATGTAAAAAGGAATCTACAAGCTACAATGGGCGCAAATATGTTCAAAGGAACCAAAAATGATGTTGGATAGTGCTAAAAATTATTTAAAATTTTACATATATTTTCTTCTTGACATTCTAAAGTTATGTTAATCATTCCAAGTTATACTAAATGACTAAAATGTATGTTGAATTTTTTTAATTAAAAATTCATTATATTTAATTTGGGTTTTGATTTTAGTAATGGTTTATTGAACTTGAACACTAATTGTGTAAAAAACAATCAATTTTGCAAAGGATTAGGGTAAAGGACTCTTCTAATAAAGCAATTTTAATCTTTAAAAAATGTGTTTACCTAACACCCACACTCAAAAGGTACTTACAATTTAAAAGTTATGGAATTCAAAGTTTTTAAAAATTCAAAGTATGTTTCATAATTTCAAATTTTCAAAAGCCTTTTACCACATGTAAATGGGATGTAATGTACATGACATAAATCAAAGTTGTATCTTATTATACAAAAAACTAAAATCTAAAGTAATTAACATATTTTTATATGATTCAAAATTATGATAAATTTTTTAGATGAAACTTGGCAAAATTGCACACTTTGAAATTTTCATATTTATTCAACAATGACTAACACAAAATATGTGATATATTGAGGCAACAATAAATGTCCACTTCAATACCCATAGGTAGCTTTGAAAACTACCTTGCCAAATAATATTTAAAGTGAAAAAATAATGTTTAATGGTTTTTTTAAAAAATTAAAATTGACTTTTTGGAAGAAAAAAATTAACAATCATAATTTCAACTTTAATCCTAAAATCCTAACAAAGTAGCATGATCTACTTTGAAATGTGCAAAAAGTTTTGACAAAATAATCTAAAATCTATTTTTAAATGTGCAAAGGATTCATGTGGAGCACGACTTTTGTGACATCTTTCTATAACTATAGCTTGTGTCTACTATAGCTTGCAAAACACCCACGATAAGATCAAGAGGAGGACTAAGAGGAAAAAAGAAAGAAATGGTGGACATTAAATTTTTCATATTTTGCTATGTTCCCCTAGCAATCGTAGGAATAAGATTTTGAGTTTTTTTTGCAATTTGTTTTCCTTCCAAACTCTTGTGTTTTAACAAACTTGGTGTTACTAGTGAATAAATAAGCCTAACATTTAAGCAACTTACGCAAACATAGATGGATATTAAACACTTACAGAGAGTCGAAGTCCTAAACTATTTACATGCACAACACTTGTAACGACGGGGAAGGCATTGTTGTTGTTAGTGCCTTCTGCCCTGGACCTCAATCAATGCCTTGTATGATGGTTTTTCACTTTTTAAAGGGTAGAAGGTTCAGGTTCCAGTTTGGGTTTAGGGTTATTGATTAGAACGACTAATTTGTCCCCAAAAAAAAAATGCTGATTGTATTAAAAATACATGACAAAATATGGAGTTTTTTAATGTGTATGTGTGTAACCAAAAAGGAAGGCCTCAAGGAAAATTGGGAAGAAAGAGGGAAGTAGAAAGAGAGGAGGAGAAAAGTAAGGGATTGGAAAACTTGATGGGATCAGAAAGTGAAAAGATCAACTCAAAGGGCTCATAAGAGAAAGAGAAGCTCAATTGCAATGAAGAAAGCTCAACAGGGCCAAAAGCTACAAGCTCAAGTTCAAAAATCTATACATTAAGATACCCCAAACCTGGTTTATGGTAGTAGGTTGGTGTCAGATCTGATTCCAAAAAATAATAATCCCCAGTTTTCTTAATTGGATCCAGGTCCAAGCTCAATTCTTGAAACCTCACAAGTCTTGGGTTTGGTTTTGATTCAAATTGCCTTGAAGCCACACAAGTCTCGGGTTTGGTTTTGATTCCAATTGCCTTGAAGCTACGAGTTGCAATTTGGTTTGCAATACCTTGAAATTGCATTGTCAGCTCTATGACTCCCAACTGGAGAACCTTCCAACATTGATTATAATAAAATCAGAGAACCACCCAAGCAATTTGCCATGGACCCAACATGTAGACTCAAGCAGGTGCAATGGCTTCCACTTCCAAAAGTACATCTTGATGACCATATCAATGATGGCAGTAGTAAAGTGTGGAAGGAAAAGGAGGAAAAAAATTCTTCTTTGTCCAACTAAAATTGGCTCAGGTTTTCATGAACAAGGATTTCATTCAAGAGAAAGCTACCCTGTTTTGTTAACATGCTGATAGTATGGTGAGGCATGAAGCATACTAGAAGAGATGGTGCATTGATGCACATTCTTATCAAACATTCCAGGGCAATGAGATTGTGATTGTGATCATGTTTTATATCTGCTTATTGACTGATTGCAAAATGCTTTAAAAGGCCCCAAAAAAAACAAAAAAAGAGAGAAAACAGCTGAGCGTTTTAAGCATTGAAAATCTACTGCATTATATTCTTGATGGTTTTGTGAGTGGTGTCAAGTTCACAGTGAAGGATTGCTTTGAATCCTCTGGTGTAGAAGGTGGTAGAACTGATAAGAGAATTTGGAAAGTTTTGTGACTTTTTGTGTTGTACTGAAAGGGTTTTGATGGAGATCATGGAATGGTGTCCCGCACTGCAGATCTGAGATAAAAAGTTGGTATAAAGAACAGCAGCAAGATCAATCAAGTGTAGCTGAATGAATGTTGTTTACTATACAAGCCAGCTTGTTAGGTGTACTTGGTGACCGAAAGCCAAGAGGAACAACATACAGAACTTTCTGTTGTTGTTGTTTCTAGTCTGTTGTATGTGAGGGGGACTTGCTGCAGATTTTGTGCATCAAATAGCCTAGTACCAAGATTCTCCATCTGCTTGCAAAAGTTGAAGCTGGTGGGGGTAGTTTATGAGGAAAACAACACTAATGAATGGCTGCCTTACAAGACCGATGGATCAGAAATTGATGGGTTTAGGGCTTACTAAGGAATGGTGAAGTCCCTGCCCATTGTGTTGAGGAAGACGCCGCCAATTGAACCCACTAAAGCAAGCCAGCTGATGCACTCAACATAAGGGGCGAGGGTCAGACCATTTCATGACATTAAGGTCGGGGGCAGTGTATTTGTTTAAGATTTTTTGTTTATGGCTAAACTAGCAATCATTCTCAGGAGGATTTAGCCAGATCTGGCTATAAACCTATAAACCAGATATGAATTACAAAACTTTAATCATCCTTCTAAAATTTGGCAAGTTTTAGTATTTCTTTCCCTCAATTCTGGCAATTGAAAACCTCCGAAATTGCATCATTTATTCAATTTTCAATTTTGAATTTTCCTTTATGGTGAAATTTCAGCAATAAAAAAAGGCTGCTCTGGGGTGGTGGATTCAACAATTTTTTTAAAAAAATCATGCTCAACAAAAGATTTTGGTTACTATTATGAGTGTTTGATCATCACTGGAAAGTTATGTCATATAATGTGATCAAGAAAATGGCATAATCTGCAACTCCAGACCTTAATATTTTTGCATATATATATGTGAAGCATTTTATTTTTATTTATTTTTGTAATTGTGATGCTCAAGTTTATGAAATGTAAGCCTAGTGATGAAAGCTTGTGGGAAGCTTCAATAATTAGTTATAAGTGAAAAATATTGTGAGTTATTCTTAGTGTTGATCCGACTTATGGAACATTTGAGTTGCTTAGTACTAGAGCTATTTCCACTTCACATGAGCCGCCTTGTTTTTTCTGGCTATATATAGCCAAAAAGCTATCTTAAAAATTAAAAGTGCTAAAATCAAGTGCTTTTTGTGATTTCCAATAGCTAGAATTCGATCAAAATTTAAGAAAAAAATCTAGACTTGTATATATGGTTTCATGTAGCCAGCAAAAAATATAGAAAGGTTTTTTATTAAAAATTACTTCATATTTAGCTTGTAGCCAAATTTGGCTAAATCTTTCTGTGGATCATAGCCACTTTGGCTGCATCACAAAATTGACCCAAAGAACAAACCAGTGTGTACAATTTATGAACCAGAATTACATTGTAATTGTAGTTCACTGAGGTGTGGAAATTATTTTTTTGTCAATGAACTCATGTTAAGATGAAGCCTCTCAACTCAACTCAACTCAACTCTACTCTACTCTACTCTGCTCTACTTTACAACTGTGTTTGGGGACATTGAAGAAATTTGTATTATGGATTCAAAGCATGAATTGTGTGGCATGTCAATTGTGCAATGTTTATATATAAGAAGCTCAAATCTTGTACCATTCATCAACAACAACAAAAGTCTTCAACAAAAAAAATGAAAGAACTGTTATGTGCAGTTCAAATAAGTTTTAATTCTGATCCAAACCAATTGGAGCTGAAACACGCACGAATGGGGATCGAAAAAACACCAGATTTTATATATTGTTGGAACCACAAATAGAATTTGGGAGTTTGAAGTGATAAATGTGGATGTGAGATGGTTTGAAACTATAATTATGCAAGTACCATCATGATCCATGTTCTTAAACCAATGAAGAAATCATGAGTCATGCAAAGTTCACAAAAATCATGTTAGTCTTCAAGTATATATAGGAAATCCCAAAACTGTTTTTTTCTTTATTATTTCAATTATTTGTTTCCGCACTAATGGTTCTATTCAGTTTTTTTTTTTTTTTTTTTTTTTTTTTTTTTTTTTTTTTTTTTTTTTTTTTTTTTTTTTTTTTTTTATTTTTTTTTTTAATATTT
>Ga0116227_10014149_pt1 | contig 12261 bp, 7 predicted proteins | sample S1TSphgellanicum_FD_89693 | JGI IMG/M metagenome (GOLD analysis project Ga0116227, IMG submission 89693) | Host-associated microbial communities from peat moss isolated from Minnesota, USA - S1T2_Fb - Sphagnum magellanicum MG | ecosystem: Host-associated > Plants > Peat moss > Unclassified... | reverse complement strand
TTATTTAAATGTTGTTTGGGTGGGAAAAAAAAATTAAAGATTTATGGGTTTATAAAGATTTTGTTTAAAAAAAAAAAAAAAAAACCTTGTATATAAAAAATCAAGGACAAGAACCCATCCATCAAAAGTATAAGGCAAATGAGAACATGAATAGATACAACCCAAAGAAAAATCGAAAACAAACAATCAATGAAAAATAATGAAAAGGAAACTTTATGCAAATAAGACTTGAGGCTATGAAATGATGATCAACAATGCTAAAGAAGACTAAAGGTGAGCAAGCTATTATTTGTTAAAGAATAGCTATGATTTTTGCATGTTGTAGGGCTATGGACACATGATGTCAATAATGGGAAATGAGCATAAAGGGCATTAAAGTAGATCGTTGATGATGTGCAATAATGGTTTATGCACAAGTAATTAGGAATGAATCAAAACAAGAATGAAAACATTTATACGTTTCAATAACAAGGGAATGAAATCATTGCTTAGTGTTCATTCAGCATGTGCCTTCTCCTAAGTAGCCATCGTCACTACATGTGTTGTTGTTATCAATGTTCATTACACCATATTTGTGTGAATCGGGTCAACAATGATAATGTCCATCAAGGTATGGAAATTGACAATCCCTCAAGCTCCTTGATGGACTCAATTATGAGTCCAAAAAATAAAATAATGAAAGGAGAAGGAGTTGGGGCGCATTCTTTGGTTCGCAACACTTTGGGGGTAGAGGGTCGTGTTGAAGCTTCAGGATGGGACTAGGAAGATCGACAAACAAGTCACTTATTCACACGAACCTGCATAAACCAAACAATAGGTTGGTTAGTGTGCAATTGGAACACCTTTGGTGCACGGACGAATCACAAACAAACACAAACTCATAAGACTCATCACAACTCGAACTTGAGGAAACCATCACCTTCCCCCTTATAATATACTATGTGCATGGCCACGAACCAGCACTCAAATGTCATTTTGTCCCGTGACACCCAAATGGAAGTCTCGAAATTTTCAAAGTTAAGACTTTTGTTACTTTGGGAGCCCATAACTTTGTGTGCAAACCTTCGATTGAGGTGAAGTATAAAACAAAGTTGTAGTTCTCGTCAAGAACTTTTCAACGGTATGTGGCATGCCACCTACACACAAGGAAATCGGGGCGATTCCCGATTTGTAATGGTTGGGAATCAAATTGTCAATTTGACTCTCGGCCTTTCTTTTGGCCATAACTTGTGTTTTAAGTGTCCAAATGGGTCATGTGAGCCCATTTTAGACATCTACGTTCTAAGATTTTTTCAATGATATAAATAAATTTTTAATCCAATGAGTTTTGACTCTTGTAATCGCCTTTTGAAAATTCGTAAGTCCATTGGGACCCCAACTCCCAAAATGAAAGTTCATTTGGGAGTGTGGGGGTTCATTCCCTCACACTCTCTTGCATTTTTGAGAGCATGAAATGTGACTCCCAAGCTTCATTCTTAGCCTGCACCTTTGCAAACCGTTGTTTTGGTTGTGAGCCCAAGGTTAGGGTTACGACAAAAACCATTTCTGGTAATAAGAATATCCATTTGTTGTTGGGTGTGTTGAAGGAAAAGGTGGGAGACCTCCTTTAAATATGTGTTCCATTCTCCAAAACAATAGTTGTAATAATATCCCAAAGTGTATAATGAGTTGCTATACATTCATTCTCACAGGGGCATTGAAGCAAATGGATACTTAAATTGTCAATGGTATGATCACATCGACACCGTGAAAGGTGGGCCACTATAAGATGTGACAAACTAAGATGGGTACAAAGTGTTATAAAGATGATAGACAAAATGCTAGTGTGGTAAGAAAAATTAATAACCAAGTGTTTGCCCTTGGATTTGCACATGAGTGGAGACATGTTCGTGCAACACGTGAAGGAACGTTTACTAGAAGTGAAGTAAACTCCTATTCATGTAAACGATCTGCCAAAAAGGCCTACAATTGGGGGTAAAATTAAACCATTATGCTTTCAAAAGGTGGAACATGAAAGTGAACACCTTGGGGTAACATGGTTTAAACATTTCATAGTGCCATCTGGAACAAAGAAGTGTAAGTCTCAACATTTATTACTATATTTAAAAGAATAAAGTAATCATCCTACTGGAAACGAGTGACAAGTGCAAGAACAATCAATGCCCAACACCCCAAGAATGCAAAGGTAATAGTCCAAACCATAGAAAGAAAACCAAACCCACTCGAAAAAGCAAGAAGAGTGGTTTAACGACGAGTTAGGTGACCAATATAAACACCAAAAGATCCTACATTAAGTAATTTCTCCAACATAGCTATGGTATGAGTATCGAACTCATCATAATGTTGTAAATGTTTAAAGATGAGAACATTGTATGAAGTAAGTAGCCCGAACGCTAGGTGTAACATAATAAAAACATTGCAAAAGTTGCTTGAAGATCTATAAGCATAGGGAGATAAAATATCGTCCCAAAATCCTCATGGAAAACCTCAACCATAAATGATTCAACAAATGATATGAATATTGTTAGTGCACCCAAAATACAAAAATCCAAGTTGGGAATTAAAAAGTTAGGAGGAAATGATATAGAATGGTTTAACCCCTAAGGAGACCAAACTACACATTTCATTGGCTACACTAAAAGACCTAATGCTAATAACACTTTTTACAATTCTAAAAATGCAAAAACCACATATAATGTAAGATGTATATATGTGTATCATCCACCAAGGAAGGGAAAACACAAATAAAATGGGCTATTACTATAAGGCGAAGAACACGAAAGTGAGCTAGAACAAACAACATTCCTCCCAATGGGTCCCCTTTTCATGTACTTAACTACAACGAAATGACTATAAAATCCCCATGTCAAAAGGCCTGGGAAAAATATAATGGGTCGTAACCCTACTTTGAAAGAGTGTGAAGATGAAACTCACACTCCCCAAATGGGACTTGGGAGTCCTCTGGGACTCCCGAAACTTCAGAGTTTGATTGTAGAGGTCAAAACACCTCGCATTAAGGTGTTTTTTATATCATTAAAAAGTTATTGAAGTGTAGATGTCGAAAATGGGTTCACATCGGCCATTTGAACATCTACAACACACGTTATGGCAAAAAAGAAAGGTCGGGAGTCAAACTGGCAATTTGACTCTTGACCATTAAAAGTCGATAATTGACCCGATCCTAGTGCGTGCAAAGTGGAGTGCGAAACACCGTTGGAAAGCTTTTGAGGAAAGCTACAAGTTTGCTTTAAACTTCATCCCAATCGAAGATTTGAACAAAGAGTTATGACTTCGCAAAGTCTCGAAAGTCCAAATTGGGACAGTTTCGAAACTCTTACTTGGGAGTCCCACGACAAAAAGCCATTCAGATGTAGGTGCTGCGAAAAGACATAGAGAATACTATATGGGGGAAGGCGATGGCTTCCCTCGAGTCCAGGCCGTGGTGAGTCTTGTGAGTCCAAAGTTGCTCGCGACTTGTCCTAACACTAAAGGTGCTCTAGAAAGTGAACTAACCAACTTGTTGGTTGGTTTTGATGCAAGTCCGAACAAGTAACTAAAGTTTTTCACTCTTCCTAGTCCCATCCTGGAACTTCAGCATGCCCCTCTACCCCTTCTAGTGCTGAAAGTTGGGAACATGCCCTGAGTTCCTCACAATTCTGATGTTTGAATAACTTGGGCCCATCTTGGGTCTAACTAGGAACTTGGGAGTGCGTCAACTCCTGAAAAATGGTTGACCGTGACACTAAATTGAAGGCGTTATGGACATCCACTTATAGCACCACCCAATTTACGTGCAAATTTAACATCGTTCAAACACCATGAACCACTATTTCACACCCACCACGAGTCATTACACCAAATGATGAGGATTAAAATGCTCCACAAAAGTATCCTTAAATTAAATAGCCAAAATGTGGGCAACTAAATGATAGGTCACTTCACTAATCGTGATGGGACATATACCTCCAAACTATTCCTCTAACCTTAAATAATTGAGATACAAAAAGAAAACATGACATTAAAGGTGAAACATGACTTTGAACAATGTGCCCACATAGCTTGAAAAAAAGGTTGAAGCCATTTGCAAAATCATATGGGATAAAATAATCTCGTAGAAGCTCATACACCATACCCGAAACACCACCGAAAAAAAAAAGTGGTAAACAAGCCAAAGCAAAGATAAATGTTTCCCAATTTAAAGTAATTTTTGTCTCAAGATGAAAATCATCAACAAAAGAGGGGAGATCAACCTCAACACTTGGGTGGAGAAAGCGAAAAACTCCTGTGGTTTCATCAAATGGGGCTATAAGTGTGCTTGGAACTAATGCGCGTATTGTTCAAACATATTCCCCTACATGACCAAAAGCCCATGCACAACATAATCGTGTTGATGGAGGTGGGGTAAGATCTAAAGTCGATTCCAAATGTCTGCGAAAAGCTAAAACGAGTGTTTTAATTGTGTGCTCCTCTTGTAATGCCTCTTAGTCATCACCCATGTATCAACATAAATGAGCATGAATCTTTTGGTGGCCTTTTTCACCACCCTATGGAGGAAAATATAAACACTAAGAAAGGAATAACGAAAAAACATGCCATGCTGCAACATTGAAAAGATCAATTGCTAATTGAAATAAAAAGATATGTAAAGCTTATTGAATGTCAACTTAAAGTGCATATGGGATATGATGGTAAAATGAAGACATGGTAAACCCAAGTGGAAAGCATTAATGATGTTTATGGATGCAATCCATGTCCATGTTATAAAGGGAAGAGAACAAGGTAAAGTTGGGGCCAACACTCCCCCTAAGACAAATGGCTACCTATGAGCAGTGCATGAAAATTGGTGTTGTGTTAAACCCCCTACATTAAATAAATAACCACAAGAAGGACAAGGGACACGAGGTTGCAAAAGAAATGATTGCACGATAGATGTAGGAGGAGCTCTTAGTGGGTGTGGTGAGCGAAACAGAAAGGGTGCCAATAAACCCAAAGAAGGTGAAAGGACTGGCCGAAGTGAACTAGGAGGGATGGGACTAATGGGTGATTAAATGGAAATTGGAGCACATATGGGCATAGGAGTAATGTTGATAGCTAGTTCTCCATCAGATGCTTGTTAAAATAGCTGAAATGTTCGACAACGCTTCGAAAATGAATAACCCATAAGGTTTGCCATACATGTCCTCAGCCTAAGATACTAGTCTAAAACCAAGACTTGAAACCTCAATTTCGAAAACCCCCTTAATCCCTTTCAAACCTTTAAAATATTGTTCCAAAAGAAGTGTATTTACAAACAAAGCGGAAAAAAACGAAAAGAAGACACATGGTAGCAGATTCGTAAAAACCCAAAGAATGGGTGTGAATAGCAAGTGGACCCCGACTATGGATTTGCCACTGCTCATGTGTTGCCGTTCAAGGACCTACTTGACTACCCTACTTGCTCTACCTTGCTCTTGTTTCATTTTGCCATACCCTATTTTCTCAACCTTGTTTTGACCTAGACACTAGTACTAATAATAGTACCACCACTATTCCTACACTCTCAAACCCTAATAATTCCACTCATTACTGTTTTTTCCAATGATGTTGCCCTTCTTTCAAACCCTATCCCAAAAGCCCATCTACTTCTACTACATGAACCTCATTACATCATGAAGTGCACTTGAGTTGGACACACAATGAGAGGTTTCTACAACTCTTGCAAGCCTTAGATCTTCCATTACCAAAACTACATCTAGAACATTGCATTTTGTTTGACTAGAAATATTTGAATATGAATGTGATGCCTTCCCAAGGTCATAGTGATATTGCAGAGCTATGTCAACTAGAGTTTCAACATAGAACATTATAATGCATGGAACCCTGTAGCTTCACATAGTTGGGAAACTACCATTGTTGTTACAACTCAAACAAATGCATCCACACCACCCCCACTACTGCCTCCACCACCTCCACTATCATTACTCACTCCACTGCTACCTGTTCCTACCTAAGAACTTAATTTGGATAAGTTAGCTCCATGTTGTTCTATGGTGCAATATGGGTGTGTCTGCAGTAGTTTGCAGTTATTTGCGGTTATAGTAAGTGACCAACAACAAGAGCCATGGTGGTGGTGTGCCTCACATTAGCCTACTACATTGGGCCCTTGTCTACACTACTACTCTCTTCACATTTTTCATCATCATCATCGCTTACCTCAACAGGTTCACCTACTATCACTACCTTGAAGGGAAGAAGAAAAGTGCAAGAGAATAAGTCTAAAGGACACTAGTTTATTGTTCACTTTAGCCTTCCAACCTTAAGCAATTTAATATAAATGTGAATGCTCCTCAAAGCATCCTCTTTTCATTTTCATTCAAGCATAAGATGTTCAAATGATTGGAATTCCTCTTCAAGAAATGAGGAAATGTTATTTGATGATATAGATCAAGAAGTTGTTATTTTTTTAAATGTGTTTTTTTTGTTGTCAATTCTAAAGGCCTTATTAATGAAAACAAGGATGAAAGGGTCAAACAATCTACTGATTTGGCAATGGGGGTCCATGATGTTTTGGCCATAACATGAATGACATTGGCATTATTCAAAAACCTTATTAACTTCACATTGACAAAGTTTAAGGAGTTAGTAATTCAAGTAATGAAAATTATAATTTATCATGTTAAGTCGTAAGGTTATGGTTAAAATTTGTGGTTAAGCTTACATGTCAATGAGGTTTTCTTGCATCTTTAATACATTTTAGGTTACATCCTCATTTGTGATTTTCAAGCAATTTAACATCATTTCACTAAAAAGTTATCATTTGCAACTATAAACAATGTTTTTTTAATGCAAAAAGTAGTTAGTTTATTATGTTTGTCATGGAGAATAAACTATAATGGAAGTTTTTAGGAGTTTTCAAAAATAGCCATGAAGAATGTGTTTGAAATTTTTTAAAAGTTTGCATAAAAATCTTTGAAGAATAAAGTTTTTTTAAACATAAAGCTAAAAAATATATATTTTATTGATATATATATATATATTAGATGTAATAAAAAAACTACAACATTAGTTGATGAATTTTTTAAAAAGATGTGAATTAATGTTTTTAGAAAGTTATATAATAAATTTTTTTAAAAGGTTCCATTTGATAATATTTAAAAAAGACCAAAAAGCCCCATCCTTTAATCTCACCAACACAAGTTGTAGCTTTTGTACTTTTAGTTCATTTTTTAATTTAGTTTGTCTATTTTTTGGCTCAGTTTGCATCTTTTTTTATTCAAATAATAAAATTGTTTAATTTTGATACATGATAAAATTCCTTGTGTATTAAATCCTTTCATTTTTTTCAATTTATATCTTTATTTTGTCTTTGACGTCATCACTTTCTCATATTGTTTGTTTGAATTTTTTTGATTTGAATTGCATGTTTTCAATTCTTTCAAAATCTTTCATAAATGGTTTAAGGTTTTATTAACAAACATGGTTTCGAAGTAAACATTTAAGTGATCTTGGTAGACTACCTCCCACATTGCATGTGTGATCAATTAAGTTATGTTATAATAGACAATGAATGTTGTACACATTACTAATGTGTTGAGTTGTATGCATTTCACAATTTGAAAACACACCTTGTTCTAATGAAGTTATTTTGCTTTATGCAAAATAATTAATTCAGATTATTGAATTTATGCCATGAACTTATTCACCTTTTAAAACTTAATATTCCTTTTAAAAACTTACATAGACAACATTCACAATTAATCTTTTTAAAAAAATCAAAACTTGTCATTAAAACAATTTTTCAATTTTTTCAAAACCTCACCAAAAATATGTTTTCAATTTTTCAAACTCATTCATTGTAAACCATGATTAAAAATCAATCCTTGGAAATAAATACTGCAAATGCTCACTTGAAAAAATGCAAGGAAATCACCAAAAACAATTCAAATGAAAAATAATATCACCATGATGATCATTTACAAATGTTAATTAACATTATTATAAATGTGTGTTTTTATGTTGGTTTTATGATTGAAATTTTAATCAAAACAAACAAAGGACAAAATTGTTTTCAATTAGATTGAACATATTGTTTATGTTAAAATTTTAATCATTATTTTTGATGATTTTTTTTGAAATGATTAAAACTACTAATTGACACGTATAATATATATATGTATATATATATATATGGTTTCATCCTTTGACTTATTGTATATGTATTGTCATTTACGATTTTACCATGCAAGTAATTTGGTCACCCTAACAACAATTGATGTATTGTCACTTGGCAACATATTCCAATATTCAAAATTATTTTTATTTAATCTTGAAAAACATCCACATCATCCATTTTGCAAGTGGTAATAGTGTATGACACGTGGCAAAATAGTATCTTGCCATGTGGCATATTAATGGTGTCTATTTATTTTTAAAGCGAATTTTTTGGTGCCATGTGGCATATAAATTGTGTCCATTTATCTTTTGAAGGTTAATTATTTGGTGACACGTGGCATGTTAAGCCCTATTTCATATTTAATATTTTTAATTAATTTTTTTTTTTAACTTTTTAATTTAAAGTCAATAGGATGTCAACATATGGATAAGTAATGAAGGTCTAGGCCTAAGGAAGTAAATAGATAGGCTTCAATTAATGAAGTAGGTTTTAAAAAGAATTTATTTTATTTTGGATTTTACCCTTAAGGGTTAAGCTTCTTTGATTGGCTCATCCCTTGAATTACACATACACTTTGAAGAATTTTAGAGCACTTAGTTGTATACTACACATGAAAAAAATGAAAGGTAAAAAATATAGGTTAAACATTATAGTTGCAAGATTCACCAACTTAGTCTAAAACTTATTAGTTGAATTTAATAAAAATAAAATGAATCTGAATATTGTTACTTCAATTCATTAAAATTTTAAAAACATATTTAATCTTGATTTTAGTCAAACTAAAAATAGTTAATCATTTTAGACAAATGGATTTAATTTTACAATCATTTCAGTCATGATATTAATGAAAAAAAATGTTTTTATAATAGTGTAGGGGCTTGTTTAAACATAATCAAATTTAAAATCACTAAAAACAAGGCCAAACTCATAATTAAAATCGAGATCACTAATATAACCACCTACAAATGCCAACTAGGATTTTTTATTGACAATTGAAAGAAAGATAACTAAATCCATCTTATAAATGAATATTAAAACCAAAAACACCAAAATGATTCCAAATCGTCATTAGACTTCACAAGTTATGATTAGATTCAATTGCATGCATGTAAAACTAAAATGTGTCATAGGAGTTGTTAATTGAGTTGTGAACCCATTGAAGTTAAACTAAGTTCAATTCCATGTTTACAAGATTAAAAAATGTCATAAATAATGGTCAACAAACCTCACTAGGACATTTCAAATTCAATTACATGCATACATGATTTATAATAGACCTTATTAGATGTGCCAATTGTGCATTAAATCTCACAAGGGAAAATGTGTAACAATAAATTATCTATATAAACCCCAACACCATATTGAAAATGTCAAATGTGCATAGACCTCATTAGAGCCTTTCAAATTAAGTACATGCATATAGAACCAAAATAAATATTATACCTACCAACTCAATTGTAAACTTAACAAAGGCAACATGCATCAATAAAATATCTATAAAACCCCTAAGGCCATATTGGGTATGTCAAATGTGCATTAAACTTCAAAATGACAATTCAAAATTAAATTCATGCATACATAATTTGATTAGACCCCAAACCATGTGCCAAATGAAAATGAGTTTTGATAAAAACAAATGTGAATCAATAATATTGCACTTTGAAAACTTTCAATACCATTAATATTACAATCAAATGGGTAAATAAAAAAACTTCAAAACTTTGGCCATGTACATCATTTGAGTTCTTATACAAAAAATCAATTGCTAGGATCATCAAACTCTAGTAAGTTACCCACCATGAATTGAAATTTTAAACATTTTAATTTAAATTACAAGTAGTCTTTAAGAAAATGTTTTGGAATTACTACCCTTGAAGTTGTTTAGTGATGAAAGGCATTGTCAAATTTAACAATCTCAAGTGTTTTCCATGCCATAATATCATTCACAACTAAGTACCAAGTTTTACTTATTTGATTAAGATGTCACATCATTGATAAATCCATGGACAAGTGCAAGATGATATGTTCAATGAGAGCAAGCAATAAACTATGAAAGTTCTTGTACGGAAGCTTTTACATATGTATTTGGGTTTTGGGGTAGAAGTTTTTCAACTTTTAGTGCTATTGGAGGTTTTTGTTATGTTGAATGGATTCTAAAATAAAAAGCACTTCACATTAAAATGTGTTTTTGGAGGTTAAGATTCAATTTTTTTGGGGGATTTTGGAAGCCATATGTTAGTTAGGGTTTGGAGGCTTTCACAAAACTAGCAACAAAATGCAATAGGTGATCACAACAAAAGGAGAAAAGCTTGCCAAATGGTGATGTATGGGTTAAGACAATCATAAAAGATCTCGTCCTCTTGGGCTATCGTGACCATATTTTTAATTAGTGTTACACCTCATTTTGAAAAACAAGTGGTAGCAAAATCTTTTTAAATCAACTTGCTACCACTAGAAATGCACCCCCCTCCATTCAAAAACAAACTTTGCTTTTATACAAAATTCTGATGACCTTGAAAACATTCAAAATTTGGGGGTGTTCAAATGTAGGTTGATAGGTTTCTTTCTATGTAGTCATTTGCACCCATCATTTTACACAATTTAATTTTCTCCTTTGATCTTCCCATACCTCTATTCTTCTTGCACGCTCCTTTATAAACTTCAACTACTTCATTCATCTTACTAAATGAGTAGGCAAGATTGAGAACATCATAGTTCTTAAAGGGCATTCAAAATTCTATGTTTTTTAGAGAAATAGAAGTAGTGTGGGATCTAATATGAAAAATTAGTTGTAGCAAGAGTGTAGGATAGTGTAGGACCTTAATATTGTTTAAGGTTTGGATAAAGGTAGTCACAAGTTCCTATGAAACTTGTCTAAAGTCCAAACATATTTAGGAGACCTTGTGGGTGTAAAAGATCCCTTGATGTGTTTTGATCATGCTTGATAATAAACCTTTGTATATCATTTAACCCTAACAAAAAAGGGTTATGGTGATTTCAATGACACTCATAAGACCACAAACATGAATATGTGGTTTTAGCCTATGATTGACAAACACACCTTTGTTACACCATGTGTTAAAAACATTGTTATGATTCAACTGGACCATCACACAATGATACAATTCATCCTTGTATCATTGTGACAATATGCTTCCATATAATAACAATGTACATAGAAAGTCAAAATTGATCGCTATGACCCAACACTCACCAATGCACTAGTTCCACAGAACCTATTCTAAGTTTTGTGCAATTGGATGAAGTTTTTTTTTCCTCCTTCCCTTTTTATTGCCCCCAACCCAGACTTTTCTTTTTCTTTTTCAGCCTTTCCCACCCAACTTACACCTCTTCCTACCTACCTATCCTTTTTTTCTTCTCTTCCCATTCACTTATTTTCTTCCCATGAACGTTTGTGAATTATTCTTTGTTTGAGTGGAAGAGGGAGGAGAACTTTTTGTGGGTGTTAGTGCTTGTGATTAAACCATAGAGGAAGGTGAAAAGGTGATTGTATTTTTGATGAATTTCTTTTTTCTATTTTTTGTTTTGTTTTTTAAATCCTTTTTGTTTTATTTGTTTGTTTTTAGCCCTCCCCCCCCCATTTTTTTCTTTTTCCATTTTCACGTTTTTCCATGAATTTTATATTTTCCTATTTTTTTCCTTTTTTGTATTTTCTTTTCTTTTCATCTCCTTTCTAACTTTTTTTAATATTCCTTTTTTTTTTGTTTTTTGTCTTCATGTTTCTTCTTGAATTTTATTTTTTTCTGTTTTTTTAATTATTTTTTTAATATTTATTTCTCCTTTTTGTTCTTTTGTCTTTTTCTATCCATTTGTTCTATTTTTTAATGGTTTTTTTGTTTTCATGTATTTCCCGCAATTTCATTTTCCTTTTTTTTTTGTTTCTTTTGGTTTTCCTTGTTTTTTTTTTTTTTTCCCCCCTTTTTTGTTTTGCTTTTTTTTAGGTTTTTTTTTTCTCTTTTTTTTTTTTTTTTCTTTTTTTTTTTTTTTTTTTTTTCTTTTTTCTGGGGGGGCAGGGGCGCGGCCACTGGAAGGAAAGGGGGGGGTTTTGGGGGGGGGAGGGGAAGTGATGGACCCAAGCTTGAGCTTTG
>Ga0116227_10014148_pt1 | contig 12261 bp, 16 predicted proteins | sample S1TSphgellanicum_FD_89693 | JGI IMG/M metagenome (GOLD analysis project Ga0116227, IMG submission 89693) | Host-associated microbial communities from peat moss isolated from Minnesota, USA - S1T2_Fb - Sphagnum magellanicum MG | ecosystem: Host-associated > Plants > Peat moss > Unclassified... | reverse complement strand
TCATTTGAGGTGTCCAACAACTTATACTTCCCGTAGGAACAGTTCCACTATGAGTTGAAGAGCTTCCGGCCAGCAGTCCACAGTTTGTAGCCGATTCAAAACCAGGATTGGCATCATAGATACATGAGTTCGAAGTGCATGAGGTGATTTTCCCAAGAGGCCCCCAGGTAGTGTTTCCTTTTATACCTGACGAATTGATAGGTGTATATTGGAAAATATTTATCCCGTCACCCGCACCAGACAGTGTGATCGATGTGGAAGCATTTCCACTCGTCACAGAGAACGTCCCTGTGCCATATATCATTTTCAATCCTTCGAACGATCCTCCGCTCACGCCTGCATCATTTCCCAATAGGTCATTGCCGCTAAGCACAAGTGATCCTGATGCATCGGCTGTTAAACTGTAAGTGCCGTTGACCATGCCATCAGCAATTCCTGCTACGCCGGGCGATGGAGAAACTGTATCGTAAACAATATAATTAAGATGGCTGTTGGAAATATCCCCGAAATATTTATTCACAGAATATCCTATGTCTTTAAGCACCTGCCGTTCTTCTGGCTTCGGATAACGCTTTGTATTGCCTGGAAGCAGACCGGGGTTTGTAATGTTGCTCATTAAAAAGTATTGGTTGTTGGCCATGTTTGACGAACTTCCATATGGTTGACATGCATCTTCGAAATGACTTAAACTTATCCCTGGCTCAAAACAGTTAGGGGTGTACACAGCTTGGGGGTTTGCCAATCCACCATAATATTTTATTGCCGTACTGCACATTGTGCTATCTGGGTAACAGGTCGAGGATGGAGACAGCACGGATGCAGAACCACCGAACGAATAACTATACGAGCCTCCGGAATACGTACGGCTGATCAGGTTGGAATCCGCGGAGGTCTTTAAATTGAGGTCGTATCGACTATAAAAAGGATGCGTTGCTCCTAATTGTGAGTTTCCGTTTCCGCTAATTAAAGATACGAATCCTAATGCGTGCATCATTTGTTTCAGTGATTCGGTATACAGATCATAAGTTGACGCATCGCTTATTGGGGTTGATGTCATATCAGTATTCCAGGCAATATTTCCAGAATTAAAGTTGAATGCAAGTATTGCGTGAAAAAAAGATTTTCCATTTAGAAAATCATTGTTCCATGGATAGGCCAGATTTTTATAAGCATCCACTCCTGAGTTCATCGTTTTCCAAACAGTATTATCAGCTATTCCCGACAGGCCTGCTATCAAGGGAATTTGATAGAAAGACGTAACTACTCCCAATGAACTCTGCGGTGTATTAGACATCTCGCCAATATCCCGGCACCAAATATTTATTTTCTGGCCCGTGGTACTGCATGGAGAATTGATGAACTGAGATAGGTCCTTAAGCATCTGAGATATCACGAGTAGCCGGGCTAAGTGGTTACTATCCGTTGCGTAATGTTCCATGCCGCAATTTTTATCCAGATATAATCTAAAATAACCAGCATCGTAAGTAGAGATCGTAAGGTTGTTCACACTGTCAAGGGGGAATGACCGAAGTGTGTCATTTACAGCAATATCTTTGAGTTGGTAAGAGTTGCCGTATTGGTCAAATACACTATCAAGCAGCCCATTAGGGGTAAATATGAACCCTTGGTTAGCTGGTCCTTGTGCAGATGATCCGGTAGCCCTGAAGAGCATGCAGCACAATAAAAACAGCAAATACTTTTTGCCTTTTTGCAATAGAGAGATCTGTTTCACTTTGGAATAATTTGTGTGATGAAAAATTGTTTTTAAATTTCAATTAGTTCTCTCTCCTCTGTATAGGTTATAGTAGTTCTATTTATCTACACTGTACTGTTCAATGAATAACAATGTGCTATGTAGTTGCAGTATTTTAATGTCTGGTATAAATCTTGCCAATTTCCTTGGAATGAAAAAGGGTATTTTTCCCGTTTTTTATGTGGACTGTTTTTTGTATTGATCAAACAAACTGATATTTTATCGCAACAAGTATCGTAGCCCTCCCCGAAAATGTGCATATCTTCTTTTTACCATCCTCTCGCCGCATCTTATCTTTGCGTCGCCTGGCAAGCAATTTTATAAACCCCTAAACGCTAACTGTCAACATTCCTGGCCACTCAACCATCCTGCTTAACCTCTCATCCAGCAGCTCCTCATCCAGACAATAAATTTCCGGCATCGGAAAAAACAGGTAAAAAGAGAAATTAACACTAAGTTTAATAACTATTGTCCCGCTTGCATTTCAAGCCATATCACCCCAAAAAATTACCGATTTTATTTTTCTTACCAACCGGAAATCCTACCATAACAATGTATCCAAGGCCCTAAATAGATTTCGACTTTCTACTCATACACTAATTACCACCCAAAGTAAAAACCGGTAAAAACAAGAAATAAACTTTAAAAACCATATGGTTACCCACACTACATTTCAGGATATCACCATCCACAAACCGGCAATTTTATTTTTTATTTACCGACCGGAAATTTTACGACAACGGCGTATCTGGCTCCCTAAAAATGACTTATAAGTTATGACTTACAACTTACAACTGTCTGCTATCTACTTTTCGTTACTTTTACACCCGTATGTATCCTGACTTTCAGATCTTGTTGCAGCAGTTGTTTGGCACTCACATGCCCGACTGGCTCAGTCTCATAAAAACATTTGGCTTTATTGTAGCGTTGTCCTTCATAGGCGCAGCCTGGACCACCACCAGCGAGCTAAAACGCAAAGAGAAACAAGGTTTCTTGAGCGCCGAATACATAAAGGTATTAGTAGGTAAAGCCCCCACTTTCAACAACATCCTGTGGTCTGCCATAGGCGGATTCTTATTAGGATTTAAAGTAGGCGGAATGTACGGCCATATACAAAGCATAGCCCCTAACCCACTCGGATATGTTTTTTCAATGGACGGCAATCTGCTTTTGGGCCTACTTGCAGCCGCCGCATTCAGCTACATGACATATGCCGAAAAGAAAAAGCAACAACTCCCCCAGCCCGAATTGAGAAATGTAAGGGTCTATCCACATCAGCTCATGTTCGAGATAGCATTGATTGCAGCCGCAGGAGGCTTCGCAGGCGCCAAGATCTTCAATGCCTTCGAATCGTGGGAAGATTTTATGCACGACCCACTGGGGAGTTTATTCTCCAGTAGCGGACTTACTTTCTACGGCGGGCTTATTGTGGCTACAATAGCGCTCTACTTCTATACCCGTAAACACAACATCCGTTTTCAATACATGTGCGATGCCGCTGCTCCGGGCCTTATGTTGGCCTATGGCATAGGTCGTTTGGGTTGCCAGTTGGCTGGCGATGGTGATTGGGGTATATATAACAACGCCTACATCTCCAACCCCGATGGTTCTTTAAAGCTGGCAACCACGGCTGCAGATAATAGTTATGCACTCCATATGATGGGTAGTCAGCCACACGCCTTCTTCACCGGCTGGTCAGGCTTTCCACAATGGCTGTTTGGGATGAACTATCCACACAATGTGAACGATGAAGGGATGGCCATCGCTGGCTGTGTAGGCAGGTATTGTCATGTACTCCCCGTTAGTGTCTTCCCTACCCCCATTTATGAGGCGGTTGTTTGTATTGGCTTGTTCTTTGTATTATGGGGTATCCGCAAAAAGGTCACACGGCCTCTACACCTATTTGGTATCTACCTTATTCTCAATGGTATAGAACGCTTCTTCGTAGAGCTTATTCGCGTCAATTCAAAGTACAACTGGGGCTTTATAAAACCTACCCAGGCCGAGATCATATCCGTGTGTATGCTACTTGCAGGTATCGGTATATTACTCTTTTACAAAAAAGATAATACACCATCTATACCAATAATACGGGTAGATAAGGAAGACGATACAAGTCAGCCTATTGCTGGCTGATATTGATTTAATGTTGTATTATTTGCAAGGTCAAATACAGCAGAAAGCGTGTATTTATCTATGCCTATCCTGTTATCCACTCCGGCATTGAGCATAGCCTGGGCCACTGTTTTGCCCGGTATCGGTTTCAGATTCCGTAACCCCGGCAGTAAGCTAACTATTTTCATCAATGCTATACCTATCACCTCACCAAGTCTTACCTCTCCCCTATGCCCGGTAAGTATACCTGGTCTTATGATATGAATACTCGTGAATGCAAGTGGTTCAATAGCCTTTTCAAGTTCCCCTTTCATCTTGGAGTAAAAAAGTTTCGACTTAGGATCCGCCCCTGCTGCCGATATTAGCACATATACGGGAACGCCATTGTTCGCAGCTATAGCAGCTACCTCATATTGGTAGGTGTAGTCTACACGATATTGTTCCTCCTTGCCACCGGCCTTTCTAAGTGTTGTACCCATCGCAGAGAAGAGTACATCACCCTTTACAAGACCACTCCAACTATCAGTATCATCAAAGTTCACAACATGCTCGGTAAGCTTTGCATTCTGCATCCTCGATGTACTACGTACAAATATTACGACCTCACCAAATCTCGGGTCACGCAATAGTAATTGAACCAATTGAAGACCTACCAAACCTGTTGCACCAATTACTATCGCTTTCTTCATACTATGTAGTTACAATGTATAGGCATGAAAATTTTATGCCAACTAATTTCAAAAGCGAAAATTCAGCTTATGACAAGCAACGCAGAAATAAAACTGACCAAAAGAACGCTGCGAGCACTCGTATCGGACCCTGTAAAAAGTGCAGAAGCAGTGCATCTCATTTACAAACCAGATACCGGACCCGGTATTACCCGTACGAGAAAAGGGACAGAATTTCACTATACCCAAAATGGGAAACAGCCATCAAAAGAAGACCTGGCAAGAATAAAAAGCCTTGTCATACCACCGGCCTGGCAGCAGGTATGGATAAGCCCCTTCGCGAATGGTCATCTCCAGGCCACCGGGTTAGACATTAAAAATCGTAAGCAATACAAGTATCACCCGCTATGGAATGCGTTAAGGAATCAAACCAAGTTCTATCATTTACTCGATTTTGGGAAAGCACTACCAGTAATAAGAGAGCACCTGCAGGCTGATATGCGAAGGCAAGGCTTGCCTCTTGAAAAGGTTTTGGCCGCGATTGTATCTATAATGCAATGTACCTGTATACGCATCGGCAATAGCATGTATGAGAAATTATACGGCTCTTTTGGTCTCACTACGTTAAAGAACAAACACGTCACCATCAGCGGCAACGAAGTAAAGTTTGCATTTAAGGGCAAGAAAGGTGTGCATCATGACATCAGTCTAAAAAGCAAAAAACTGGTCAATATTGTAAAACAATGCAGGGACATACCAGGTCATGAACTCTTCCAGTATTACTCAGAGACCGGCGAGCGGCATGGCGTAGATTCGGGAATGGTGAACAACTACATAAAGGAGATCAGCGGGGGTAATTTCAGCGCTAAAGACTTTCGCACATGGGCTGGCTCACTTCACGCGATAGAAGCATTCAGAGAGTTAGGCGAAAGTAATACCGTGGCCGAAACCAAGAGCAAAATAGTTCAAGCAGTGGATATGGTGGCAGCCCAACTCGGCAACACGCGTACAGTGTGTAAAAAGTACTACATCCACCCTTTTGTTATCGACCACTACACAAATAAAACAATGAGTAAGTATTTCAAGCAAATGAATGAAGTAACATGCACAGACGACACTGGCCTATCGAACGAAGAGCAAATATTAATGAAAATGTTGGAAGACGGCAGCATCAGCGTGGTTGCTGCCTGATCTATACCTGTGGTACAGGTGCATAGTAGCTGCTGTTCAGCTCTTTATTAAGCTGTTCTGCAGCCTCTATAGGCGCAAAATTAGACAATGCTTCTCCACGACCTTTTCTAACTACTGTAGTATGCTCAAAATGCGCTGATGGTTTTTTATCTGCTGTTATTACGGTCCACCCATCTTCAAGTGTCAGTACATCGCGGGTACCCAGGTTTATCATAGGCTCTATTGCCAGCACCATACCCTCTTGCAGGCGCTTACCATCGCCACGGCGGCCATAGTTAGGCACTTGTGGGTCTTCATGTAGTTTACGGCCTACACCGTGCCCTACAAGCTCGCGTACTACACCGTAACCATGTTCTTTCGCTGTATAGTTCTCTACAGCATAAGATATATCCCCCACCCGGTTGTTAGCCCTGGCCTGCGCAACGCCTCTAGCTAAAGACTCCTTGGTAACCAAAAGTAACTTCAACACCTCTGGCTTCACATCACCTACAGCAAATGTATAAGCATGGTCACCGTGATATTCGTTCATATACACACCGCAATCAACAGAAATGATGTCACCATCTTTTATCTGATAATCGCTAGGTATTCCATGTACCACCGTTTCATTCACAGATATACAAAGTGATGCCGGATAACCATGATAGTTTTTAAAGGAAGGCACACCACCATTATCTCTTATAAATTCCTCTGCCATTTTATCAATAGCAGCTGTGGTGATACCGGGCTTTAAAAAAGCTGCCACCTCAGTTAAGGTGGCAGTTACCATTAAAGCACTTTTTCTTATTAATTCAATCTCGTCGTTTGTTCTTATATGTATCATTAAGCACAGATCCTGTTAAAAACATTGATTATACACCAACAGTATTAGAAGTGGTGCGGCCAGATATACGACCAGTTTTCATCAAACCATCGTATTGGCGCATCAGCAAGTGACTTTCTATCTGCTGTAGCGTATCCAGTATAACACCAACACCTATCAGCATAGAAGTACCACCAAAGAAAGATGCAAAACCGCTGGTAACGTTAAGCAACGCAGCTATACCTGGTAGTATACCCGCAATAGCCAGGAAGAATGCACCTGGCAGGGTAATACGATCCATAATAGTAGCAATGTAGTTAGCAGTAGGCTCACCTGGTTTCACACCTGGTATGAAGCTGTTATTACGCTTCAGGTTATCCGCCATTTCTGTTGGGTTAAATATCAATGCAGTGTAGAAGTAAGTGAATGCGATGACCATTACTGCATAAATAAGGTTGTACCAAAGTGAAGTATGATCAGACAATGCATGTACAAAGCCCTGGGCATTCTCATTGTTAGTAAAGCCTACAAGCGTAGCTGGTATGAACATGATAGCCTGAGCAAAGATGATAGGCATAACACCGGCAGAATTCACTTTCAATGGTATGAAATCCCTTGAACCACCTGTTGCTTCTTTTGCAGCGTTGGTACTACCAACTATGCGACGTGCATAGTTAAGTGGAATTTTACGTGTGCCTTGTGTAAGCAGTATCAGACCTACTATAACTGCGATGAACACTGCAAGCTCTATCAGGAAGATGATGAGACCACCACCACTGGTAAGCGTTCTTGCACTAAACTCTTGCAACACAGAGTGTGGCAAACGAGCCAGGATACCCACCATGATGATCAATGATGTACCATTACCAATACCTTTATCAGTTATCTTTTCACCCATCCACATTACGAAGAGGGTACCGGCAGTAAGTACTACGACAGTAGACAACCAGAACAGGAATGGATTGAATTCAGGAACTATAGCAGGACCGCTTTGGTTACGCAGGTAAGCGACATAAGCACTAGCCTGGAAAGCAGTAACAGCAACAGTGATGTAACGTGTGTATTGATTGATCTTGCGACGACCACTATCTTCGCGCTGCATCTTAGCTACCTGCGGTATAACTATACCTGCAAGCTGCATAAAGATAGAAGCGGAGATGTATGGCATAACGCCAAGGGCAAATATAGAAGCGCGGCTGAATGCACCACCAGCGAACATGTTGAACAGTCCTAACAAACCTTCTGTACTGCCACCAAGTGATAATAGATTAGGGTTGATACCAGGTAATGTAATATAACAGCCAACGCGGTAAACAAATATGAGTAATAGCGTGTATAGTATACGCTTACGGAGTTCATCAATGCTCCAGATATTCTTAAGCGTTTCGATAAGTTTCTTCACTGAACTATGGTTGATCTGTATGAAATGCGAATAAACGATAAAAGACGCATTTTACCAAATGCGCCTTTTCGTTATTACGTTAGATTATAATATTTCTATTGTACCACCAGCTGCAACTATTGCTTCTTTTGCTTTTGCGCTTGCCGCATTAACTGTGAACGCAATTTTTGATTTCAGCTCGCCGTTAGCCAATATCTTAACAAGGTCTGTGCGATTGATCAAACCATTGATGTAAAGTACATCAGGGGTAAATTCTTTCAGTTCGTATTTCTCTATCAGGAAATCAAGCTGTCCCAGGTTAAATACTTTGTAGTCAACACGGAAGTGGTTGATAAAACCACGTTTAGGCATACGACGCTGAATTGGCATCTGGCCACCTTCATGTCCTTTTTTAGACTGGTAACCTGTACGAGCCTGTTGCCCTTTGTTACCTTTTGTAGAGGTACCACCGTGACCGCTACCTTCACCACGACCGATACGCTTTGTTCTGTGGGTAGCGCCTGCTGCTGGTTTTAAATTGTGTAATTCCATTTTACATTTTTTGAACTTGCGCGGAATGTGAACCGCTCGCAAATTATGTTAACTAATTATTTTACTTCTTCAACTTTTACCAGGTGGTGTACTTTTTCCACCATACCCAGTATCTGCGGTGTTGCTTCAACTTCAACGCTATAAAGCATCCTGCGCAAACCTAAAGCTACCAATGTGCGCTTTTGGCGTTCAGAACGGTCTATACCGCTTTTCACCTGTGTTATCTTTATCTTAGACATGATCATAAACTGTCAAAAAGGTTAAAAAACTATTCGTAATTAGCCTTGTTAGTAATAAATATTATCCGTTAAATACTTTCTTCAGGTTCACATTGCGCTGCTTAGCTACCTGTATAGGCTCGCGAAGCATGCCCAGTGCAGTGAATGTAGCTTTAACCACGTTATGTGGGTTAGCAGAACCTTGTGATTTTGACAGGATATCTGTGATACCTGCAGCCTCAAGTACAGCACGCATGCTACCCCCGGCTATTACACCAGTACCATGTGCAGCAGGCTTGATGAACACTTTTGCAGCGCCTTCTCTTGCCAGTTGGTCATGTGGTATAGTACCATTCATTACCGGAACTTTTATCAGGTTCTTTTTTGCGTCATCAATACCCTTAGTAATAGCTTCCTGTACTTCCTTAGCTTTACCAAGACCATGACCTACCACACCATTACCGTTACCAACAACTACAAGGGCAGAAAAGCTGAACGCACGGCCGCCTTTAGTTGTCTTAACCACACGGTTGATGGATACTACCTTTTCATGCAGTTCCAGGTCTCCGGCTTTTACGCGATTAAAATATGTATTCGACATTATAGTATATAAAATAAGTTAAAATAATAATTATAGTTTCAATCCACCTTCACGTGCGCCATCGGCTACTGCCTTTACACGACCATGGTACAAATAACCACCACGATCAAAAACAACGGTTTCAATACCAGCTGCCTTTGCTTTTTGTGCTACAGACTTACCAACCAAAGTAGCTTTTTCAACTTTGTTGCCTGCAATAGCTACGATGTCTTTTTCACGTGAATTAGAAGATACAAGTGTAGTACCTGTTGCATCATCTATCAGCTGAACATAAATATCTTTGTTGCTACGGAATACAGAAAGACGTGGTTTAGACGCAATTCCTGAAACCTTAGCACGTATGCGCCAACGTAATTTTTGGCGGCGTACAACTTTTTGATCAAGTGCCATGTTAACTTAGTTTTTACGGGCTCAGGCTGCTTTCGCTACCCGGCTACCGGAGTTTGTTATAAAAAAATATAAAGAATTATCACCCGGGTCACGGGTGATAATTTTAAAAGTATTATTTACCTGCAGACTTACCAGCTTTACGGCGAACGATCTCACCAGCATAGCGTACACCTTTACCTTTGTAAGGCTCTGGTTTGCGCAGGCTACGTATCTTAGCTGCAACCTGACCAAGCAATTGCTTATCGATAGATTCCAGAATCAAACGTGGATTCTGACCTTTTTCTGCAATAGCTGAAGCCTTAACTTCTTTTGGAAGATCCAAGATGATGTTGTGTGAAAAACCAAGAGCCATGTCTATCTGCTGACCGGCAACGGCTGCACGATACCCTACCCCTACCAGTTCCAACTCACGTTTGAAACCTTCGCTAACACCTTGTACCATGTTGGCAACCAATGAACGATACAGACCATGCAGTGCACGGTGACGTATTTGTTCTGTTGGACGCTCGATCGACAATTCACCGTCGGTAATGACGATCTTAATGTCACGGTCAATAGCTTGTTTCAATTCGCCCTTAGGGCCTTTTACTGTCAGCTCATTAGCAGAGTTAACTGAAGCAGTTACTCCTTTAGTAAGCGTTACTGGTTTTTTACCTATACGAGACATCTTGTCTTAGTTTATTACTGGTTATAAATGAAGTCTGATCGGTCAGCCCGGTATAGGACCGGCTTAATGTATCACCTTCTTGTATTTTATAAAATGTGTTCAAAGTTTCCTCTGAACACATAAATTATTATCTAGTAAATGTAGCACATAACCTCACCCCCAACGTTAGTAGCACGGGCTTCCTTATCAGTCATCAACCCTTTTGAGGTAGAAACGATAGCTATACCCAAGCCATTTTGTACCCTACGTATCTCTGCAGGTTTAGCATATTGACGAAGACCTGGACGGCTAACACGCTCCAAAGACCTGATAGCAGGTTCCTTGGTCTGGCCATCATACTTAAGGGCTATTTTGATAAGACCTTGTTTGTTATCATCTTCGAATTTGTACTTCAGGATATAACCTTTATCATACAAGATCTCAGTCATACGCTTCTTAACATTAGAAGCCGGGATCTCCACGATACGATGGCGTGCCATCTGTGCGTTACGGATACGTGTCAGGAAATCTGCAATAGGATCTGTTACCATTTTTCTTTTTAAGTTTTGTAAATAAAATTGTTACGGGTTTCAGCAGCAACCATATCCACGGTCTGCGCTGACCTTGAAACTAAATAAATTACCAGCTTGCTTTACGAACACCTGGTATCTTGCCATCCAACGCCATATCGCGGAAAATAACGCGGCACATAGCAAACTGGCGCATGTATCCTCTCGGACGGCCGGTAAGTTGGCAACGGTTCTTCAAACGTACTGGTGATGCATTTTTAGGAAGTTTATCCAAACCTGCATAATCACCTGCGGCTTTCAGCGCTGCACGCCTGTCGGCATACTGTGCTACCATACGTTCGCGTTTGCGTTGGCGGGCTTTTACTGATTCTTTTGCCATTGTTTATATTTATGGTTTTGTTTCATTCAGCCAATGACTGAAATGATCAAATATTATTATTCGCTTTTCTTCAGGTTTTTGAATGGCATACCCAATTCCTTCAACAGTTCGTATGCTTCTTCGTTTGTTTTAGCAGTAGTAACGTAGGTAATATCCATACCGCTGATACGTGCTATTTTGTCGATGTTGATCTCAGGAAAAATGATCTGCTCCGTAACACCCATGGTATAGTTACCACGACCATCGAAAGATTTATCATTGATACCTTTGAAATCACGTACACGTGGCAACGTGATAGAGATCATACGATCAAGGAACTCATACATCCTAACATTACGCAGTGTAACGCGGCAGCCAATAGGCATTGCTTTACGCAGCTTGAAGTTAGAGATGTCTTTCTTAGATAAAGTAGGTACAGCTTTCTGACCAGATATAAGGGTCATTTCGCCAACTGCATCATCTATCATTTTCTTGTCTGAAACAGAGCCTTTAACACCTTGGTTAAGGCATATCTTCACCAGGCGTGGACATTCCATTACAGAAGAATAACCGAACTTCTTCATCAAAGCGGGTACTACCTCTTCGTTGTATTTTGTATGTAAGCGTGGTATATATGTAGTCGTTGCCATTATTTGATCACCTCCCCTGTCTTTTTAGAGATACGTACAAAATTTCCTTCTTTGCGCTCGCGTTTGATACGTACCGGAGCCTTGGCTTTAGCATCGAACAACATCACGTTAGAGATATGTATCGTAGCTTCTTCCTTCACAATACCACCTTGCGGGTTTTGTGCATTTGGCTTCAGGTGCTTGGTCACCATGTTTACGCCTTCTATCAGCACACGGCTTTCCAGCGGGTGCACAGCGAGTACTTTACGTGGTTGGGTACGATTCTTATCGTTACCTGTGATGACAACCACGCTGTCACCCTTTTTAATGTTAAACTTAGGTTTAAATCTCTTTTTCACAGTTACTATGAATTAGCGTTGTGTAATGCCGCCTTTCTTAACGGGCTGCAAATGTACAACATTTTTTA
>Ga0116227_10014145_pt1 | contig 12262 bp, 7 predicted proteins | sample S1TSphgellanicum_FD_89693 | JGI IMG/M metagenome (GOLD analysis project Ga0116227, IMG submission 89693) | Host-associated microbial communities from peat moss isolated from Minnesota, USA - S1T2_Fb - Sphagnum magellanicum MG | ecosystem: Host-associated > Plants > Peat moss > Unclassified... | reverse complement strand
TGACGAAGTAGCGCTTGCGGCCGAAGGTGCGCGCGAGGTACGCGGAGATCGGCAATACGATGCTGTTGGCGACGAGATAGGAAGTGAGCGCCCAGGTGGCCTCATCATAGCTTACGGACATGGTACCCGCGATATGCGGCAGCGCCACGTTCACGATCGTCGTATCCAGCACTTCCATGAAGGCTGCCAGCGTCACCGCAACGGCGATCCACCAGGGATTGGCGGCGGGGCGCCAGTCACCGCGGCCGCCGTCTGTTGCTGGGCCGCTCAACGCAAATACACCACGGGTGAGACCGATAGACCCAGTGGCAGAGGGGCATTGGGGTCCAGCCCATGATCGATGACGATCTTCACCGGTACCCGCTGCACCACTTTGACGTAGTTGCCCGTGGCATTCTCGGTCGGAAACGCCGAGAAACGCGCGCCGCTGCCATATTGAATGCTCTGCACGTGCCCCTTCAGCTCGAGGCCGGGATACGCGTCCACGTCGACATCGACGGCGTCACCCGGCCGCATCCTGCCGATTTGCGACTCCTTGAAATTCGCCGTGATCCATAGTTCCGGCGTCACGATGATGAACATCGTCGTGGCCGACGCCAGATAGCTGCCGAGCTGGACATTGCGCTTCGTGATGAAGCCGTCCGACGGCGCCCGAATCTCGGTGTATGCCACATTGAGACTGGCCTGCTGCAGTTCCGCCTCCGCTTTCTCCACGCTGGCCGCCCGTTGCTGGACCGTGGCCGCGGCCTGACGTAATTGCGCAGTCACCAAGTCGGCGATCGCTACCTGGGATTTGGCACTCTGCAGCGCCGACGCACTGTTGACCGCCTGACTGTCCGAGGTGTCGATGTTTTGCCGCGTGGTCGCCCTGCTGTCTACCCCATGCTGTCGCTCGTACGATGCCTGCGCCAGCCGCAAGCCCGCCACGGCGGCTCGCTCCTGCGCTTTCGCCGCGGCAAGCTGTGCGGGATACTGGACACGCGCGATCTCGTACGCGACTTTCGCCGCATCGAGCTGCGCCTGAGCGGACGCCAACTCCGCCTCATCCTGCGCGCGGACTGCCAGGTAATCGCGCGGGTCGATGCGCAGCAATAGATCGCCCTTGTGCACATGGACGTTGTCGTCGATGTACAACTCCACCACATAGCCCGAGACCTTGGGCGCCATGGTGATGGTATTGCCATCGGTGTAGGCGTCGTCGGTGGTGACTTGATTGCGTTTCGCGAACCACACGATGAACGAGACGATCGCAACGATCACGACCACGATGCCTAAAATAATTAGCGGCTTCTTGCTACCGGCCTGTTTGGGTTTCTCGTCCTTCGAGTCGGTGTCGTCCGACTTCGTATCGCGTCCCGTCGCCGGTCGTGTGTTGTGAGGCTTTTCGTCCTCCCCCGCGTCGCGCTCCGGAGCATCATCCTCGGTCGACATGTTTGGCTATTCCCGAAGTGAAGTAGGCCGGGTCGCCGAGCGCGGAGCGATTGAGCCTACGGTGTAACAATGGACAACGGAACGGCCATGATTATTTCAATCGCTGACGGATAGTCAATCGGCGTCGTTCCTATGGAGTGCAGGAATTATCTGACAGAAAATTCCGGCACCGATACCGGCGGCCCCGCTCTACCCGTGACGATTTGTCATTTCGCGGCGCTATACTGAATGCATGAGCACCGAAAAATTTCCGATCGATCTCACCAAGCTCGAGCCGCTCGAGCTGGATCCCGCCGTCACCACGTTGACGGAAGCGCAGAAAGCGACACTGCGTCACAACATTCAATTATGCCGCGACGCGATCGTGTTCTTCACCGCTTTTGCGGGCGCGCGCGGCCTGTCCGGTCACACCGGGGGCGCGTACGACACCGTTCCGGAAGTCATGATCGTGCGTGCGTTCATCGCGAGCGGCGCGCCGATCGTGCCGATTTTTTACGATGAGGCGGGCCATCGCGTGGCGACGCAGTACTTGCTGAGCGTGCTCAATGGCGCGATGCCGGCGGAGAGATTGCTGCACTATCGCGAATACGCCAGTGGCTTGCCCGGCCACCCGGAGAAGTTACTGACGCCCGGTGTGGAGTTCAGTTCGGGACGGTTGGGTCATCTCTGGGCGTTTTGCAATGGGGTCGCGCTCGCCAATCCGGGTAAGGCCGTCGTGCTGCTCGGCTCCGACGGCAGCCAGATGGAGGGCGACAATGCCGAAGCGGCCCGCCTCACCGTCGGCAAGCAATTGAACGTCAAAGTGCTGGTGGATGACAACAACGTGACCATCGCCGGCCATCCCCAGGAATACATGGCCGGTTACGACCTGAGCCGTACTCTGTCCGGTTACGGTCTGACCACCGAAACGACCATGGGCGAAGATCTCGACGCACTGTACATCGATCTGTGTAGGGCATTCCGCGACTCGACGCCACATGCCCTGGTGATCAAGCGTCCCATGGCCCCCGGCATTCAAGGCGCCGAAGGCAGCCCGCATGCTCACGAGGTATTGAAGGCCGAACTCGCCATCAAGTACCTGGAGATGCGTGGCGGTTACGAGACCGCCATCGCTATGCTCGAGGCGGCGAAACCGGAGAAGTGCCCGCTGACGTTCAAAGGCTCCTCCGGTGTCGGCAAGAACCGCGATGACTTCGGCAAGCTCATCAACGGCATCCTGGATGGCATGAGCGAGACCGAGAGATTGCAGAGCGTTCGGGTGTTCGACAACGATCTGGAGGGCTCTTGCGGTCTGCATCACATCCGTAAGCAGCACCCGGAAATTTTCGTTCGCGGCGGCATCATGGAGCGCGGTAATTTTTCGGCCGCGGCGGGGTTTGGTTCAACCGCGGGGAGGCAGGGAATTTATGCCACCTTCAGCGCCTTCCTCGAAATGTGTATCAGCGAAATCACCATGGCGCGACTCAACTTCTCCAATGTGCTGGCGCACTTCAGCCACAGCGGGGTCGACGACATGGCCGATAACACCTGTCACTTCGGCATCAACAGCCTGTTCGCCGACGGCGGCGTGAAACCCGGACATTCCGACGACACCACACGGTTGTATTTTCCGGTGGACCAACATCAATTCGCCGCCTGCGTGAAGCGCATATACCACGATCCCGGTCTGCGCTTCCTATTCACCACGCGTGCCGCCGTGCCCGATATTCTCGATCTCGACGGCAAGCCGCTGTACGAAGGAAAACCCTTCGAGCCGGGCAAGGATTACGTGGTGCGCGAAGCCCGTGCCGGCGGCGGTTACGTGGTCGCGGTGGGCGAGACCGTATATCGCGCACTCGACGCCGTGATTACCCTCAACGAAAAGGGCGTGAACGTCGGCCTCATCAACAAGCCCACATTGAATGTGGTCGACGAGGACATGATGAAGAAGCTGGCCGCGGCGCCTTTCGTTCTGGTCGCCGAAGGCTGGAACGTCAAGACCGGACTGGGTAGCCGCTTCGGCAGCTACCTTCTGCAGGCGGGATTCAAAGGCAAGTTCAATCACATCGGCACGCACCTGGAGGGCAGCGGTGGACTGTGGCAACAGATGGGATACCAGGGACTGGATTCGGCCGGCATTCAAGGCGCGGTCAACGCCCTTCTATAGCGGCCGGTAGGGGTAGTAGCCTGTCTGACTCATGATGCGCCACTTGCAATGGCGGCCCTGAGTCAGACAGGCTCCTGGAGCGCGACCTTACCAGGACGCATCACGAGTGGCACAGGTCAGGCTCAGCGAGGAATGCACGATGGACCTTTCTGTTTCGAGGATTGTCGCGTCGTTCGCTCGATATCGTGGCACGCTGTTCGCGTCGACCGCGCTGCCGCTGGCCTCCTGCCGAGAGGCGGGCGTTCTCGATCCGCGAGGTCCCGTATCGGCGGCCGAACGTTTGATCCTGCTGAACGCGACGGGCATCATGTTGGTGGTCGTCGTGCCGGTGATCTTGATGACACTGGCTTTTGCCTGGTGGTACCGAGCATCCAACACACGCGCCACCTATAGTCCCCAGTGGTCCTACTCCGGCCAGATCGAACTCGTGGTCTGGGCCATACCCGCCATGGTGGTCATACTGCTCGCCGGCGTCGAATGGATCGGTTCGCACCAACTCGATCCTGCCCAGAAACTTGCGTCGAACGTGAAGCCGGTGCGCATCGACGTCGTGTCGATGGATTGGAAATGGCTGTTCATTTATCCCGATCTCGAGGTGGCGACGGTCAACCAGCTGGTGGTGCCCGCCGGCGCGCCGCTGGAATTCACGCTGACCTCGGCAACGGTGATGAACGCCTTCTTCGTGCCACAGTTGGGTAGCCAGATCTATACCATGCCGGGAATGACCACTCACTTGAATCTGCTGGCGGACCGTAACGGCGACTATCCGGGTTTTTCGTCGCACTTCAGCGGCGACGGTTTCTCCGGCATGCGGTTCCTGGTGCATGCGGTGCCCGCATCGGAATTTACCGCCTGGGTGGGACGCGCCCGTGCCGGCTCCAAGCCGCTGGATGCGCCCGCTTATGCGTTATTGTCGCGTGCCGATGCCGGCGGGGCGACGCTGACATTCGGCGGCGTCGAGCCGATGCTGTTCGAGCATATCTTGCAACTCGCGGCGCCACCCACCGCCGCACCGGCGAAGGATGAGTAACGTGGGCAAGCTCTCGTGGTCCGCGGTTCCCTTAGGCCAACCCATACCGATGGCGGCATCGCTGTTCGTCATCCTCGGCGTCTTGGGGACCCTCGCCGTCGTCACCTTCAAGGGATGGTGGCCCTATCTATGGCGCGAATGGCTGACCAGTGTCGATCACAAGCGCATCGGCGTGATGTATGTGCTGCTGGCGCTCGTTTTGCTGCTGCGTGGCTTCATCGACGCCCTCATGATGCGTTCCCAACTCGCCATGGCCTCTGGGGGCGCCCAGGGGTATCTCCCGCCCGAGCACTACGACCAGATCTTCTCCGCTCACGGCACCATCATGATTTTCTTCATGGCAATGCCATTCATGGTGGGCCTGATGAACTTCGTCGTGCCGCTGCAGCTCGGCGTGCGCGACGTGGCCTTCCCGGTGCTGAATTCGGTGAGCTTCTGGTTGACCGCTTCGGGGGCGCTGCTGGTCAACCTATCGCTCGTCGTCGGCGAGTTCGCGCGCACCGGCTGGCTAGCCTACCCTCCCCTGTCGGAACTGCAGTTCTCGCCGGGCGTCGGCGTGGACTACTACCTATGGTCGTTACAGATTGCCGGAGTGGGAACGCTGCTGGCTGGCATCAATCTCGTGACCACCATCCTCAAGATTCGTGCCCCCGGTATGCTCTACATGCGCATGCCGGTGTTCTGCTGGACGGCGCTCGCGTCCAATTTGCTGATCGTCGCGGCGTTTCCCATTCTGACCGCGACCTTCGGCATGCTGCTGCTCGACCGGTATGCCGGCATGCATTTTTTCACCAACGATGGCGGCGGCAACGCCATGCTGTACTTCAACCTCATCTGGGCCTGGGGTCATCCCGAAGTCTATATCTTGATACTGCCGGCCTTCGGCATTTTCTCCGAGGTGATCGCAACGTTCTCGGGTAAGCCGCTGTTCGGCTATCGCTCGATGGTGCTGGCGACCATGGCCATCTTCATTCTGTCCTTCATGGTCTGGTTGCATCATTTCTTCACCATGGGCGCCGGTGCGAACGTCAACGCGTTCTTCGGCTTGATGACCATGATCATCGCCGTGCCCACCGGGGTGAAAATTTTCAACTGGCTGTTCACGCTGTTCCAGGGCCGACTCCGCTTCGAAGTGCCGTTGATGTGGGCACTAGGCTTCATGGTGACCTTCGTCATCGGCGGCATGACGGGGGTGCTGCTCGCGGTGCCCCCGGCCGACTTCCAGTTGCACAACAGCCTGTTCCTGGTCGCGCATTTCCACAATGTCATCATCGGCGGCGTCTTGTTCGGCGCCATGGCGGGCTATAACTATTGGTTTCCCAAGGCGTTCGGCTTCACGCTCGACAAGCGCCTCGGGCAGGTGAGCTTTTGGTGCTGGCTTATCGGTTTCTATCTGGCATTCATGCCGTTGTATGCGCTGGGATTGCTCGGCATGACCCGGCGCATGCAGCACTATGCGGACACCAGCTGGCAGCCATACCTGATCGTGGCGGAAGTGGGCGCCGTGGTGATACTGTGCGGCATCATCGCTACCATCGCGCAATTGGTGGTGAGCATCCGCACGCGCGAAACCCGCCGCGACCTGACCGGCGATCCCTGGAATGGAAGAACCCTGGAGTGGTCCACGGCGTCACCGCCGCCAGCCTATAATTTCGCGGCGATGCCCCAGGTCGATGGGCTGGATGCCTTCTGGGAGATGAAACGACAGGGGCTCCTCGTGCCCCGCGAGCAGTACGACTCCATCGAAACGCCCAGCAACAGCGCCAACGGCTTCGTCACCGCATTCTTCGCGGTGGTCACGGGCTTTGCGATGATCTGGCACATCGGGTGGCTGGCGATTCTCGGGATGGCATGCGCCGTCGTGACGCTATTTGCGTTTGGCTGGATCGTGCGGAAGGACGCCGAAATATCGGGCGAGTATCTCGGTGCAGTCGAGCGTGCGCGGCTCGGCAAGTCGGAGTTGGCGTGAACATCAACGCCGCCACGGAATTCACCGACGGTTCGGCTCAGATGACCGCGGCCGATGGTGCGGGTCCGGCACCCGTACGCATCGTCGTGGCATACGGATTTTGGATATTTCTGCTGAGCGACATCATCATGTTCTCGGCGCTGTTCGCCGCCTACGCCGTGCTGTCGGGTCAGACCGCCGGCGGACCGACCGCGCACGACCTGTTCGAATTGCGCAATGTGGCGATCGAGACGCTCTGCCTGCTGTTCTCGAGTTATACCTGCGGGTTAGGAACGCTGGCGGTCGAGCGGCGCCGCATGCCGCATTTCTATGTGAGTTTCGCGCTGACCTTCGCGCTGGGCGCGGCATTTCTCGGTCTGGAACTCGCGGAGTTTTCTAGAATGATCGGCGCGGGCGCCGGGCCGTCGCGCAGCGCATTTCTGTCGGCATTTTTCAGCCTGGTCGGATTGCATGGAGTGCACATCAGCGTGGGCTTGATCTGGATCGTATTCATCACGGCGCAAGTAGCCGTGCGGGGTCCGCGCGATTTCGTGCTGCGCCGACTGCGCTGTTTCAGTCTGTTCTGGCACGCGCTCGACATCATTTGGATCGCGCTGCTGAGTCTCGTTTACCTGATGGGAGCCCGGTGAATGCCAGACTCTAACCGCAAGACCTCCGGTCCCAGTTCCGGTACCGGTCCTAGTTCCAGTTCAAGTCCCAGTCCCACGGCCACGCCTACGGCTGACCGGTCACCGGGAGTGGACGAAGACGCGCCCTCCGGCAGCATCACTTCTTATACCGTGGGCTTGCTATTCGCCTTGGCTCTCACCGGCGCGTCCTTCCTGGTCTCTCAGACCCAACTATTATGGGCCCCGGGAGTCGCGGTGGGACTGGCGGTGCTCGCCATCGCTCAGATGGGGGTGCATCTAGTGTTCTTCTTCCATCTCAGCAGTGGCCCGGACAACACCAACAATGTACTCGCGCTCGCCTTCGGTGTACTCATCGTCGCGCTGGTGGTAACCGGGTCGCTGTGGATCATGTACAACCTGAATCTCAATATGATGCCCTCCTCCGCGATCATGGAAATGCGGCAGTAGTTGCACCGGGACCGCGCAGAACTTTTCCAGGCAGCGCCTGAGTTAGCTTTCCGCCGGCCACCACTTGCACGCCGTTGACGATCACATCGTCGATGCCGCGCGAGAGCTGATTCGGCTTTTCGAAGGTGGCGAGATCCGTGACCGTAGAGGGGTCAAAAACCACCAGGTCTGCCCACATGCCGCGTTTGATCACGCCGCGATCGATCAGACGCATTTTCAACGCGGGCAACGCGCTAAACTTGCGGATAGCCTCTTCGAGCGAAAGCAAATGCTCCTCGCGCACGTACTTGCGCAGAATGCGTGGGAAAGTACCATACGCACGCGGGTGAGGGTGCTCATCGGCGAGGGGTCCATCGGGGGAAGTGCCCTGCGAGTCGTTGTCGATTGATACCCAAGGCTGGCGCAACGCCAGGGAAACGTCCCGCTCGTCCATGCCGAACACAGCCACACTGGTAAACGCTTTGTCTTTGATCAAAATGTCGCAGAGCGCATCGAACGGATCTTCGTGCCACAAGGCCGCAATGTCGGATAACCGCTTGCCTTGCAACGGTAACAAATCCGGGTTCTGAACGACGGCGAGCAGAATCGCTTCGGGACCGGGAATTTCTAGCCACTCGTTGTCCCATGTGCCGCTGGGCGTCAATACATCTCGATGGATGCGTTCCCGCGTCGCAGGATCGTTGAGTCGCTCGATCAGTGCCGCATCGCCGCCATCGTGGGCCCAGGGCGGTATGAACGCGGAGAATGTATTGAACCAGGCAGTGTAAGCATACGTATCCGCGGAAATCTCGACACCGGCGGCACGCGCAGCCTCAATCTGTGCCACGATCCTCGGCATCGTGCCCCAGTTGGCCTGGCCGGCCGCCTTAAGATGCCAAATCTCGACCGGAATGCCTGCTTCGCGTCCAATCTGTACCGCCTCGGCGATCGCGTCCGTCTCCGCGTCACTCTCGCTGCGCATGTGCGTCGCATAGATTCCGCCCTGGCGCGCCGCTTCGGTCGCTAGCGCCACGAGTTCTGGCGTCTTTGCAAATGGCGCGGGCGCGTACTGCAGTGCGCTGGACACGCCAATCGCACCATCCCGCATCGCATCGCGGACCAAAGCGCGCATCGCGTCCAACTGTGCTGCATCAGGCTGAACGTCGCCGTCCCCTAAGACGATTCGACGCACGTTCGTGGCGCCGACGTAACTCGCCAGGTTTATGCCCAACCCCACGCGCTCGAGCCGCCGGAAGTATTGCCGAAATGTCGTCCAGTCCGGTTTTATGCGCAGATGATCGTAGATGGCCTTGTCGGCCGCGATGATGGCGTCGTTCAAGGGGGCAACGGTTTCGCCCTCGCCGGTGATCTCCGTCGTGATGCCTTGAAAAACCTTGGACGGCACATGAGGGTCGAGCAGCATGCTGTAGTCGGATTGTCCGAGCATATCGATGAAACCCGGTGCCACGATCCGACCCGCCGCATCGATCGTGTGCCGACGCGGTGCATTGCGAAGCCACCCGATCGCGGCGATACGTCCGTTGCGAATAGCGAGGTCTGCCGCATACCAAGGCGAGCCCGTACCGTCGATGATATGGCCGTTGGTGATCACGAGATCAAACGCCTCGCTGGTCTGCGCAGCAGGTGATCTATCGCAGAGAGGCACGGTGATCGCCACCGCGCAAAGAGCAAAAATGAGGCGGGACACTTTGGACTCCTGACGCTACTTAAGCAGAAGCTGCGAGGACACCATACTCCGCCACGAAGATCGCCTTCTGCCTGATCGAATGATGGTGTCCGCTTCGTTCTGTGTTTCGTCCAGTAAATACAATTCGTGGTCCGGCGGCCGGTAGAGTATCGAGTCGTCGAATAAGAAATGTTTCAGGGGAGCTGGCCGGAACCCGGCGATCGGTGTTGCAACACTGAATACCTGCGCGCGAGTTGTCGGCGTCGAACCGATGAGGTCCGACGCCATCGGAATGTACGAACTATTTGGCGCATCGTCGATGCAGTATGGACGATTGCGCTCATCAAATAAAAGGAACTCCAGTGGGATACAACAGGCAATTAGCGTACGCGATTTCCATGGTGCTCATCGGCGCAAATTGCGCTCGAGCGGGCGAGACTGTGCAGCCTTCGGATGCGCTTTCCGCAACCGATTCCGCGACACCGAGCGACACGATTCAGGAAATCACCGTGACCGCGCAACGACGCGATGAGTCCCTGCAAAACGTGCCCATCACCATCCAGGCCATCACCGGCGATCAGCTAAAGCAACTGGACGTGGTCTCGTTCAACGATCTGATCAAGTACACGCCCAATGTCACCTTCAGCGGCAATGGACCTGGCACCGGCAACGTCTACGTGCGAGGTCTGGGTGGCGTCAACAACGGCAATCAGTCGCAGTCGGTTACCGCACCGTTTCCGAGCGTCGCGCTGTACCTCGACGATCAATCGATGCAGTTCCCAAGCCGGAACAACGATGTGTATCTGGTCGACATGGAGCGCGTCGAAGTGCTGGAGGGTCCCCAGGGCACGCTCTTCGGCGGCGGCGCCGAGGCGGGCGCAATCCGCTTCATCACGAACAAGCCGAAGCTTGGGGTCACGGAAGGAGCTGCCAATGGCAGTTACGGAATCACCGCGGGGGGCGACCCGAACACCAGTGGCAACCTCACGCTAAATCTACCGTTGGGAGACCACGTCGCGTTGCGGGGCGTTATATTCACCGAGCACCAGGGCGGCTACATCAGCAACGTACCAGATACCATCTCGATCCCTGCGGTGACCGTAGCGGGTGACGGCGGTCCCCTGGTGCGCCCGGGAAGTCCGGCTGCCTCGAACTCGAGCGTCGCGGGATCGAATCTGAATACTCTGGACTGGCAGGGTGCCCGCCTGTCCGCGCTGATCGAGTTCAGCGACGATTGGCATCTACTTCTGCAGCAGAACTATCAAAAGTTCGAGGCGGATGGCTACCAAGTCGAGTATCCGCGAGATTCGAACGGCAATCCATTGGGCCGCGATCAGGTCGACGCCTTCACACCCGCTTACAACAAGGATCAATACGAGAGCACCGCATGGACGCTCGACGGTCGATTTGCCGGCCTCAAGGCGGTGTATGCCGGTAGCTATCTGACGCGCAATGTCGAAGCGCAGCAGGATTATTCCAATTACCTGCGCAGTGTCCACGGGGCGTATTATGCCTGCACCGGCATGGGCGCCGGATACGCTTATTTTCGCTCCGCCAAGCCGACGACTTGTTACGCACCCGTCGCCTCCTGGCACGATCAGGTTCACAACACGCACCAAACTCATGAGTTTCGCATCAGCACGGATGATGACCAACGCATACGTGGGCTCGCGGGTGCGTATTGGGAGCGCTTCGATCTCTACGATCAACAGAATCAGAACTACATGGCGATCCCGCAGTGCAATGCCCAGAATCTTGCCACTTCGGCAGCGGGTGGCCCTGATTGTGTGACGAGCGTCGGGCCGGTATTGCCGGGCTACTATGCTGGAAATCCCGGGTACCGCACCGATTCCGATACGGCCTTCGGTTTCGATGCCGCCCGTGGATACCGGCAGACGGCGTTTTTCGGCTCCGTGGATGTCGACATTCTGCCCAAGACGCTGACGTTGACCGTGGGCACGCGTCACTATGACTACGCCGAGTATGAAAAAGGACAGGAGTTCTACAGCGGCACCTCGACGGTGCTCAACGTGCCAAATGGGACCTGTACGCACTGCGGATTTGGCTTCAATCTGCGCAAGAGCGAAAGCGGCTTTCGCAGCCGAGCAAACCTGACCTGGCACATCACCCCGGATATCCTGGCCTACTACACTTGGTCGCAAGGTTTCCGGCCGGGCAGTTTCAACCGCGAGCCGACGTTGCCCGATGGCACGGGCATCGCGCTGCGCAGCACGGCGGCCTACACCATAGGCGGTCCCGATCAGTACAACAAGCCGTCCGGCTACAATTCAGACACACTCGTCAACAATGAGCTCGGCGTGAAGAGTGAATTCCTGGATCACCGGCTGGAGGTGAATGCCTCGATTTATCGCATGAATTGGAACAACGTTCAGCTGCAGTTGTACGATCCCGCCAACTTGGGTGGCGCGTCGTTCATCGTCAATGGTGCATCTTATGTGGTTCGCGGTGCTGAGTTGCAGCTGGTCGCGAAAGTGACCCAAGGCCTGACGATCCAAGGCTCGGGCTCGTTGAACTCCTCGGAGCAAACCACGGCACCGTGTCTCGAAAGCAATATCGACAGCGCCACCAACCCGACGCCGGTGGGCGCTTGCATCACGCAGATCAAGGGGCAACCCTATACGAATCCGTATGGGGCACTGGGCTCACGGTTGCCGTATTCGCCGCCGTTGCAGTTCAACCTGCGCGCACGATACGACCTTCCGTTGGCAAGCTACAATACCTTTGCGAGCTTCGGCGCGAACCACGTGGCGTCCATGAGCAACGAGCCCTCGACCTTTCCGTCGGGCACCAGTGCGGCGGAAGTGACGCCCACCACGACCTTGCTTCGCTATCAGATTCCGGGGTATACGACATACGATGCGGCGCTGGGCGTTTCGAAGGACACTTGGTCGGTGCAACTCAACATCAGCAATCTCTTCGACTC
>Ga0116227_10014143_pt1 | contig 12264 bp, 8 predicted proteins | sample S1TSphgellanicum_FD_89693 | JGI IMG/M metagenome (GOLD analysis project Ga0116227, IMG submission 89693) | Host-associated microbial communities from peat moss isolated from Minnesota, USA - S1T2_Fb - Sphagnum magellanicum MG | ecosystem: Host-associated > Plants > Peat moss > Unclassified... | reverse complement strand
TTCCCCAAGGTCCGGGCCGTGGCTCTTCCTAGCACCAAAGGTGCTCCAACTTTGGACTAACCACTTGGAGTGGTTCATGGAGGGTCCGTGTGAGTGAGTCAAGCTTGTCCACTCTTCCTAGTCCCATCCCGGAGCTCCAACCCACCCCTCTACCCCTCAAAGGGTTGTGAGCTAGGGAGCATGTTCCGACTCCTCCTTATTCCGCTGCTTTCTACTTGGGCTCACATTTAAGTCCCTTGAGGAGTTGGGAGTGCGTCAATTTGACTAAATAAGTAATTAAAAAAAAAAAAATTCTTATTTTTTTTCTTGAAGTTGAATGCAAGGAAACCATAAATAAATCTTGGACTATGTCCTAACCCAAGATTGTTTCAATGACAAATTTATGTGAGGCCTAAATCTCCATGATATTTTTCACTTGCCAAAATGGGACACTTTCCACCCTATTACTATACATAACTATCGCAACCCTACTTTGAAAGGGTGTGAGGATGAAACTCACACTCCCAAAATGGGGACTTGGGAGTCCTCTAGGATTTTTGAAATTTCATAATTTGATTACAAGGGTCAAAACACCTCGCATTAAAGTGTTCTTTATATCATTGAAAAACTATCAAAGTGTAGATGTCGAAAATGGGCTCGCATGGGCCATTTGGACATCTACAGCACAAGTTATGGCAAAAAGAAGGGCCGAGAGTCAAATTGGCAATTTGACTTCCACCCACTAAAAGTCAAGAATCGACTTGACCTTGGTGTGTGCAGGTGAAGTGTGATACACTGTTGGAAAGCTTTTGAGGAGAGCTACAAGTTTGCTTTAGACCTCATCCCAATTGGAGGTCTGAACAAAGAGTTATGACCTTGCAAAGTTCTAAAAGTTCAAGCTTGGACAGTTTCGGAACTCCTCCTTGGGAGTCCCGGGACAAAAAGCCATTCGGATGTAAGTGTCGCGAAAAGGCACAAAGAATACTATATGGGCGAAAGTAGTGGCTTCCCCTGAGTCCAGGTTATGGTGAGTCTTGTGAGTCCAAAGTTGCCTGTGGCTTGTCTTAGTAGTAGAAATGTTCCAGAAAGTGATCTAACCAACTTGTTGGTCAATTTGATGCAGGTTTCAGTAGGTAACTAAAGCTTGTCACTCTTCCTAATCCCATCCCAGAGCTTTAGCACACCCCTCTACCCTTTTTAATGTTGAGAGCTAAAAGCATGCCCAAAGTTCATCACAATTCCATTGTTTGAATAAGTTAGATCCATCTTGGGTCTAACTAGGAACTTGGGAACATGTCAATAACCCATGTTGTGTGTGCGTGCATGCAAGTGCTTTTCTTTTTTTTCTTCATTTATTCACAAATAAAACATGAGTCTTTTCAAACAAAACATCACAAATCCCACTTTGTGATTGAAAGTAAACTAAAAGGAGACACACATTGTCACATCTTCCTTTTGCTAACTATTCCTTGTCACAATGCCTTCTTGCTTGGGAATTGACTAAACCACCTTTGAATACAACTTTTGATGTGGAATTATCAAATGGATGACAATGTGAAATGGACCATGTACTTGCCTCACCTTTAATGGTTTTGATTATCATTGTCATTGGAATTTTGTCATGATGCCATATTCACCCAACTTGGGCTCCATGTTATTGCACACTACAAATGATGATCAACTTTCAACTTTGACAACCAAGGTTAAAAACGGATATGAAATAATTATTAGGGAAGGAGTGAGGTAGCTATTGGGAAAGAAAAGAAAGAATTAGGTAGTTGTTTGTGGAATTGTCTATAGAGAACCATAAAGAATTATGTAAAATTTCCCATAATATACTAGTTCCTCAAATTTCTTGTCACTAGAATTTGATCCCATGCCATTAGAGCTAATGTTTATGACATTTGCACTTATTTGCAATGTTCATTGTCATGGAACAAATTTGTGGTGACAATTAAGGGCTCAACTATACTCTTTAAACTAATTTTTTTACAATTTAATTTTGCATTCAAATTACTTAACCATACTACACAATTCCATCATTTATCACAATTTATTACATCCTTCAATGGAGAACTTTAAAGCAATGGTGGCCACACAAATACAAAAGAAAAGAAATTAACAAATTTTACTAATAAACATTATTTCCACATGCTAAAATGTTTAGAAATTCATAGTGGAGGCAACAATGCAAACCGATTGATTTTTGTTTTCTTGAATTAATCCCCACCACTTCATTTATATGGTCCTTGTGACAAGGATTCACAAAAGGGCTATGACATACCATAACAAAATGAACCTAAAGTGAAATCCAACCCTACACGAATATGATCTTAATGACACATTGAAAAATGGACAATGATTTATGATTTTAATCATTAGAAGAATATTGAAATCATGATGAGTGAATTTCATCCATGAATGACAAACCTATTGATGATGGATCAATTGGACATTGATTGAATTGTAAATCTCATAACATATGTCATATGATTTAAGTTAGGTTGAAGTTGGTTGCTGGATGTCATTCATGACAATCCCATTACATCAACTTGTCCATGTAGGCCACCATCATTCCATGATGTGTTAGCAAGCGTGCCTTGCACCTTGTCTTGGTTTAAGAAGCATGAGTTGTTGCCTTATAGGGCTTTAGAAGGACCCTGGTTTTTTAAATTCCTCATATATGCTCTATAATCTTTGTCCCAGCTAATCGTCAGATGTGAACTCCAACACATGAGGCTAGTGCTAGTAGTTGCATTGGGAGGTGATGGTGATGGGAGAGCGATTACCATCACTATCAACCTCCAAGCTCGCTTTTGAGACTTGGAGAACATGTTCACATGGCTCAGGAATCCAAGTCCATATTCGAACCTTGAACAACAGATGGCTCATGTGGTTCAAGACTCTGGAAGGACCTCCCATGGACAACCATTAGTTCAAGAATCATCATGAATAGTAGACTGAAGCATGGCATGCATTTTGGTCACCAAATTTTCAGAGTTTACTCACAAAAAATATACACAAGTTGAAGCTTTTGCCAAGCATGAGTGGCTGTTTGTAACTGGGTTATGAATTGCAGAATTTCTGCAGTCAACTGCATCTACAAGAGTATGCATTCAAATGTCATATACGGAAACAGGTCAAGTACTGAGTAATGATAAAGTGCAGCCCAAGTCAGGAAGTGCACTTGGTCTGCTAAGATGTACCATCAATCATGCCAATAGTGGATTGAAGGGCCTGGGGTTTCACACATTTGTTTTGAATGCTGCTTGATAACCTGGAGACACATAGGAGACCCTGGCTGGAGCTAGTCACAAGACTCCGAACTATGTTGAACAATAACAGGACCTATCCAGCTGTCAACAACTTACATGCAGCAATTCCTGGATGAAAATAGTAACTCTCAATTTAGCAAGAGATCCCAGACAATTTGGTGACTCACAAATTGGATGCCTCTTGACAAAGTTCCACTCCGTAGTGTTCAGGTTGAAGCTGCACCCTCACTATGTAGCTTCCAACTCAAGCTTTGGCATTCCAATGCTGGATTGCTTTCGATGCTCAATCAGCAGTGAACGAGCCAAGTTGGTTAGGAGTCCTAATTCGACCATCCCTTCCATGTATGAATGACCAGGACCTGTATGCACAGACTTCAACTTGAGGTTTGCTATTCCTTTCTTCCTCACACCCACAAGAGCTTGCTCCATGGTAGCCTGCCCCCGAACACCCAACCCTGCAATTTGAACCTCGTAGTGGTACTTCACAGCTGCCACATTAACCTGCATTTCATGAGAACACATATTTCAGACCTGCACACAAAAACAACAGACAGATGTGTTGAAACTTTATTTCACAGGCAGATTCTTACAAGTTGGATGTGACTCCTGACGACAGATTTGGCTGCCGTCTGCACTAGGTGCTCCAGTGACATGATGTGAGCCATAACCATAGCATGTAGCCTTTCTGTTTCATCAGGCGCAGCCCATATTTCAGGGTTGCTCCCAAGAGACATCTCAATTATCCCAAGTGTCAGGCCAGCTAATTCAGGCACCCCTGGTCGTTGAAAGGCTTTCTCATCTCCACACCACTCACAGGTCTTCAGTAGGGCATCCCAGAGGGCAAAAAAGTTCATGCTGCTAGATGAAAGCTGAAATCCCCTCACCTTCAAACTGTTGAAGACAATGGGAACTAGGATAGCTGCACGATAAAACAGATCTGGGTCCAAGTGGGGAGCTATGGGCTTCAAAGCCAGTACATTTGCCCCAAGTTCAACAATAAGGCTTGTGACACTCTTGAACTGAATAACAACTGGGATACCTGTCAAACCATTTGAGGATACCTGGCAAGTGATTGATTAGGCATGTCAGTCAAGAAATGTATGACATTTTAACGTACTTCACAAGGCACATGCTAATGCAAATCCATATGACTTTAACAATTTGGAAACACTGTTTACAGTATGACAAATTAATAGAGTGACTGCTACACCACATGCAATGACCCAGATCTCTATTACTGTTGACTCTCATTGTATTGGCTTGGTAATAAATTGCCTTCAACAGTGTTTCACAGCCATGCTTGGCAGGAATAACCTCCAGTATTCACAACATTGACCACCAAGATGAATTTATCTATGAGATTATAAAGCAACTCCACAAGGAAACTCTGAAGGCAGCCTTTGTGTCAGTTCCAGCAAAACCAAAACAAACAAAAAGTGTGGTCATAACCTTATGAGCGCCACTGACAAAGTACCAAACCATCACCTTCACCATGAATATAGCATAGACTAGCTACCATGACCCCCCATCAACTTCATCAGCTCCCAACAGTGCTCATAGATAAGTATAGAATAATCTGCCCAAAATTCCAGACAAACAATCAAACAAAAGTTTGCAGCCTGAGTTTCTGTTTCCCAGAAGCAATGGGAAGAACTCAGTTGAGACACTGGCTAACACCCACAACGAATGAACTGCAAACAAACTTGTGAGGATCCTTTAGTACTCAGATTTGGTACCTGGTCTGCCATGAAAGTTCGAGAATCACACTGTGACAGGAAGTCAGATGCCACACGATCCTCAACCAAACAGCGTAAAATGGTCAAGCAAAGCTTTGCACGCAAAACTCCTGAAACACCTGATGTTGCTAGCTGGGAGATAATTTCTTTAGAGATGGAGAAAAACGACCTGGGCAGGTAAAGAACTCATGGTTATTGACACTACAGAGGCCCCCTCTCTCTATTTCAATGCATGTGAAAAGTCACTCTTGAGCTCATAGTCTTTAGACTGCACTTCATAAACCCTGTCATCTCACTGTTCACTAACCTTGGAAGAGAGAGAGAGAGAGAGAGACACACACACACACACACACACACACAGAGGTACTTCTTTCATGTTTTAACTGCACCGATAACCAAGCCAGTCTGAAAGTTTATCACATAATGTCTGCAGACAGACCATCTATGTATCCAAAGTTACTGCCAAACTCACTGTGGAAGATATCATTAGGAATCCTGTGAATTAATCTGACCTCAAAACCTCCATCCAGAGAAGCGTTACAGACTGCCCAGGCACACCAACCCCTTGCACAGTGTTAAAGTTGGATGATGGCCAAACCTGCACCAAAAATGAAGACACTGTTATGGTGACACAAGAAATAGTAGAATATACGCAAAAGATGTCAATCTGTCACCTAAGACCTGGCAGATGTGTCAGGTCCAAACACAAGCCTTGAGTTTGAATTTAGATTCTGCACCTGACTCCTAGGAAGAAAATGGCTTGTGAATTCATGGCACACATACTCCTACAGAAGAGTGGTAAAAAGAGTACCTGCGCTGATTTCAGCATTGGGTTCAGGTAGAAGAGAAAATAGAGCAACAGGAGACCAGCTGTTGTGTTGCACCACTCCGTGTCAAGGGTTTCAGGGCCTGTGATCCCTGACACAACATTGCGACTGGTGTCCTGATGAGTGGCACCATACCCAAAAAGGCTACCAATATACCCAAACACACTTCCATCACTCCGGGTCAAGCTGAGACTTGAGAGGGAGCTTGTGAAATCAGTTGGTGTTACATTATTCAAGGGAGAGAGGAGTGAGGCTACTGTGTGGAGAAGGGGTAAGATTGGAGACACAGGTGATAGAATCCGCTCTGCATATGGATTTGAGCTCTCTCTCCATAAAAGAAGCAAAATGAGAACCAGAGTAGCATCAAGCTCCACCCTACTCCGCTCACCAGCAAGCTTCAAGTTGGAAACAGCAACAAGTGCATCAAACACATTGTAGATAAAGAGGTAGCTTGCTATGGGATTGGTGTTCACATTATGTGTGGCTGTTAAGATGGTCAAGTACACCCTGCATCATCCATAACTCCAGTAAGCAAACCAATCCAAAGTTTTTCATCACTTGCTTACACAAACTCTGCAAGTACAGTATCCTGTACATTACAATGGCCATGGCAACAACCTAGTTAAGAGCCACAGAGCAGCAAGACTAGTCTGAGCTTTGCATAATTCACAGCCCAAATATGGACTACTTACTTAACACCCAAGGATTTGACAAGCACTGGTACATCATCCCTTGTCAGCAGGCCCACAATCCCCATGATTAACCGTCGGAAAAAATTGTCTGCATTATCAACTGATCCTGCCACCAGTATGAGGATGGTGAAACCCTGCACGTTGCAACACATGATTACCTTGTCAATTCTGTTACAAACACCTGCTCCTGCATCTACAAGAAACACATTGCACAACATCCTGAGGTCACAAGTACATCAGCACAGCATCAAACAAACCTGCTCATTGAAACGCTTCTTGAAAATTTCTCGAAGCAGAATTGCCAATGTCTCCAGTGCATGAGCCACTCTGATGAAATTGCCATCATTCAAATATCTGTGGGAGAAGCACAACATCACTGGTATTAAAAATTAAGATAGACAACAACATGACTGCCTAAAGAGGTGAATACAGTCACAGAAGTCAGTTGTAACAATCAAAAGACTTTTGCATTGCTCACCGCACCTTACACAGGTTGCAAAAATATCATTAATGACAGGCTGCAGATTCCCCCTCAGTTGCTCCTCTGATGCTTGTGAGATACACCGCGAGAGAAATGCCTCATTGACCTGCAAAGAAAGAGATATATAGATCCACACCCTATTAGGCACGTGAATGTGATCATGAAGAATTATCTCTCAATTCATCAGTGCAAAATCTGGATCTGGTGACAAAAAGCTCATCACCTTGAGAAGCAGCAATTCGTCCCAGAATCTAGCAATCGCCGTGTGGCCTTGAATGCCTTGATCCTTTGCTGTTTGGAGAACACTTCGCAAAGCAAAGACATCTTCATACAACGAGACAAATTTCTCCTTGAATGCCGCAGACTTGCCAGCGATCAGAGCCATATGACGACCACTTCCAGGCCCCACCACTTGGTTCTGCATGCCTAGTCCGCCCTTCTATCAAACCTCTGATGATATTCACGCACTGTGATTGAAGAAGGAACAGAAACAACAACCATAAGAGAGAGACACAGAGAGAGAGGAAGATGAGTACCTGACTAGTTACTGGCATCATCAGATGCTCCAAGTGTGCGTTGTTGCCAAATCTCTATGCCTTTCAAAGCACAAAAACGACGAGTCCGCATTTCCGAAACAGGGTCAACACAAATTGAGCTTCTCTCTCTATCTCTGCAAATTTGTTGAGAACTACTACACTGAAATCCCGTACTGAAAAAGCACCATCACCAAGTTGGCAATGCTTCCAGATTCGAGCACATCATCAAGCTCTCTAAAGTTGCTTTCAAAGATTCAAGCACCACTTTGCCTGTCCTTCCCAGCTCCCGCATTAGGGTTAGCGCAAGATTAGGCTTAAAGCTCAATACGAGAGAAAAACAATTAATGTAAGGATCGATCATCGCTGAGATTTCATTTTCTTTTGCGTCGTGGATCCTTTTCTTTGAGGTCAAAATTGTGGTTGTGCAGACACGTTCTTGCGTGCGTGGTCACGACAGAAAATCACCTATGGGGTAGTCGTACAATTGCATTTCTCGCTCGCTTGCTTCATCATTGACCTAATCAAGTCTTGTTCTCAGCTCTTCTCTCTTCTCTAAGCGAACACAAAGCGAGGGTTAGCCATGTTGCCACGTACCTACTTACCAGCAAAAGTCTTGAAAATGCAGAGTGGCACCAAGTTCTGTTCTGAGGAGGAGCCTGAATGCAACAGACTGCTTCTTCTCATTATATGGTACCAAAACAAAATACCTTTGCTTCTTCCTCATCGTCAGGAAACACAAAACTTCCTGCCAACTTTGGCAATCTCTAAACTTCTGCTCTGATCTCAGTCATTTTGAAATCTGTTCTTGGCAACAACGAGAGTTTATGCAGTATGCACCTCTCATTGTTCACAGCAATCCAGGTGCGAAACCTGCCTGTTTATTTGACAAAACCCTTTCCAACTTCCATAGTTGAACATGTGACACAGAGACTAAAACATGATAAGAATTGAGTGTGGTCAGTCACTCACAGAGTATTAGACCATCACCTGGTTGCACTTGTAGGTGATTGCACTTGTTTGTTGACAACTCTTTCTGACCTCTGTTGTTGAACATATACACTCAGATGAAACGCGGTAAGAATGAGTGTGGTTGGTCATGCACCTCTTTAGAACATCACCTTCATCATGAGTGGCAGTGACCGGCTGCCACTACTCCCCCCTACTGACTTCATCAGCTTGTGACAATGGGCGTATAGATAAAAATAGAATGATCTCAAAATATTGTTGCAAACAATTCTACAAAAATCTGCATTGTGATTGTGTGTCACATCTCTAGACACAATGGGACAACTCATTCAAGTCAGTTAGTGGCACTCAAGAAGCAATAATGTTGCAGAAAAACTGTGTACACAAACAAAAGACCCATGGATTCCAGCCACCATGCTTCATATCCACTAGGCTTCTTGCTATCAGGCTGTCAGAATGTCAAACACATTGAGCATATCTCTCTCTACAGCCTGTTGACACATCTGTTCGAACTCCAAGAGGCTTTTAGTGTGCTGTGCATGTATGGCAAATTCTTGGACAGTGGAATTCCAAAGACTGACATCATGTTACAATTCCATAAACAAGATCATTTCTTCATACAGGGTCATTTCACTTCATGGGCAATTTTATCTTCAAGGATGCCTTTTGAACAAGTACTCTACAACCTTGTGTTATTTTCTTCTTGCACTCCAACCACTGAAATCTTCAAAAATTAAAAAGAAAAAGTTTTGTGAAAGCAGTTTCCAAATAATCTAAGCATTCAATAAGTTGGTGGGACCACAAAGGACCTCCAAGAGGCAAATGTATCAGCACTCTGTTTTCATTCAAAAGTGCTGCAAACCTGACAAGGTGATTATTGAGAAAATACCAGCAAAAGGCCCCTGGTTGAATACTACTAATGTATGACCAGAATTACAAGACTTAGTATGTACATCATTACTGCCTTCAAAGAAAGAAGACTAGCCTGCAAAGGTATATTCTATGAACAACACAAATACAACAAGATGGGCACACAACCATTTCTGTGCGGGTAGGTGGAGAACAATTAATTGCATCAGAAATTGATTCATCAACACCTGTCTTGAAGAGAACTTGTGGGAGTCACGTACTCACAGAAAGAATGCCCAATATCCATGGAGACTTCAAAAATTGGTGAAATTACTCATCTTTCACTCTCTTGGCTATGTTATCTTTCCTCTCATCTGCTTGTAACACATCTTGTTGCAGTTTTGTCACCCGGAATATCAACCTGTCAAAAGAAAGCCTTACCAGAATAAGTACACAACAACTCATTGTTTGAAACCAGTACAGACAAAAATTTTACTGTACCAATCTGCCACTTCAAAATCCATTCCTCTGATACATGCATACAGATTAACTTAGAACTGAAACTGGAAATGACAAGAGACTCCACATTGACTAAACAGAGGCACCGTGAGTGCCCAACAATGTACCCTTCTCACAATGAATCCAAGTGGGCCCATACTTATTGAGTGGTCATGCTAAGCTTTGCTATCGACTATTACATTGAGCAGCCTTGTAGATTTTTGATATGCAAGAGCTCAAGGTATATTCTGCCCATAATAAATCATCCCATGTTGCAACCCCACACCAACATTTATGGTAACAGTTGCATGCATGCTTACATGCATTCTTGAAAGTCATTGGGAAATCCCCACTGCTACTATCATCAGTAGTGAGAGCTTAAAGGTAAAAAAGATACCAATATAGAAGAACTGCTGCAATGGCCAACAGTGTATTCCGCTCCGACTTGAAAACCTGGGTACATTAGTGTGTAAGGTACAAGGACATGGAACTTGTGTTAGGTGCAGGTGCCCAAGGTCATTAACCTAAGGGATTGGAACAATAATAAAAAAAGCTAGTGTGAAAAATAACCAAACAAAAAGATCCAATTCCAGGCCACAAATGTCAAAAGTTCAATGATGTTTCAAAGAACCCAATCATGAAGACAATTTGTGGCAGCATTCAGCTGAAATGTAGGGTAAACTAAACCATAACATAACCAGAATCCAGATGGTCTAAAATGAGCACAAAAACAAGAGATGTGGTTGCATGCTCTGAGAGACTACAGAAAGGTGCTTACAGATCTCTGAAAGCGATCTCTCTCCAATGTGGTGCAGACATCTTTGGCACAATTAATACGGTGTTCATTCTTCCAGTATATCTCTGCATTACCATATTGTCAATACAAAATGTCATCATCATATCTATGAGATTGCAGAGAAATCAGAAATCTCCACAACAACACTTTGAAGGTAACATGGCAATGAGTGTGGTTGTAATCTTATGAGAGTCCCTCACAAAGTGTAAAACCTTCACCTTCACCATGAATAGCAATGATGAGGTGCCATGACTACCCACTGCCTTCATTAGCTCCAGAGGGTAGAGCTAGATAAGTACATAACAATCTGCCCAAGTTAGTTTCTAGACAAACCATTATACAAAATCCGTGGCCTAAGTTTCTGTGACACTTCCAGAAGCAATGGGAAGACTCACTCAGTCATGATGCCAGCTAGCACTCAAGGGACATAGGTAATGCAATCATCATCATGTGTCATGCACATAGACATGGTCTCTAGATAGGAATTTCCACACATTCTCAGATGTTAGTATTGAACCTGCATCCTCAGATGCTAGGGTTGAACAGAGATGTGGGAAGCTGACCTAGGAGCTGGAAAACTGCAAAAGGGATGATGGCGAAGCCAGGTTGCAAAATTTTGCGCACAAACTCCACTACCTGTTGGGCAAGTGGTCGTGGCAGCGGAGCTGTCAACAGCAAAAGAACGACTGCCTCAGCACCTGCCACCACGCCCAACAACATCCATTGCAAGGCCATGTTTGAGTCTTCGAGCTCCGAACAAACCCTAATGTGTTTCCTGCCAAGTCCACCAAATCTCAATTCAGTTATTTGCAACACAGCCACATCTGGATCACATATCTACAAGATTGCCGAGAAAAAGCCAAACCCTCCAAAACATCGAGATCAACTACAAAAGTCGATTGAATCAAAATTTGCAAAGGACACAAAACCAATCATACACGAAGGTGTTTTTCTCTTGTTGACAACATATTGAGACACAATTTTGGACACAACCCACACACCTTACGAAATTCTTTTATGATGAAGCTCCAGCACAAGCTTGGTGTCTCCAACACCAAACAAAATGCAAACTCGCTCTCGTCGGTATAGCTCGAATGTATCAGGATCGAACACAGTCGGAAAACACTTGTCGGGGACGCTCTACTTTAGGGTTTCGTGACCGAGGCTTTGTACGCATACGATCTGGAGTGTACATGTACAACTTTTTATACTTTTACTGTACGAACTTGGATTTTGTATTTTTGATATTGGCATTTTTTAATCATTTTCAAGGAGAATAATTCAGTCCATTGTTTCTTTTCCATTTCTATTTCTTTCTAATTGCTTCTAAGTTCTTCCAAGGAAAAAATGACCAATGCGTATAATTATTTTTGGGCCCCATTTTTTTCCATTGTAAAAACTTATAAGAAATTTAGTAGTGTATTTGGAGGACACATTGTTCTATAGCATATTTTTGTTGTATTTGGAGGAGACACATAAAGCACCGGCATTTTGAAAAACCCATTTCACTACTAGAAATTTTGTCTTTTGCAACTTGTCTTATGCAACTAAAAAATCTCACATGCAACTATTTTGGAGTTGCATGCAACATGTGTAGTTGCATGCGACATTTTTTAGTTGCATAAGACA
>Ga0116227_10014142_pt1 | contig 12264 bp, 12 predicted proteins | sample S1TSphgellanicum_FD_89693 | JGI IMG/M metagenome (GOLD analysis project Ga0116227, IMG submission 89693) | Host-associated microbial communities from peat moss isolated from Minnesota, USA - S1T2_Fb - Sphagnum magellanicum MG | ecosystem: Host-associated > Plants > Peat moss > Unclassified... | reverse complement strand
TAAATTATTCAGGGTGTTGGTATCGTTGGGTAATACCAGTTCGTTCATGATGGTGTGGGAGTCTTGCGGCGATTTAGGATTCATTCCACAAATGTAAGGATTTGATAGCCGATGTAACAGAAAAGGCACATCAAGACCCGGCGACAGATTACGTTTTTGGTTCTGAGTAACTATCGCTTAGCTGTGTTTAGTTGAGTGTACCCAACTAATTCTTCATACCGTGCTCCAGGTCTACGGAAGTAAACTAAAATCTGATAATCATTTTCGGTTTCGTAGTACGATCCTTCAAAAGTAATATCGTCGGGCGTTTTGTTGCGCTTATCAACCCAGATGTATTCATAATCGTAAACGCCTTGTTTCAAAAACAGATCGGTATAAAACCGGCCCCGACCGCTATCGTACTGCATTTTGCTTTGCTCGTTCAACTGATAATCATTAAACTTACCTACAATGTAAGCGTCACCGTCGGCGTCCGATTTATTGCCGGCCAAATTAAAATAGATATGCGCGTAATCAGCATCAATTTTAGGATTGTAGCCATCCTGATTCAAAATATAAAAGTTGCCGTTGATATCGTACTGAAAAGAATAGGTAGTTTGATTACGATTCGGGTCGCCCAACAGAATCACCGTGTTGGCCGTATCCCTGAAAATGCGCCCTACCCTATCCGAATTCAACTTTAACGATCGCAGATCAAAATGCCTGAACTCGTTACCACCGGCAAAATCATTCGTGCTTACATCATTATAGATCAACAGGTTGCCGCGCAAATTGGCAGGTACCGTATTCATCTGGATCTTATCGCTCCGGCCGTTTTGCATTACTAACGCGCGGATATCGGTATTGGGATTTTGTAACAGCAAGCCGCCATAATTAACCTGAAAATTGATCTTCTGGTTACTTTGGCGCAGCGCGTTGTTAGCGGATGGTTGAATACTGCCGTTGACTCCTGCTTTGGAATCAAGCACGTAAAAGCGACGGGTTAACACCATCTTGTTCACGTCTCCATCCAAGTAAACTTTTAAAATGTAGTTGCCCGATAACTTGGGAATAATGTTTTGGTTAGGAAAAGCGATCTCGTAATGAGTATATTTTTGGATGGTGCCGGTAGAGTAGCGGTAATCGGTAATCCTGTCGTCGGTAAAGCTTTGCAGGTATTCTGTTGGGGATAGTTGCGAGGTGTTCCAATCGGCATCGCAATGCTGAATGGTGTAGTTAAGATATTTTGTTCCGCCTTTCAAGTCATCAAAAGCCAATAGTAACTGTTCACTGCTTTTTAGGTTGATGATAGGGAATGATTGTGCCTTAGCAGTATTGTAAAACTCGACGGATTTGATTGAGGAGAGATATACCCGGTTATCGTTAACCACATCCTGGGCGATGGCACCAATGCTTTGTAATAACAGAAATATAGCAAGCAGCTTTCCCATTATTTTTTAACGAAGCATGAGCACTCTTTCGGAAATTTATCGGATAAACGAGGGGTTAAAGTTGCCCACTGGGTTACGGTTTTACCATTCACTTTTTTAAACGACAACAATACATTACCTTTTTTAAAAGCACCAAAATCAACACCATCAAGCGTTTTGTTGTAGATGAACGTTATGGTATTTTCTTTTACCACAACATCAGCCAAAAGCTTAAAAAAAGTTTGCTGACCATTAATTTCTACAGTGCCGCTGTTCCCTTTTGGGCTTACAGTGATATCCCAAATCATCACATCAGCTACATCACCGCTGCCTTTTACCGGTTCTTCCTCGTACTTATAATGCCCCGCCCAGATAACTGGTTTAGGCTGATTTTTAAACGAGCAGAAAACACTAAACAAAAACAATAATAACAGGCAATTTTTCATCGTTCAGAAGCATTAATTAAAAGCAAGATAGGCGAAAATCTGCAATAATCAATACTATGCTTCCAACTCCAAAATCTGGCCGGCTAATGCTTCCCACTCATTCTGAACTTTTTCTAATTCAGTCTTTTTTTGCTGGTACGATGCATTTACCTCTTTTGATTTTGCAGGGTCGTTATACACACCGTCTTCTGCAAGCTTGTTTTCTAATTGTTTTACCGATGCTTCCAAATTGGTGATGGTTTCTTCCATCTTAGATAAGTCCTGGTTCAGTTTTTTTAACTGTTTTGATTTATCTTCTGATGGTTGTTGCTTAACCGGTTCAGGTTTTTTCTCTTCCTTTTTAGGCTGAGGCGCAGGGGCGGCAGGCTTAGCCTCAAGCTTGCGTTTGGCCTGCCAAACATCGTACTCGGCATACGTGCCCGGATATATTTTGATCTTCTGATCCTCGATAAACCAAATCTTATTAGCCACATTATCCAAAAAGTACCTATCGTGACTAACCACAATAAAAGTACCCTCAAACTGCGTTAAAGCCTGGATCAATATATTTACCGACGCGATATCCAGGTGGTTGGTAGGCTCATCCAGAATCAAAAAGTTAGCATCCGCGGTAAGCGCCTTAGCCAAAGCCACACGCGATTTTTCACCTCCGGATAGTACCTTGATCTTTTTGAAAACATCATCACCCGTGAACAGGAACGAACCTAATATGGAACGTAGTTCGGTATCTGTATTTTTTGGCGCGAAGGCTTGCAGCTCCTGTAAAATCTCGTTCTCTAAATGTAACGACTCCAACTGGTGCTGCGCGAAGAAGGTTTCGGTAACGTTGTGGCCAGTAACCATTTTACCTTCGTAATTGTGATCAGCATCGGCAACAATACGCAACAGGGTTGATTTACCTTTACCGTTGGCACCGATCAAAGCAATTTTATCACCTTTCTCGATCACCGCTTCGGCATCGTCCAAAATATCAATGGCGGGGTATTTTTTAGTGATGTGCTCTAAAGTAATAACATGCCTGCCCGATTGTTTAGAGAAACGGAAGCTGAAGTTAACCTCGGGGTTCTCATCATCAACATCTTCAACACGTTCCATTTTATCGAGCATTTTAATGCGCGATTGCGCCATTTTTGCTTTGGATGCCTTGGCACGGAAACGTTCTATCAGCTTCTCTTCCTGCTTAATTTTAGCTTGCTGATTTTTAAACTCACCTTTTTGGATCTCGCCACGTAAAGCTTTCTCTTCCAGATAGAAAGAATAGTTACCCGCGTAAACGGTTAGCTTACCTTTGCGGGATTCTACTGTGCGGTTAATTACCTTATCCAAAAACCACCTATCGTGCGATACGATAACTACCGCGCCTTCGAAAGACCGCAGGTAATCTTCCAGCCATTGGATGGAAGGTAAGTCAAGGTGGTTGGTAGGCTCATCCAGTAACAAAATATCGGGTGCCTGTAAAAGTATCTTGGCCAGCATTACACGCATCCTCCAACCTCCCGAAAAGGTAGCGAGCTTACGGTGAGTATCGGCTTCGGTAAAACCTAAACCGGCTAAAATTTCGTGGGCTTTGTATTCAATGTTGTAGCCGTCTAAGGCTTCAAATTCAACTTGTTTGTCGCTTAGTTTGTGCAGCAGGTCTTCCGAGTAATCGGTTTCCAGTTTTTGCAGCAGGCCTTCTATCTCGGTATGCAGTTGGTTTTGGCGCTCAAAAGCCTCCATAGCCACATGCAGAATGCTTTTATCCGAAGCATACGAAAGCAGATCCTGGTTAAGGTAGCCCATCGCCAGATCCTTAGCTTTTGATATGGTGCCCGATGTAGGTTTATAATCGCCTACAATAATTTTCAATAAAGTGGTTTTACCGGTTCCGTTGGCACCAATTAAACCAATTTTTTCTCCGGGTTTGATGTGCCAGTTGGCTTCATCGTAAAGGGCCCTTGCACCAATCTCGAACGTAAGGTTATTAATCGCAATCATTTGCCGCAAAGGTACGGTTTTTTGAGCTGAAAGCCGTAAGCTTAAAGCTACAAGCTTTTTTTATTTACCTAATTGTTACACTTTGCTTTAGCTTGGAGCTAATAGCCTGAAGCTCGCAGCTTAACTACCCAATTCTAATATCCTGTCAAACTCTTCGGCTTTAACTCCCATTACGGATAACCTGCCCTGCCTTACCAAACCAATGTTGGCCAGTTGGGGGTCGGCTTTTATTTGTTCTAAGGTTACAGGTTTGTTTAGGGTTTCAACGGGAGACAAATCAACCACTAACCAATTGGTATCATCTGTAGTTGGGTCCTGATAGGCTTCTTTTACCACTTTGGCTATGCCTACAACTTCTTTACCATCGTTACTATGGTAAAAAAGCACCAGGTCGCCTTCCTTCATTTCGCGCAGGTTGTTGCGCGCCTGGTAATTGCGCACGCCATCCCAAAAGGTACGGCCATCTTGATTAAATTTTTCCCAGCTATATTTTACGGGTTCGGATTTGACTAACCAATGGTTCATTGTTGTGATATAAATTAGTTCAGCTTTAAATAAGCCTTTGTACTATCGGGAGCAACTAAAGCGCGTTTATCAATATACTCAACAAAAGTGTTGGAGTAAACCACGTTTTCCCCCGTTCCGAAGCGTAAGCGGCATTCGGTTTTAAAGTTGCCGGTAAAGCGCATCATTTTGGCAACCAGTACTTGTTTAGGTTTTAGGTAAACCAATCTGCATTTATTACAATCCCAATACCTAACAGCTTGTTCAAGCGGTTTCCACTGGCCTTGTTCATCTTTAGCTTCGCGCACCATATGGTTTATGTAATTATGCTGCCCTAAAAACATCAGCGAATCGCTCAAATTGGTAATAAAAATGGGATATGCCTTATAATGTTTTACCGAGTCGACTTTAAAGTAAGCCCTGTTGGCTTCCTTTTTAACAGAATCGGTTATCTCGTGTCTAAACTCCAGCTTTTTAGAAATATCCAAAGCAGTATCAACAAATATGCTGATAGTTTTGTTGGTATAGCGTGTACTGTAACGGCCGGTATCAGTATAAAGTGGTACAAATTCTGCCAAAGCCCGGCTTGGTAATGTATAGCTTTTTTTAGCCTCACCAATGTAAAATATCTGGTAAACAGCAACCCGGGCTATGCCATCATATTTAAAAAAAACATCCGTTTTTGCAGAGCTATCTATTATAGTGTACAAACTATCTTTTTGTACATTGTATTCTTGTTGTGAGGCTTGTTGTTGTGAACAAGCTGCCAGTAATATTAAAGCCGGCAGTACTAAAAACCAATTTCGCATGGTTGTAAAAATAGGCATTATTTTGATCTTCAAAAAATCAGCAATACTGATTTGTTTAAACAATTACATCTAATTAGCCCGATATTAAAATCACAAAAAAAGGGGGACACCTTACGATATCCCCCTTTTCATCAATAGTCAGCTTCTTTTTATTATGTAGTAGTTTTTTTAGCTACCTTTTTTACGTGTTTTACTTTAGTGCCACTGTAGTGTTTGTGTTTACTAAATGTATTGTGTATTTTTTGTGGAATGGTTGAGGTTTTTTTAACCTTAACTTCGTCTTTAACCACTTTCTCTTGTGCCATAGCTACAGAACCCATGGTTACTGCAAACACTAATAAAAACAATATCTTTTTCATAGTTTGATTAATTTATATATGTTACCGTTCAATAGCTGTGCCAATAATATATAAATGCCAATTAGCTACTGTAAAGGCTATATTTAAACCAATATCAATACAAAAAAGTACTTATTTGTGTACATTGATGTTAAAAAATTGTGAATGCGGTTTTATTTGAGTATATTGATATCAATGAAACGAACTATTAAACTGGTTAAAGGGCAAAATCTAAGATATATAGGCCGCCCCTTTCCGGGATATATTGCCGATACCAATTACATGACCTTTTTAAACGACCACAGCGTTTTTGAGATCAACGTATTATACAACAATAAAGAAATGATTGTTAACCGCTTTGATACCAAACCGGTTGGTTAAATGCTTAGTGGAGAATCTTAAACATTAGCTCTTTCATCAGTTCGCCCGGCCCGGAGCCCGAATCAACACCTTTACTTTTCAAATCGTACTCGCGTAGCAAGCTAATTACCTGCATGGTTTTGCCGTAATTATAACTGCGCCCGGCCTGCTCATAATCTTTAACAAAATACGGGCTCACACCCAATACCCTGGCCAGCCCCTGTGGCGATTTATCATCGGCATAATGGTATTTCAAAACTTTGGTGAAGTAGTTATTTAGTGTACCCAAAACAACCACCATAGGGTTAGCTTTAGGGTTGGCTTCAAAATAATTGATGATCTTGTTCACCCCAACCACATCTTTACGACCCAGGGCGGTTTGCAGCTCAAATACATTGTACTCTTTGCTGATACCTATATTATCCTGAATTTCTTTGGGTGTGATTTCCTGGCCCGCATTCACGTTGAGCATTAGTTTTTCGAGCTCGTTAGCTACTTTGGAAAGATCGTTACCTAAATACTCTGCCAACAGAGCTGATGCCTGCGGACTGATACGATAACCTTTATCGCTAACAAACCCCTCTATCCAACCTGGTATCTTATTATCATACAACTCCGCGGATTCAAAAACCAAGCCGTTTTTGTCAATAGCCTTATACGATTTTTTTCGTTTATCAAACTTGCCATACTTGTAACAAAAAACCAGTATAGTACTCGGTAAGGGTTTTTCCAGGTAGCTCAACAGCGGATCGATACCTTTGCTGTCATCGCCTTCTTTTCCCCACTTCATGTCCTGCGCTTCCTTTACTATCACTACCTGGTAATCGCTCATCATGGGGTAGCGTTTGGCGGCGTTAAGCACGGTCATCATATCGGTATCTTTACCGTACACTACCGTTTGGTTAAAGCCTCGCTCGGCATCGCTCAGCAGGTTATGCTCAATGTAATTCCCTATCATATCAATAAAATAGGGTTCCTCACCATGTAGCAGATACAGGGGTTTGTACTTACGATTCTTAAGATCTTTTAAAATTTCGGGTGCAGTCATGTAATAAGTCAAAAGTAAAAATTCAAAATTCAAAAGCACGCTTTATATTTCTATTTTTGATTTTTACTTTTGAATTTTTACTTGATGCTTCAACCACTTAACCTTCCACCTTATCCTTTTAAAATATCAAACCAGAATGGTACGCTGTTTTTATTTGACGAGATCAGGAAGAAAGAAGTAGTATTAACCCCCGAAGAATGGGTACGGCAGCATTTTGTTCAATTTCTGATCAAAGAAAAAAGCTATCCCCGATCACTCATCAAACTGGAAGGCGGCCTTAAACTTAACGGCAATGCCAAACGATCAGACATTGTAGTATTTAACAACAAGGGTGAAAAGATTTTGATGGTGGAGTGCAAAGCGCCATCTGTTAAAATTACACAGCAGGTTTTTGACCAGATAGCCCGATACAACATTACCCATAAAGTGCCGCTATTGGCTGTAACTAATGGGCTACAACACTATTACTGCACTATTGATTTTGTAAACAGCAGCTATAATTTTGTACCCGAACTTATTTTATATAACTCAAACCAATAATTTAGCTAAACCTACATTATTGATCAAGTTCGTTCCAAAATATATAAAACAAAAAAAGCCTTTCCAAAAGATATTGGAAAGGCTTTTTTTATGGAGAGTTTTTAAATTATTGTTTTAAAACAGTTAATGGTGGAGTAAATGTTCCGGCAGAAACCGCAGCAGTTAACTTCATGGTAAATGATTTATCACAAGATGACCATGAACCAGTACCTGTTACAGTTGAAGCACCATAGCTACCGATAACACAATACGACTGTTTTGCAATTGCAAGTGTAAAGTTAGCAGGGTCAGTCCAATCAAGAGCAGCAGTAATACCTGTTGTAACTACAGCATCGGTTGGTAAAAATGGTCCAAAATAAGATCCACCAATGTTTTTCATGTTAACACTTGCTTTAGTTGATGAACCTGCTGTTGGAGTCCACGCTGAAAGAACCGCAGTGTACTGACCTTGATCATTTGCTGCAGATACAACAGATGGATAATAATCATGTGAATTAACATAGTTACCAACCAAATTTGCTGCAATAACATCGCAATATTGTTGTGCTACAATTTTGAAGGTAGTATTTCCGTCTGGAGTAGCAACACCATTTGTGTTAGTCATTTTAATAACAATGGTATCTTTTCTGCCTAGAGGAAAACCAGCAAATAAACCACCGATGCGGATACTATCCTGAGCTGAACCGGCTTTAATTGTAACAGATGTTGGAGGTGTGGTGTATTGAGTACCAACAACGGCTGTTTTAGAAGTTACAGAAATACCAATTGTTCTATCAACATCACTTTTGGTTGAGTAACCAATAGCTAATGCATAAGGCGCGTTATTGGTTTTAATAAAATAACCGGCGGTGTAAGTACCTGTAGATGTTGGAACAAATTCAACAATAGTTGGAACCGGACCAATTGGATCATTGATTTTGCTTCTGCTACAAGAGTTTAGCATGGTGCTTAACAAAGCAGCTCCTAAAACTGTAGAATATAAAGCAATCTTTGATTTTTTTGCCGTTAATTGAGTAGAGATTTTTTGCATAGTGAGTTTTTAATTAAGAGTTTTTATTTAAGACGATATTTACATTTCATTACTAAAGGATTGCAAGTTAAAAAAAATCTATAACCAAAACAAAATTAATTTGGGATATAATCAATTAACGGTTATTTAATTTGTTAAAAACACTACTTTTCTACCTAATTAAACCTCGTTTTGGGCAAAAAAGCTTTTTAACCAAATTAAATTTGACAATTCGCAAACAAAACATTTTATCCACAATTATCAAAAACAGCCTCTATATTTGCTCAAACGCAGTTTATGAAACAAAAACTTAATATAGATACCTGGGCACGTAAAGAGCATTTCAATTTTTTTAAGCAATTTGAAGAGCCTCATTATGGCGTTACTATTAATATTGATTGCACCGGGGCTTATCGCTTTGCTAAACAAAATAAAATTTCGTTTTACTTGTACTCCTTATACAACGCAATAAAGGCTACTTATATTGTTGAGCCATTTAGATACCGCATTGAGAATGATGAGGTTTGTATTTACGACGATATAATTGCTGCCGCCACCGTTGCCCGCCCCAACGGAACCTTTGGTTATGGCTACATGCCCTATCACCATAAACTGGAAGATTTTATTGCCGAAGCTATTAAGATAGTAGAAGATGTACAAAGCAAAACCGATCTGGACCTTTCGCCTATGGAAAACGTGATCCGGTTTTCAACCCTGCCGTGGATAGATTTTACATCGTTATCGCATGCGCGGATGTTTAGTTTTAAGCATAGCTGCCCCAGCATAACCTTTGGTAAAATGACGGAAAAAGATGGCAAACGCACCATGCCGGTATCCATCCACGTACACCATGCTTTGGTTGATGGCCTGCATGTTGGGCAATATATTGATTGTTTGCAACAATTAATGAACCCCAATGCTTAGCTTACGCCAACCAGGCCCAGTATTTTTTCGAGCAGCTCATTTGGTTTAAATGGTTTGGATACGTAATCGTTCATACCAGAGTTATAAACCTTATCTTTAATATCAAACAAAGCCGATGCTGTTAAGGCGATGATAGGGATATTTGCCTTTTTAGGATCGGGCATTCGCCTGATGATTTTGGTAGCTTCCAAACCATCCAGAACGGGCATTTGCAGATCCATCAGTATTACATCAAAATTACCGTATTGTAAAAGCTCAACCGCGCGCTCGCCGTTTTCGGCAATAACGGGGGTAATATCCCATTTAGAGAATAGCTTTTTCATCAGCATTACGTTAACGGCGTTATCTTCGGCAATTAGTACCTGCAAACCACTGATCTGGAAAGCACCACCATTATTATTACTATGCGCACGGCTACTATCAGGTATGGCCAATTTTTTGATCTTCTCCTCAGGTGTAACCATATCTGTTGATACCGGGAACTCCATAATTACCGAAAACTCCGATCCTACCCCAATTTCGCTGGTTACATGTATGGTACCGCCTTGCAGATCAAGCAATCGTTTTACGATAGATAAACCCAAACCGGTGCCGCCAAACTGACGCGTAGTGGTGATAGATTCCTGGGTGAAAGGTTCAAATATGGCGGCAACCTTATCCTCGGCAATACCAATACCCGAATCGCGGATAGAGAATTTAATGGTACCTTCGTTATGCCTGTCTTCAATACAGCTTACACTTACCTTTACCGTACCGCGGGTAGTAAACTTAATGGCATTGCTCACCAGGTTAAATATAATCTGCGATAAGCGGGTTGGGTCGCCAATAAGGTAGCGGGTTTTTAAATAGCTATCTACATGCAGTTGAAAGGTTAAACCTTTTTCTTCTGCTTTCATCATCTGGCCGCCGCAAATGTTTTGCATCAACTCGTCCAGGTTAAATTTGATGTTTTCGAAGGTGATCTTGCCCGATTCTATCTTGTTAAAGTCCAACACATCGTTAACCAGCGTTAACAGATTTCCTGCCGAAAAACGCAGGATCTCAAGATTTTCTTTCTGATCGGGCCTCGGACTTTCCATCAGCAACAGGTTACTCATCCCGATAACGGCGTTCAGCGGTGTACGGATCTCGTGCGACATGGTCGACAGGAATTCCGATTGTACCTGCGATGATTTCTCGGACCGGTGCATGGCGTGGCCCAACTTCTCGTTCAGTTGTTTTTCCGAATCGGCAAAATCTTTTAGTTGTTTAATATTCTTCAAAAAGGCACCATAAAAGTGCCCCTGAATAAACATGATAAGAATAAAGTTAAAAAACACCACAACCGTAATGGTATAGCTATCCAGTTTTTCGGGGCGGATCTGGCTCATCAGGTGATTTGAATCAACCCCAACCATGTAAAACAACATGATGGCCAGGTTAACAAGCGAATAGATCGTTCCTGCCCGCATGCCCAACATGTAATAGCCAAATAAAATAATGAGGATAACTAACTGGATTACAATAATGTTTACATCCTGAAATACCACAAAAACAACAGTAGTAACCAACAGCGTACCAACAACCAGCAGGATGTGCGATACGGCTTCAAAATCGGGTTTCCAGGTAAAATATTTGAATAAGAAGAGCAGAGTGATCAGCAACAAAATGCTGATGTTAGTTTGCATTTCTGCATGGCGGCTGTACACGTTTGGTATTACGGCTGCCAAACCCAAAAAAGCAAGCAATAAACCGTAATAAATTAAACGGATACGTGCCTGATCAAGAATCGAATCGCTCCCGGTCAGTATTTTTTTTAGTGATAAGTTCAAAAAACTTATGGTCTTGCTCATGTATGCACCAAGTATTTAAATAGCGGGGTCAGCAAATATATTATTAAAGCACAATATATTAGCAAACAGTTACATTGCAAAAAAATAAAAAAAATATTTGAACTTTTTTGCAATGAGCACAGAGCAATTAACTTGCCAATTATACGCCAAGGGCGCTTAAGCTCTCTTTAATAATGGTGATCTTGGTTTCGGCGTCGGCCTTTTTCTTGAGCTCGTTGTTCACAATTTCGGGCTTAGCGTTTTGCATAAAGCGCTCGTTACCTAATTTAGATTCGATGGATTTTAAGAAACCCTGCAGGTAAACCAATTCTTCGTTTAAACGGATCTTTTCGGCATCAACATCAATATTTTGCTCTAAAGCGATGTAAAACTCATCGGTGCCAACCATAAACGAAGCTGCACCAGCAATTTTATCGGCGGTAAAGCTTACATCTTGTAAATTACCCAGCTTGGTTAAAATAGAAAAATAGCGCTCGTGGTTGATATCTGAATTGGCTTTAACAGCCAGCGGCAATTTATCTTTTGGCGATAGCTGTTTGGCATTACGTACATTGCGCACTTCGGAAATGATGTTTTTAACTGCTTCAACCTCGTTTACCAGGCGTGTATCAATTTCCCCAATGGCGGGTAATAGCGCAACAATGCAGCAATCTTTGGCAGTACGCTCACCAAACAATTCATCGTGCCATAGCTCTTCGGTAATGAACGGAGTAAAGGGATGCAGTACCTTTAATATATTTTCGAAGATGGATAACGTAGCCTCGTAAGTTTCTTTATCAATTTGTTGTTTCTCTACACCGGGCTGGTAGGTTGGCTTAACCATTTCGAGGTACCAGGCGCAAAAATCGTCCCATACCAGTTTATAGGTTGTCATTAAAGCTTCGGATAAGCGATATTGCTTAAACTGCTCTTCAATCTCCACCAAGGCCTGGTTAAACCTGCTGTTAAACCACTGAATAGTTACCGCGTTAGGGCTGGTTAAACTTTCGTTCACCTCCCAGCCTTTGATCAGGTTAAAGGCATTCCATATTTTATTGGCGAAGGCGCTGCCTTGCTTGCAATAGGTTT
>Ga0116227_10014141_pt1 | contig 12267 bp, 10 predicted proteins | sample S1TSphgellanicum_FD_89693 | JGI IMG/M metagenome (GOLD analysis project Ga0116227, IMG submission 89693) | Host-associated microbial communities from peat moss isolated from Minnesota, USA - S1T2_Fb - Sphagnum magellanicum MG | ecosystem: Host-associated > Plants > Peat moss > Unclassified... | reverse complement strand
CAAGCCGGTGTCGAAGTCGATGGCGTGGCGATCCACGACCGGCCCGACGATCTGGCGCGCTTCCTGGCCAACAACGGCAATCCTTATGCCGCGATCGGCCGCGATGACAAACGCACGGTACAGATCGCGATCGGATCGTCGGGCGTGCCAGAAACCTATGTGATCGATGGCAAAGGCGTGATCCGGTATCAGCATATCGGCGACATTCGCGCCGATGACGTGCCGATGCTGCTGGGCAAGCTGAAAGATGCCGCGGGATCCGGATCATGAGGGTCGCGCCTTTTGCAGCCGTTCCGTTTGCAGCCATGCTGCTGGCCTTTGCGGCGCCGGTCGCGGCGCAACTCGATGTGCCGCCCGCGCCTTACGCCTATCGCCAACTGGCAGACCCCGAACAGGAGGCGAAGGCCAAGGCGCTGATGGTCACCTTGCGCTGTGTCATGTGCCAAAGCCAGTCGATCGCTGATTCCGACGCGCCGATCGCAGGTGACATGCGTAGCGAAGTGCGTACGCGGATCGCATCGGGCGAAGACCCCGAACATATCCGCCAGTGGCTGATCGCGCGCTATGGCGATTATGTGACCTATACGCCGCAAGTCAAACCGATCACCTGGCCGCTGTTTGCCGCGCCGCTGGTGATCCTGGGGCTGGCTGCGGTTTTGCTGCGCGGTCGGTTTGTGCGCTTGCGCCAAACCCCTTCAGAGGCCGCCAACGTGGAGGAACAGGCATGACCTGGGTGCTGATCATCGGGCTGGCCGGCATCGTCTTTGCGCTGCTCGTGTTCGTGTTCAAATTGCCGCGCGCGGGCTGGGAGATCACTGGCGCCGCGCTGCTGTTCGGGCTGGCGGGGTATGCCGTGCAGGGGCATCCGGGCGTTGCCGGCGCACCAAAGGCGGCGGTCGAAGACCAGCGCACCGCCGATGCCACGCTGTTGCGCACGCGTCAGCAGATGGGCACCAAATTCGGCGAAGGGCAATCGTGGCTGGTGGTCGCCGATGCGCTGACCCGCGAAGGCCAATTTCGCGCCGCCGCCGATTTCCTGGGCCATGCGGTCGCGCTGCATCCCAATGATGCGGATTTGTGGGTTGCCCTGGGCAATTCGCTGACCGGGCACAGCGATGGCACGATCACCCCGGCGGCGAAATATGCGTTCGCGCGCGCGGCCCAGATCAACCCCGAACATCCTGGCCCCCCGTTCTTCATGGGCATGGCCCTGGCGCAATCGGGCCATCTGACGCAGGCACGCGCGTTGTGGGCCGACTTGTTGAAACGGTCGCCGCCCAATGCACCGTTTCATGCCGATCTGGCGGCACGGCTGGCGCGACTCGATGAGCTGATCGCGATGAGCGATGCGCGAGCCCCGGCGCCTGCCGCTGGCGACTCAGCGCCTGCCGATGCAGTCCCCAATTCACCGCCAACCGGACGTTGATTTTAAAGCGTTTTGTTATGAGATCGGGTGCCCATTGCCCGTCTGTCGGCGCAGTGCTAATGCGCCCCGCCGCCGGACCGGATCCCGTTTCCTGGCGTAACCGCCCGGGGGCTGTCGCGCGATGAACACCAATACAGGCGCAAAGCAGGATGCTGGGCCGGATACCGGGCCGGAACCGGCGCCGGAAATCGCCAAGGCGCGCGGGGTTAACCGCAAGATCGGTGGGCGCTCGATCAGTGGGCAGGGTGGCGTGCAGGCGGCCCGTCTGGCGGTCGGCGCGATGGGCGTCGTGTTTGGCGGTATCGGCACCAGCCCGTTGTATGCGCTGCGCGATACATTTGCCGGGCGTCATCGCCTGCCGCTCGATACGCTGCATATCTATGGCATTATCAGCCTGATGTTCTGGTCGATGCTGATCATGGTCACGCTCAAATACGTGATCATCATGATGCGCGCCGACAATCGCGGCGAAGGCGGCAGCCTGGCGCTGCTCGCGCTGATCAACCGCGAAGCAACCGAAAAACGCTGGGGTCCCTGGGTGATCCTGCTTGGCGTGCTGGCCACCGCGCTATTCTATGGCGATGCGATGATCACGCCGGCGGTGTCGGTGATGGGCGCCATCGAGGGAGTCGCGATCTATCGCCCCGAATTGCACTATGCGGTGGTGCCGATCGTGGTGCTGGTGCTGATCGCGCTGTTCCTGATCCAGAACCGGGGCACGGCGCGTGTCGCCTATTTCTTCGGCCCGATCATGCTGGTCTATTTCGCCACGATTGCGGTGCTGGGCGCATACAGCATGGCGAGCCACCCGCAGGTCCTGGCCGCGCTGTCGCCGCATTTCGCCATCGAGATGTTTGCCGCCGACCCATGGCGCGGGTTTCTGGCGATGGGCGCGGCGGTGCTGGCGGTGACCGGCGCCTCGGCGCTCTATGCCGACATGGGTTATTTCGGGCGCAATCCGATCCGGCTGTCATGGCTGACGGTTGTCCTGCCCGCACTCGTGCTCAATTATCTGGGGCAGGCGGCGCTGCTGCTGCGCCAGCACGCCGCGCTCGAAAGCCCGTTCTTCCTGCTGGCGCCGCACTGGTTCCAATGGCCGCTGCTGATCCTGGCCAGTCTGGCCGCTGTGATCGCGTCGCAAGCGGTGATTTCGGGCGTGTTTTCGGTCACGCAGCAGGCGATCCAGCTTGGCTTTATCCCGCGCCTGACGATCCGTCATACCAGCCAGGCACTGGGGCAGATCTATATCCCCGCGATCAACCAGGCCCTGCTGATCGCGGTGATCGTGATGGTCGTGGTCTTCCAGCGTTCGACCAACCTGACTGCGACCTATGGCGTTGCGGTGACCGCGGCGATGCTGATCGACAACGTGCTGCTGGCGGTCGTGCTGTTCAAGCTGTGGCATTGGAAACCGATCTTTGCGGTACCCCTGCTGGCGCTGTTCTTTGTGGTCGATGCGGTCTATCTCGCCGCCAACCTGACCAAAGTGCCCGATGGCGGCTGGGTGCCGCTATTGATGGGCGTGGTCGTGTTTGTCCTGTTGACGACATGGTCACGCGGCCGCGCGCTGCTGCGCAAGAACATGGCGGCCAGCAGCATCCCGTTGGAAGTGTTCACCAAATCCGCCCATGCCAGCGCCATCCGGGTGCCCGGTACTGCCGTGTTCATGGCGTCTGCCACGGCGGGTGTGCCTTCGGCGCTGTTGCACAACATGAAGCACAACAAAGTGCTGCACGAACGCATCGTGCTGATGACCGTACAGATCGAAGATACACCGTTTGTCGATCCCGCCACGCGCGCCGCGGTGCGCGACTTTGGCAACGGTTTCTACCGCATGAAACTGCGCTTTGGCTTTCTGGAAGAAACCGATGTCCCCACCGCGCTGAAAGGCACGATGCTGTGCGGCGAACCGTTCGACATGATGCGCACCAGCTTCTTCCTCTCGCGTCAGACGCTGCTGCCATCGGACACCCCCGGCATGGCGCTGTGGCGCGAAAAACTGTTCTCATGGATGCTGCGCAACAGCGCCAGCGCCATGGAGTTTTTCCGCCTGCCGACGAACCGCGTGGTCGAACTGGGCAGTCAGATCAAGATTTAGCGCATTAAATCACGCGAAAACAAAGACTCCTATGGCTTGATGCGATTCTTTCTTATCGCATCAAGCTACAGGGGCGACGCTATTGATAGCTCAAGGTAAACGTCGCGAGGGCTGATACGGTGCCGGGGGTTGCCACGCCGGTGGCATAGTATTCGGCAGTCAGGGGTATGCTCGATACCGTCGCGGACGGGCCGACATACCACTGGTTGAGATTGCCGGCTGTGGCGGAATCCGGCCCGTAACTGACCGGAACGCCTGCGCTGTTGAGGATTTGCAGCTTTACATTGGTCGCGGTTGACCCGGGGGTCAGCGTCAGCAACGAGGTCGTGTTGGACACCAGGTTGGCATCGGACAGCGTGACATAAACGCCGGCGCCCGCGCCACTGCAATTCAGCAACACCGCAAAGCTGGTCGCGCCGCCCGTCCTGCCCGCCGCCGACAAGGACGGGACGGAGACCGTTGGCAGGGCGATCGTCAGTGCGGGGGTGACGACCGTGCACGTCAGGGCGGTGACACTGCCGTTGGTGGTTGTCACATTCAGAGTCTGAGCGGTCAGGTTCAGTACGCCGCAACCCAGGCCGACGCCCGCGAAAACCAGGCCGACACTGGGCAGCGCCGACAGTGTTCCCGAACTGATCGCGCCGGTGACGACCAGCTGCGCCTCAATCGTCACAGGCCCCGGATTTGCAGGATTTAGCGTCAGGCTTGCCTGAATGCCGGGTACGATCTGCGTCTGCGTGCCGCCGACCACGTAATACAAATTGACGCCCAGACCGGGCAGGCCGGTTGTGAACGTGTTGCCCGATGATGCCGAACCGGACAAAAACAGCGCGGTCATCAGGCATGCGCCGTTCAGCCCGGTGACCGTGATGGTCGATGTCGCGGTGGCCAGCACCGTTCCGACGGCGTCATTGCGTGCGGCTGAATACGGGCCGCCGGGGCTGAGTTGAAGAGTGGGCGAACTCAGCGAGACGGTCAGCGCGTTGGCTGGCATGGGTCGGAGGCAGGCCAGTAGCATGGCGAGCAGCACAATCGCCAGTGTCAGGGCCGGTTTCGCGGGCCCCATAAGCAGGGCGCGCCAAAGATGGCGCATCAGTCCGGCAGGCATGTGCTGGTTATCCGGATCATGGGCGCGCTCGCGGACTGTTTGGGCAGCACGTAGTCAAACGCGCAATGCGTGTCGGCGCCCAGACCCCAGGAGACTTGCACATGGCCCTTGGCGGCGATCCCGCGCAGGAAAATCTGGCCGTTCTGGCCAACGATTCCGGCATCGGGCTGGTGGGGAACCGACGCGCTCGCGCCAAACGGTACCACCGTGCCATCGGCCAAATGCGCCACAAACATGACCCCTGCGCCGCGTGTGGTCGGGTAGTGGAGCATGACCACTGCATTGGCGTGGGGCGCCACTTGCTGGCTGGTGATCTGCATGTCCACGTCCAGCGCGGTGTCATGCGGATCGATCGACACCTGATTTTCGCGATAGGGCATCAGATAGGGGACGATGGCATAGCCGGCACCATCGATCCGCGTGCCCGTGCCGGTGGCAACGCTGGCCCCCTTTGCCCCGGGCGCATCGGCGATCGCGATCGTATCGCCCAGCGTAGCGGCGGTGGTCACGCCGCCAGGATGGACCACGATGCCGCCGCTGATGCCGAACGAGGCCTGGTTGAAGTGCGTGCCCGCGCTGGCGCTGGCCGACAAGGTGGCGAATTGCGCGCGATAGGCCCCATTGACAGCGACTGCGTTGGCACCCCGGGCCACATTCACATTGGCGCCATAGCTGACTTCGCCATGGGTGCCGAGCGTGCCATTGATCGCCACTTCGCCGCTGGTCAGGGCCTGCCCTCCGAGATCGTCCGTCAGGTTTACCGACAGGCGCGGTGCGTTGGATTGCCGGCCGAGCGCCACCGCCAGATTGAACAGCATGCGTTTGTCGGTGCGCGCGGATACATCGTCGCGTTGGCGCGACAGCGCGACGCCATAGTTGAGGTTCAATTTGCCCACGGCGGCGACATTGTTGTAGCCCGCCTGGAACTGGGTGACCGTATCCCGGCTACTGAAATAGCGGGTCGACGATCCGTTGAGATACAGATTGCCCCAATGTTCGGGCAGGCTTTGCGCGATATTCATCTGAAACCGGCTGAGTTGTCGCACGATCGCGGCCGCCACAGTGCCCGCCTCGTTCGCGCGGCGATTCGCCATGGCATCCTGCAACGACCAGAACCCGCCCGACGAATAACGATAGGCGGCAAGCGTGATATTGGTGCGGATTCCAGGCACGATCTTGCTGTAGCTGAGGCGTACACTGTATCCTTGATCGACGTGCGCCGGGCTCAGGCCGGTGCCTGCCACCGCGTTTCGCGCCACGGTGATATCCGCCGCCACCCCGCCCAGTGGCGTGTTGAGCGCGACTCCGATCAGGCCCGCACCATACCCGGGTGCCGCTTGCGCGCCGGCATATGGCGTCATCGCATCGGTCAGGCCGCGCTGAACCGTCGCCTGCGCAAACGTGTTGCCGGTCCGCGTCCCATTGATCTGAAGATCGCCCGCCGCGATGCTGTATCGCCAGACATGCGACCGCAGCAATTGCACGAGTGACGCGTAAGTCACGGCAAAGCTTTCCTGATTGCCATCGGATTCGAGCACGGTAACCAGCAGATCGCCGCCATACCCGGTGGGGTACAGGTCATCGATTTCAAACGCGCCCGGTGCGACGGTTGTTTCCATCAGCAATGTGCCATGCTGGGTAATGCGCACGCGGGCGTTTGTGCGCGCGATGCCGCGTACCACCGGGGCATAGCCGGCCAGCGAATCCGGGCGCATGCGATCGTCGGTCGCCAGTGAAACCCCGCGGAACCCGAAACTGTCGAACACCGCGCCGTCGGTGAACGTATCGCCCAGCGTCAGGCTGGATTGCAGCGCGGGCAAGTCGCGCTGCCCATAAGCGGCGATGTTTTGATAGGTCCAGTGTCCGCCGGTCTGGGTCAACGACGATCGATTGCGGAAATGCCAATCGCCCAGGTTCACGCCTGCGGTCAGTGCGGCATAGACGCTGGTGGTGACAAGGCCTGCATACGTCGATCGAAACACGCTGGCGTCATAGGCGAGCGTCGCGGACGGCACGCCTTTGTCCCACGATTGCGGGCTGACATAGCCATGCGGCCGATGCACCAGAACGGCCTGTGGCAGCCACAGCGATAGCGTCAGCGTGGACATGTCGAACGACACCTTGGCGCCGGTGCCGATACGCTCGATAGCGATGCACGTGTCTTTGGCCCATGCGGCGCGCTGCGCTGGCGGTAGCACCGCCAGGTTCAGCCCGATCCGGGTCAGCATCGGCAGCGTCATGCAGGGGTTGGCGTTCACATCGTCAGGAACTGGGCCGGGCGGGATGACGAAGCGCACCGTCAATCGCTCGCGCCACTGCCCGTTGAGGGTCAGGTCCACCAGATAATCGCCCGCGGACACCACGTTATCCTTTGAAAATCGCGAGATATCGGCCCGTTTTGCGCCGCTGGATTGCAGAAAGCCGGCGTTGAATTCCACTTCGCTGGTGCCCGCCGCGTGCGCAGGGCCGGGTGCGAATATCACCAGGGCGGCCATCGCGATCGTGATCAGAACCGGCCGACCATAGGCCGGGGCGGCTGGCCGATGGAGTTTTGTGATGGGTTTTGGCCGCATTGTCGGCCATTTACGGCGCGGTGCCGGCAGGGGCGTCGCCGGTCACGATCGCGCCGAAATCGTTGATAAAGCTATAGTGAACCAGGATCGGGCCTGCGGTGCCAAGCGTCGATTGGCTCAGGGCGAAACGCGCGCTGGATTGTGGCGGCACCATGTCGGTGTGGGCGTGATCGCGCACTTCGCCTGCGGCGACATCGGCGCTGATGAACGAGATATGGAATGGCGTGGGATTGCGGGCGATCAACGCGGGGCCATCGGCGCCGGCCACGACCGCCCAGACGACCGCCTTTGCCGCATCGGCAGGATCGCCATGCAGACCGGCGGGACGAAAAAAGATCTTCAGCCGGTGGCGGAATGCCATTTCGAGATGATTGGGCGCGTCCGGGTTGGCCTTGGCCCGTGGCGGAATATCGAGGACATTCAGCCAGAACACCGATTCACGGTCGGTCGGTAGCGCGGCCTGGGTGTAGATCAGCCGCAAGGTCTGGCCTTGCGTGGGATCAAGCCGAAACAGCGGCGGTGTCGCAACGATTGGCGCACTGTTATCGTCGGGCTGCGACCGGTCATTGCCTGAATCGATCCACACCTCGACCAGCGACGGCATTTCGCCAACGTTGTGCAAGTTGACCGACACTTCGTGCCGGTTGGCCGGATAGACCACGCGGGTGCCATCCACGATGACTGCGGCGCGGGCGATCCCAACCGAAAATCCCGACAGGACCGTCAGGGCCATGACGACAAAAGCCGCAACCGGACGACGGACGCAGCGGCAGGTTCGGATTGCCATATGCATAGCCTCCGGCCCTTTGTTGCAATTGGAGGAGGATCTGGGCCTAGTTGTACGTGATCGAATACGTCACGGACGTTGAGACCGTCCCGGCGGTGGCCACGCCGGTGGCGTAATACCGGGCGATATAATTCAGCGTGCCGCTGGGCGAGGCTGTCGTATTGATGCCGGTATCTGCCGCCTGGGCGACGCTGCCGATCGAGATGGGCGCTGCCGCCCCGGTCAGCACCTGAACCTCGACATTGCTCGCCGTGCCACTGTTGATCAGGCTGCCGGTGACCAGGTCGACCGTTGTCCCCGCCTCGAAAAAGGCGTTTACGGTCTTGCCCGTTGTGCAACTGCTGAGATTGATGGCAAACGCCGTTGCGCCCGCAACCGCGCCGCCGCTGGCCAGGATCGTGTTTGATACGCTGGGCAGTGTGACCGTGCCGCTCGCGCTACCGCCATTTAATTTGACGGTACAGGTCGCCGCCGAAATGGCTCCCGTAAACGTGATCGTACCGTCGGACGCATAAGCGGAATTACCCAAGCATAGTCCGCAAATCGCCACCGCAATGGCAAATGTGTTTCTTTTACCCATGATCGCCGCCCATGTTGATGTTGGACCAACTGGTTAGCGCACCCCGATTAACTATAGGGGGAAACCCACGCACGTATAATCACGTGTGGCATTTCAGTCCCCGGGCATTCAGTCGTGTGGAACTTCGGTTTCGGCTTGCGCGGCATCGCCCAATCCATGGCGCATCAGCATCGGCACTTGCGCGAAAGTGAACAGGAACGACAGCGCGGTCACCCCCCACACTTTGATCGTCAGCCAGGTTTCAAACCCGCCGTTGTCCTTGTTGTACATATGCCGCAGGACTTCATTGAACACCGCGAGAAACGCGAAAAACCAGGCCCAGTTGCGCGACAGTTTCAGCCAGCCTTCCTCATTCAGCCCGTCGAATGCCGATTGCAGCAGATCGCGCAGCATCGCCCGGCGAAACCGCAGGCCGGTAAACAGGATGGCGGCAAACAGGACATAGATCACGGTCGGCTTGATCTGGATCCAGGTCGGATCACCCAGGAACACGGTCAGCGCGCCAAACCCGATGATCAGCGTCGATGACAGCCACAGCATCGGCGATATCTTGCCCAGCCGCCATTGCGACACGATCAGCGCAATGACCGTGGCGACCATGAACGCGATCGTGCTCTTGGTCACGGCGACGACTGCGCCAACCCCAGGATCGCCGCCCTTTGGGTTGAAGTGGCGATAAGCGAGGAAAAACACCAGCAACGGGCCGTAATCGACCAGCAAGTTGATCCATGAAGACTTCTGGGGTTTACGCGTGGCCGTCATTGAGCGTCTCTGGGCACATCACCGGCAATGACCCGGGCGACCAGTGCGGGGTCGAACGGGCGCAAGTCATCGATCTTTTCGCCGACGCCAATGGCGTGGATCGGCAATCCGTACTGTTCCGCCGCCGCGACCAGCACACCGCCGCGTGCGGTGCCATCCAGCTTGGTCATCACCAGGCCGGTGACGCCGGCGACATCGCGAAAGGTTTCGATCTGCTGCAGCGCGTTCTGGCCGTTGGTCGCGTCGAGCACCAGCACCACATCGTGCGGCGCGGCAGGATTCAGCCGCCCGAGCACGCGGCGGATTTTCGCCAGTTCGTCCATCAGCTCACGCTTGTTCTGCAACCGCCCCGCGGTGTCGACGATCAGCACGTCGGTGCCCGCTTCGGTGGCCGATTTGACCGCGTCGAACACGATCGAGGCCGGATCGCCGCCCTCGGCGCCCGCAACGATCGGCACGCCCAACCGGTCGGCCCACACGCGCAACTGGCCGATCGCGGCGGCGCGGAACGTGTCGCCCGCCGCGATCATCACGCTGTAATCCTGTTCCTGGAACAGATGCGCCAGCTTGGCGATCGTGGTGGTCTTGCCCGATCCGTTGACGCCGATCACCAGGATGACTTGCGGGCGGGGAAAGGCGATGATGTCGAGCGGGCGCGCCACCGGTTTCAGGATCGCCTCGATCTCGCCGGCCACGGTCCTGCGCAACGCGGCTTCGTCCAGCCCGGTCTCGAATTTGCCCGCCGCCAGCCGGGCGCGAATCCGCGCCGCCGCGCGCGGGCCCAGGTCCGATGCGATCAGCGCATCCTCGATATCGTCAAGCTGCGCGTCGGTCAGTTTGCCCGCACCGGACAGGCCGACAAGTGTCAGCCCGGACAGATTGTCGGCCAGCCGCTCGCCGGTCTTGCGCAGGCCCCCGAGCAACCGGTCGCTCCAGGTTTCGCTACTCATGCCAGCAGTCCTTCGGTAATTGTCGTGGGCGTCAGCGTGACCAATTGGCCCGCGCGCGTGCCGGGGGGCAGGCGATAGCCCGCGAATTCGCCCGAATGGCCGGTGCCGTCGCGTTCGGCAAGCACTTCGCGCGGGCGCCCCACCAATGTTTGCAGCCAGGTCGCGCGCGCCCTCGCCACCGCTGCGCGCAAATCGGCCGCGCGGGCCCGCACGACCACCGGATCAACCTGGGGCATGCGCGCCGCCGGCGTGCCGGGGCGCGGCGAATAGGGAAAGATGTGGCCGTGGACCACGCGGGCCGCCGCAATCAGGCTCAGGTTGTTGGCATGCATCGCGTCGGTCTCGGTCGGAAACCCGGCGATCAGGTCTGCGCCGATCGCGATTTCGGGGCGGCGCGCGATCAGCCGTTCGACCAGATTGACCGCATCGTCGCGCGAATGGCGGCGCTTCATCCGTTTCAGCACCATGTCGTCGCCCGATTGCAGCGACAGGTGGACATGGGGCATCACGCGCTTCTCGCCGGTCAGGATGTCGAACAGGTGATCGTCGATTTCCACGCCGTCGAGCGAAGACAGCCGCAGCCGGGGCAGGGTCGGAAACGCCAGCAGAATGGCCGCAACCAGATCGCCAAACCGGGGCGCGCCGGGCAAATCCGCGCCCCAGCCGGTGACATCGACCCCGGTCAGCACGACTTCATTGACCCCATGCGCCAGGTGCGCGTCGATCCGGCGCACGACGTCGGCGATCGGGCTCGACACGCTGGCCCCGCGCCCGGCCGGAATGATGCAGAACGTGCAGGCATGGTCGCAGCCGGTCTGCACCGGGACGAACGCGCGGGTGTGACGCGCCAAGGGGGCGCCGTTGGGACGGGCAGGGGCCTGCCAGGTCTGGGCCAGGAGCTTGGCCGGGTTGAGCACCACCGCATCGACTTCGGCCATGGCGGCAAAGGCATCCGGATCGATTGTCGCGGCACAGCCGGTGACCACGAGTTGCGCATCGGGATTGTCGCGGCGCAACCGGCGCACGGCGCGGCGCGACTGACGCACGGCTTCGGCAGTGACGGCGCAAGTGTTGACCACGACCTGATGGCCAGGCGCGCCCGCAAGCATCGTCCGGATCGTCTCGCTTTCGGCGAGGTTCAGCCGGCAGCCGAGCGTGACTACGGTTTCGGATTGGCCATCAGCGGTCATTCGGGATAATCGTTTTCATCAAATATGCCGGTGAAACTGGTCGTGGCGGGGCCGGTCATGACGATCTGATCGTTGGCGTCCCATTCAATCGTCAGCGGCCCGCCAGGCAGCGTTACCACGACTTTGCGCCCCGTCAGGCGACGGCGCATCGCCGCGATCGCGGTGGCGCAGGCCCCGGTGCCACACGCCCGCGTCAGCCCGGCGCCGCGTTCCCAGACATGCAGCGTGATCGCATCGGGCCCGGTCAGCGTGGCGACATTGACATTGATCCGTTGCGGAAACAGCGGATCGGTCTCGATCAAAGGGCCAAGCCTGGCCAGATCGACCGCGCCGCAATCGGGCACGAAAAACACGACATGCGGGTTGCCGACATTGACTGCGACGGGCTGTTCCAGGTCCTCCCAGCCGACCGGCATGGCCAGTGTGTCCATGGCATAGGCCAGCGGAATATCCTCCCAGCCAAAGCGGGGATGACCCATCGCGACGCTGATCCCATCCGCACCGGCATTGGCCACGATGGTACCACCCAGCGTTTCGATGCGCGTTTCCGGCCCGTGTTCATCGGCCAGCAGTAGCCCGATCGCGCGGCTGGCATTGCCGCACGATTCGACCTCGCCGCCGTCGGGGTTGAAAATGCGCATGCGCACATCGGCGCTGTCCGAAGGTTCCAGCACGATCAACTGGTCGCACCCGATCCCGGTCTGGCGATCGGCGAGCGCAGCGGCCCGGCGTGCACTGACAGGAATCGCACGCACGCGCGCATCGATCACGACAAAGTCGTTGCCCAGGCCAT
>Ga0116227_10014140_pt1 | contig 12267 bp, 8 predicted proteins | sample S1TSphgellanicum_FD_89693 | JGI IMG/M metagenome (GOLD analysis project Ga0116227, IMG submission 89693) | Host-associated microbial communities from peat moss isolated from Minnesota, USA - S1T2_Fb - Sphagnum magellanicum MG | ecosystem: Host-associated > Plants > Peat moss > Unclassified... | reverse complement strand
GCCACACAAGCTCCTTACCCATTCATTGCAGCCGCCATGCAAACCACCCAGTACCTCACTCCTCTCCCAAATCAACCAAGCTTCCCATTCAAGAGTACAGTAAAAGCAGCCGTCACGAAAACAAACGGCTCAACTAACCAACCTTCCATTTCCCTAATCCGTGACACCCAGAAGTTGATGTGACCTCATTTAGGGTTACACCATGTGTACATTATGTGAGATGTGTGGTGTATTTCAATGTTGAAATACACAAATAATCATTCACTTTAAACTAATAGCATCCCTACTCATATGGTAATATTTTGCAAATTCAAAGAAGGAATTCACAACTACCATAAGAATGTGACATGGCAAGGTTCATTGCCTTCAATAACCATTGTATATGAACATCATTTTTTTGTTGACAAATAATTAGCCTAGCAAGGAACCATCATCTTTCAAATTTTGGCAAAAATCATAACTAAACTTATTATGTGATTCCCAAATTTTTAAAAAAATCAAAAGCAAAGGTTCTTTGATTTTTAAATTTCAAATACTATAATACAAAGGCAATTTCAACAATGTCTATCAAATAACCAGTTAACTTTTCTCAAAAATAAAATATTTCTAGAATATTTTTAAAGTGTTTTTTAATTTCCTTCACAAAAAAATTATTTAAAAAATTTTGTGAAAATTTCAACATTTGAGTGAAAACACACTATTATGGTAAATAATTGTTGTCAAATATATATATTTTGGAAATTATGTGTGTTTGAACTTCCACCAAGTTAATATTGAAAGGGTTTTAAAAAAATTGTAGTTGGAATAAGTTAGTTCCAAACCCAAATAATAAGATTGTGAACAAAAAACTAACTTTGAGATTGATGTTAAATGATTAAAAATTATACTAATGAGAAAATTGTAGTTGTACTAATATACTACAAAGTGCAAATATAATCCAAAAACCATGATTATGAAACTTGATGAAATACTCAATCATATATTAAATATGAGTTGATTGTACCATTAAAATTCTATTTAAAAAGTTTCATTTATGCGATTTCACCAAAAAAATTAGACAAGGGTTTTCACTCAAACAAGTGTAAGTGTGAAAACATAAAAGTTTGTTGAAAAATCATTCATTTGAAAGGCAACAGGAATTATGTAGGAAGTCTTATGTCAAAAAATTATTTTATGCATTTCTCAGAATGTTAAATGACATGAAAGAAAGAGGGACTTGAGTTTAAATTGTTAGCTTAATTATGAACGAAAATATAAATTATTTTGCATAACTCATAAAGGTAAAATTGTTATGGTCTTTGGAAGTCAAAGTTTTGGACTTGTTGACTAGCTATAGTTTTTGTATATGGACTTTCAAATGATTGGAATATGATGAGTATTTCTTTTAAAAACACAAGTTTGAAAAGATTGACATCATATGATTTATAATTGTTTTCGTTATGGACTTTCAAATAGCATGAAAGTCCTTAAAATTCATAAAGACCATAGCTACCTCAAATTAGGGTTTCCTAAACAAGTTTTTTTTGAAAGAAGCATAGAATAGGGGCCTCCAACAGAATATGCATTTACTTTTGAAAAATAATATCAAATCAAAGGGTTTTTAGTTTGGTTAGTTCTTGAGCTAGTCAAATCTTGTCAAATATGGAATATGGGTGATGTTTTTATCCTCAAAGGTTTGAGCCACTTTACTTTGCATCTACCCGGTCTTGTTAGTAGTTGCCCACATTCATTTGTTTCATTTTGTAATTTCAATGCTCCTACATCCGTCCCAAACTAACCTCTTGTTTAATTGTTAATTGCCATGATAAGTAGGGGCATTGGATGGCAAATTTACACAATCCACCTGCAACCATTAATTGCCATGATAACATAGTAAGTGAAATAAAAAAATTACGCAATGAATTTCTTAGGTAGATTTGATGGTTCTTTTCATATGTATGTTCAAAAGATTAATGCTTACAATTTGACATACAAAAAAATTCAAAGAAATGATATTATTTTAGAACTATATTTTATATTTTAGAATCTCATTTAATTTTACATTGTGGATGTCGCCTTCACATTTATACTATACTATACTTACATGTTGGAAGGTGCAACTAGTTTGTTCCATATCTTAAGGCTTGCAAACATGACTTCAATAAGAAAAGATAAATTACATGGAACACACACACACACACACACACATATAATGGGCAGACCATTTGATGTTGTAATGCATTAAATGCCATGTAATTTTCTTATATTATATATCAATCTTGTTGTTTGGATTGTTGACATTTATAATGTTTATTTTTCCAGAAATTACATATGGGAATTAGTTTTGTTTCTCACATATTTAAAAACCATTTAATATTGGTTGTTGTTTCCTTATGTATGGTAATATGGTGCATGAAGATATGAACCAAATTATATTCTTGAAAAGTAAATTGTCAAATTATTGTATTATTATACTTCAACCTATCAAAAGATAAGGAAACCGTTGCAAACTTCAGTTCATGCGTGAACTATTTGATTTTATACCATGATTAACATTGGAAAAACTTCTACAATTTTGGCATGGATGAAGCATCAACCTCTTGATACAAAAATACCAAAGATACAATGTAACTTGGTCAAGCATGAATGTTGTTGAAGAACCCATTAAGAATGGGAAAAGAGATTTTTTGGACGAAGGCTTGTAAGGATTGTAATAAATATGATTGGGTGGAAATGGGTTGGGATCTTTCTTGGTCCAAGTTTCTTTTCCAAGTAGTAATGTTAAAAAGATGGTATAATTTTTTAGCTTGTGATAAGAATTTACTATGAAATCTTGTGAACATTCTAATAATTTGGGCCCCAAGAACCCTAAACCCTAACATCAATAAGCTTAAAACTTTAAAACACTAAAAGAAAACCCAAAAGATAAATGATTATGAAATTTTGATTGTTGGTGATTTGTGCAAGAATGGATAAAAAGGCAAATCCTTAGTTTAGAATAGATTAGAATTGTGACCTAGTTGGGAAAACCACTTTTAAAGAATAAAATTTTTCGATTTTGCATTTTTAGAATGGATTTGGGAACTAATGCAAAAACATTTTCCCATGGAATCAGGATTTTTTTAATATTAAAAAAAATAATGCACCCCAGGTTTGTGAAGCAATATCAATGATAATTTTTTTTCCCCAATTCTGAATTTTGTATTAAATTGTAAACTTAGGGTTCATTCCTTTAACTCCCAACAAAAGAAAAGGTGCGAAAGTTCTAAGATGAGAGTAGGATGAACTTTTCAAATAGGGTTCATGGATACATTAAATTGCACAAACCAAATAAGAGAGTGGGTAATGCATATTAAAATCTAAATGGTGCATGGATAAGCCATGAATTAAAGCAAATTCACAAGACTCCCCACAACTTGGATTTTGGAGCAGGGGTCATCTTTCTAGTTATATATTTTGAAGTTTGTAAAGGGGCATTTTTCTCAAGATTCACAAGTGAAAGTTCAAAAATTTTCAAGTTATGAATCTTTTAATTTTGGGGCCTTGTAACTTTCTCATTTCACCTCCAAATTAACAGATTTCAAAGGAAAACTTATAGCTCTTCAAGGATGTACAAAACTTTTCAATCAAAGGAGATTTTGTCCTCAAGTTGTCATTTGAGTGATTGGGATTCATTTTGATAATTTGCCTATCAACCTTTTAAACGGCTATAATTTTTTTATAAATCTTTGTTTTAAAAATGTGACCCCATTTTAGTGTAGTAGTGTTCAAGACCTTTCCAACAATAAAGAGGTCCCAATTTGGACAGACCTTGTTACAAAAACTTGAGACATTGTAAGACTTCCAACTTTCAAAGTGGAAACTTATTTGGGAGGGTTAAGGTCCCTTCCGTTGCATGTTCACACACTATTTGAATCAAGGGATGCTTTGACCTCACTCCTAGCTTGAAAATGCATTGAATAATTCAAATACCTAGGTGGGTATTGGGAAAAATAAAATGATAGACCAAATTTAAATTCATAGGTATAGTTTTGGGGCCATTTTTGGCATCATAAAATTTTTGGTGACATGTTGATCAAGTATTCCAAGTTTTATATAATTACTCTCAATATTCAAATTATATTCTACCCCAATGTAATCAAATGGAAAACATGGCTATTGACAATAGCCAAATGATGCATGAGCACAAGTTCTTGACATGTCCATCTTCACAATATTGCTATTGCAGATGTGAAAGTTTTTAAAAAAAAACATGCTTTCCTCAAAATGAAGCATCTAATAAAAACAGTCCTTGAAACATAAAGCATAACCAACTAGCTTGAACATACAGAAATCAAGAAGTACCATTGAACCTGGGTATAATGATTTCCCCAGTTTAAGGTGACACAATTCTTCCCTTTTAACTTTTATATTGCTCTTTATATCACACACTACTGATCAATCTTATAACCTCTTCAATGAAGGCCCTTTGACTACTATGCAAATATCAACGATGCATTCCATGACAGCAAATATGGAACATATTCTACACAATTTCAACCTACAACTTTGAATCAAGTGTTCAAAGGAAAGGGGGTTTAGGGTTTAAAGATAACCAACATGGATGCAACACATGTGCCAGGTATAAATAAGGTATCAGAAATTTCAAATTGATTCTATAGCAAATGGGTCTTTAGTGGATGTTCTATGCTATGCATTCTACAAAGACTGGTAAGGGGGTTGAAGTCTCTAAAAAGTGAATTGTTTTGGAGGCTACCCATAATAACATCAATTATGCACCCAACAGTTTGGATATTCCCACTTCTTAACCAAATTCCAAGTTCTTCTTACCAAGAGTTTCAGCTTGCAGTCTCCTATAACTCCAACATGTCAGATGATTAAAATAGTGACATTTTACAGGACCGCAGGGCAGTTTCAAGGCTTGCAACTCCTTCCTTGCACTTGGGACAATTTTGGTCAAATGTCCATTAAGGGTTCTAAGGTAGCATGGTAATATTATTAGACATTCAATGTCCAAATTCTCCAAGTGTCCTCCAAATATTCTCTCTTATTCTTCTGTGGAAGCCTATGAGTCTATGTGCAGGGTACTGACTTGGCAGCAGGGCATTACCCTGAATAATGCACAAGCAGAACACTACTAAGTTCTATAATTCCCCACCATAGCATACAGTAGGAGGCCCTGCTGTACCCTGCTTGGCCTGAACAGGGGTGTTACACAAAATGTAATGCTCACCTGTGATTGCAAATAATAGAATCCTTACTTCATCTACATGTACACAGTGCCAAAGGTATATGTACCTGTGTAAATAGCTTGATGCTGTTGAAAAGTGTGTTTGGAGTGCAATTGAAGTGCACCTCAGAGGCCGTAAAACGAGCCCAGCAAACTTTTGTAGGATTGTGGCAGCAATTCAACAGTGAATTTTGTTGGATAGCATCAGGAAGGAGACCATTACAACGACACAACTAAATTGCAAATTGCACTATGTCTTGGGGCCACTTGGAGGTTACTCCTTTGGAGCTGACTTAGGAAAGACATGTCACACACTCCTGATGCATATTCTAGCACCCAAACTACCTCAAGCATCTAGGTGTGTTTTAACTTTGAAGGTGCACATAGTGCAGCACAATTGGTTAAGGTTGATGCTTTATCAGAATATCTCTTTCATTTGTCAGACCATTAATGATAAGTATGTGTGGTTGTCCAGTTATTCGACAACTTCACTAAACTGCACTACACATACACAATAATTGGACTTCCAACCATAAGCTGGCAAATGGTAAGAAGTACTCACAGGTAAGAAGTATTGCATGTTCATCAGAAAGTTAAAAAAAATCCTCCATGGTCTGCAGAAGACAAATCCACAAACACATTCCTCATAGAATAAGAAGCCAACGTGTGGGTGTTCAACCATTCTGGTTCATATTCTCTGTCTGTCAGATGCTATCTCTGAAGTTTACAAATCCTCCATGACCTGCAGAAGACAAATCCACAACACATTCCTTGTAGAATGAAAAGTCAAAATGTGGGTGTTCAACCATTATGCATCATGTTCTTTCTGTCAGATGTTATCTCTGAAGCTGTAAAGGTTTATAGAAGGTGAAAGGGTGAAGGTGGGTGAATTGTGGTATAGATAGTCAACTTACATGCAAACAGGTACTTGGTTTATATGGTTGAGAGGATTGAAGCCAACACGTAATATGGTGGGAGATTCAACTTAAACCCATCATTGCCATTTTGAAAGATTTTGGATTTCTGAGCAGTACAAACATGTGTTAGGAGGTTTACCTCATTCTTGTGAAGTCCTTGCAGCATTGCTGAAGCCTAAGTCCCTCACATCAATTTGTTCCATTGTAACATGCTAACCTGTGGCCAAATTGATACTTGCTTAGTTTTCATTTCTTCACAAGAAAGGGGAGCAGCATCAGCACAAAATTCTCTAACTGATTGAAAAGAATCAGGAAAAGAGTAAACCTGTATATGAAGAGACACCAAACCAGCAAAGAACACTTAGTGAGCCCAAAATGCTCAGCCTATCAAATGAAACTTTGACTAGTGAACTGAAAGCCCTCTATGACATCTGAGATCCTGGACAAGCCTCATCTAATCTCCTTTCTGTTTGGTCAATCTTCTTATAAATGGTCAACCGATTCCTTACAAGATGCATTTGTGAAGAGAACCTCATTGAATTGTGGCCAAATGCATAATCTCTGCATGGGAATTCCCATAGTGCTGCTGTACCAAGAGTGTGCCATACTATATCTCATCCCAGAGGACACTAGTATTCTGGTTGAACCACTGCTGAACCATGGCCACCAGAGTTACTGCCTAATTGAACACCACATATCTTCAAAACAAAAGAACTAGTCATGAGCTGGGGATAGGAAACATCATACACAACTGTTGAACCTGATTGGACAAGCTACAACAATCCTTCAGAACTGCTCAGAAACAGCCTCTGTAGACTAAACAACATGAAAATCTTATGAAAAGCTCATGGAGCTTGCTTGTGATACAATATCCTGAACAATGACTGCAGGATCTTGAAAAACCATATGACATTCATGAAACCCAAGCCTCCAGGTGCCAATATCATAAAAAAATACCCCAATTTGTGCACTTGTCTCATCTGCAAAAAAAACACCCAAATGGAAAACCACTTTATCTGGTGGTGACTCTTGTTCTGGGGACTTGCCCAAAATGTTCTGCAGTGTGATCGAGGATGGAAAGAGACTCAAAATGTTCTGCAGTTTTCATGGATCTGAGTCTTGTATGATTTCTAATCAGGAAATAGACAATGGGCTTTTCTATTTTCCATTAGACAACATAATGGAGGGTTTTCTTTTAGATTCAGGTGTAGGGTTGAAACTATCAAGATGAAGGTTGTTTCAGATCTTCAGTTTAGAGCACTTAGATTGAGGTCAAGATTGCAGAAGTGTGTACCTGGTCATGATGGAAGTACATGTGGGTGAAACAATATATGAACAATAGCACACGAGCAACCTGCAATCCCACCCATCCTTCAGAATACTGAAATCTGTTTCAGTGAGATCTTTAGGAGCTTTGCATACTCCATGGTAAGTCCATTGGGACAGAGAAAATAAATGTACACACTTGGAGGTAAGCATTTCAAGGAGTAATGCAGACCAAAGACTACACTGCACAGACAATTACCAGCCAGAACAGGGTCAGACATAACCCATTGAAGTAGTATAGTTTTGAATGCTTCTGCCCCAGTGCAAACAAAAACCTGCATTGCCCAGTGAAATCTTAATTAGTCTTGCAGTCATGCCAATCTTTTGACTTCATCCTGGATAACTGGTAGTTGATGAAATTGATCAGTTGCAGTGTGGAACACAGGATTAAGCAGGGAGCAGATCACCCACCACCGAAGATTGACAAAGGGTGTCGTACATTCTGACAAGAGGACCATAAAGATGTACACTTGGCCATGCCCACTATGAACTCCAAGGACCAGTGATATAATTGACAGCAGATGATGTACAAACTGGCATCCAAAAACATCAACAATTGCACAATGTCATTTACTGCTAGAATAAATGCATCTGCAGATTCATGATAAAGAAGCCACTACAAACCTCAATTTTCCCCTCAACTTGACTGCGTGGAAAACTCTCAAGGAAAAGCTATAGTATGACAGTCCAAAGAATATGAAACCAAAATAAACAGTGGATTTGTAACATTCTGCCAACATGTCTATGGGGGAATAAAAAATTTGCAATTCAGCACCATCAGGATTACTGCAAACACACTGAAGTAGGACAGTATAACTCACAAATTCAAGGCGTCCTAGGTTGGGATAATGGTGGAACATCATTGCCATATCAGCAAGGAAATAACCACATGAAAACTGTACAGAAAAAGAGAAATTCATGTCAACCACTTTCTATTGTGGTAATCTAGGAAATAACTGAAACCTTGGAGCAGCTTACTGCAACCCTGAAGAAACTCTTGATGTGTCATGCACGGTAGTGATACAAGGTTGAGAGCTCCAGCTGTAGTTCCATTCTCATCTAGACATAATTCAAAATAGTCAAATCATAGATTCTGGATTGGGGATGTTATGGCTGATGGCCTTAAAACATGGATTCCAAATTTGCAGGACAGTATCATGGACCCATATTCTTCCTCAATGCACTAGGGAAATTGTCTAATCAGAGTTCTAGAAGGACCCTGAAGACTTCACATGGTCAAGTTACCTTCAGACTAGTTAATATGGTTTCTGCATCATGGTTAGCGTAGCCTTGAGAAAGATATGGGTTGTCTGGAGTGTGGAACACATCTACTCCAGGGACCTGAATCTACATATGTGATCAATTTGGTCCTGGTAGTGGATCAGTTTTTAGACCTCTGGAACTCACAAGAACTTCCAGTGGAGGTGGAATTTCAGTTCAAAAGAAGTGGGGAAAAAGAAAACATAAACAATATTCCTCAATCCTAAACAATCAGGCATGGTGTCTAAAGTCTAAACACTTCTATGAAAGGAGGCCCTTTGTAAGGGTCAAGGACTTGCATAGCAACATCAAATGTTGGTTTTGGAAGCCTGAGTTTTACCTGTAATATAAAGCCTGTTTGATTACAACTGTTGAGTTAATCACATAACCAGATCTTCAAGGGCAAAGTTTCCAAAGAACCTTTGCCTTTTATAGAAGGCAGTCAGAATTTTGGTACAGTCTCAAAAGCCTGGAAAGCTCTAAAAGCATAATAAATCACTTTAGCATCTACAACATGCAACCATAGAAATCTCTATCAAGCACTTGAGATGACTCAAGTCATGAGCACATGAGTGAAGTCTCATGAGAGGACTCAAGTCTCATGAATTGAAGGGAAAATTAACTGTTAAGTGGGGATACACAAGAAATGGAATGCAGAAAAGGAAAAGGTACTTGTCACTCACTCCAAGAGTGAACTGGGAAAGTATGGTGCTCCGAAATATAACAGGTCCATAAGGAGCATCATCATAGAAAATATCACTTATGTACAGTAGGTAGAATGCAACAATCGATGCCACAACTGCATGAGCTGTTGAAAAAGACCTGAAAGGCATGCATCCATTTTTAGGTCAGTAATTTTTCTCTTGACCACAAAGAAGATATCAGGGGATATCAGGACAAGAAAATCATCTTTGACTCATCAGATGGTACATTGTTACAGTTTAATTGTCCATAAGTTCAAGAGAAAACTGAGCTGAAATATATAAATTTATATATATCTCAAATTTTCAAGTCCTTCACTCTGTCAATTTTATGTATCTATTTCCAGAATTATGATGCAGGATACAACCACGAACTGACAGAAATGCTGCACTTGGATACATTCTTGCTGGTTGTATCATAATATAATGAGTTCTCAACCTGTTAATCCATTCCACTTTCTCCTTCTTTGAAAGCTTGCTATGGCGTGGAAAGAACACCGGACTAAATGTTCTCGAGATATCAGCCACCTGCAACACCCCAAAATCTCCCTCTTTTCAAATCAAACTTGTGTATATGTGTACGGAGCTTTCTCTACAGACACCAAAAACAGGAACAGGTTGTAACTCATAAAGCTAGACAAATGGAACTACCGTTGCAGACAGGAAGCATATACATTCAAATAGACACTGCATCTCAAGTGCACAGACATGTCATGATGTCATGAAACACCTGACAGACGAATCGAGTAGACAATATCCATACAATCGGCTGAAGTGCGCAACAACCAGGGAGAAGAAGAACGCACAAGCTCACAGAAAATGATGCCAGACGACACCGAAACAAGCCAGAGAAGGGGTTCTCCAACTGAACTCCATTCTCCAAGAAGCTTGTCCAGGTCATTGTGGAAGGGAACCGACCTTGGCAAGTTCATCGCTCCAGGTAACAAAGATCCTAAAATCATCTTGGTAGATTTATAAGGTCTCCTGACGCCAGCGCGACTTCGACGTTTCAACAAAGGCCTATATCTCCTCTACGGCTTGGAATACGTCCATGGACTATGACACGACTCTAGAATTTATCTTTAAAATCCTTTGCTACGTGAAGAATGCAAATCCGGCAGCTGCAGCTCCTGTTGCAGCAGATGCACCACGGGATAAGTCACACAACTTCCCGACACCTGAAATGCATTTTCCTGAGCAAATCTACTACATGCACACACCTTTCGTAAAACAAAGAAATCGCAGGCCAAAGTCGTATTTTATTCCAAATAAGAAGTTGCAGGTGGCTTCAAGAACGGCTGTGTACTTTTTCGATGCGACAATCTCCACACGTTGAGCAGCCGCACGTTGAGCAGCCGCATAGTCGACGTCTAACAAAGCCGGTGTAGCCAGCAATTTCACGAACAAACTGTCAAAACCCCGAGAGCTTGCAATCAGCACTGATCACTATTTTTGTTGCGTAGCGAAAAAATGAAACCGGTGTAACACAGCGCAAAAGAAGAAATGACGTTCCAGGAGAGCTTCAATCGAGGAACTCTTGTTCAGAATTCATGGCTGGAAATCGCGTCGAAATACAATGGATAGTTACCAAAAATTCAGCTGCTAAAACACATAGAATATAGGATCCTCACACATGCAAAATGATCCTTCTCAACGCAGACGAAAACACACAAGACATTTCGCAGAGATTTGGTGAGCATGAAACCACACAAGAACAACTCAAAAAAAGAAAAAGGAAAAAAGGGGGGTAGAGAAGAGGGAGGGAGGGGGCTCTGTCTGGGATGCAATCAATAATTGAGCTTCAAGAGGAGAGATCATGATAGATACTTACCTGAACTCAAGAGTGAAAGCTACGAAAAGGCATCGAAACATGTGAGATTCGATCACCCTGCAACACAGGAAAAATAAAACAACTCACAATTTTCCTCAAGACAATTAATTCCTCATCTGATCTGCTTGCTTCAAGGGACGGCAGTTCGGATCCACAATGCCACCGAGTTTGGAGTCATAACAACAGCAACAATAGAGCAAGAAGAAGAAGAAGAAACAGTAACGCAGCATTATAATAATAATTATTGTTTTCTCAGGGCTTCCTATTCTTTCAGAGGTCTACTTCTGCAAAGGGAGAGAGAGAGAGAGAGAGAGAGAGAAACACAAAATCTTGAAAACTTTCAATTTAGAAAAAGGGCGAGAAAACAGACACACGCCAGGGTTTTATTTTTTTTCAAATACCTCAACCAAGTCTACTGGCGAGGATCCCCTGCATTAATTAACTTTAACTAGCATTAAAATGGCGACTGACCGACGTGGGTTGTGGCATTTTTGACAGCAGTGCTGCTACAAATGACGACCTAGGAAATGCCTAGGTCTAGATATATGGTTAATATTTTCATTTAAAAAGAATGCCGAAAAAAAAAGTCCCGAAAATTACAAAATTTTCATTTTTTCATTTACTGAAAAAAATCGCCAAAATAAAATAAAAATAAAATAATGCTCACACACACACACACACACAAAATGGAGCACTTTCCATTATTTACTTACACAAAGAAAACAATCATCCACTCACTGCAGTCTCCCGACGCGTCCCAAAAATAAAAAAGAAAAATAGCTAAAAATTGCTGGCGCAGAATAGGAAAGTAGCAGTACATTTAATGTTTGGAAAATCAATCGACCACAAAAAATGATTTCAGCTTTGGAATTATTACCCCAACTGGACCCAAAGATTGAATACTGTACACATAAATGACAGCTCATTGAGTCTCTCACGTGTTTTTTTTTTTTTTTTTTCCCCTTTTTTGATAAATAGGTTTAAAAATTTGGGAAAATTTTTTTCCCTTTAATATGAAAAAAT
>Ga0116227_10014139_pt1 | contig 12268 bp, 5 predicted proteins | sample S1TSphgellanicum_FD_89693 | JGI IMG/M metagenome (GOLD analysis project Ga0116227, IMG submission 89693) | Host-associated microbial communities from peat moss isolated from Minnesota, USA - S1T2_Fb - Sphagnum magellanicum MG | ecosystem: Host-associated > Plants > Peat moss > Unclassified... | reverse complement strand
TGTGGAATGACAGGTTGTCTCATGTGGATTCGTGTTTGATGGGGTGCCGTTACGGAATATGTATTGATGGAGATGTGGGTGGGGGGGGGGAAGGAGGGGGGGGGGGGGGGGGGGGGTGTCAGCAAATATTTGAACCTTGCATATATGGAGGAAATTTCAAATACTTGGTTAGGTTTCATTGATACTAACAAGCATTGGATTTTCTTGGAACTTGATTATATAATATCTCATTTAAATGTTCAAGCACCTTTTGTACAAAACAAAGGTGACATCCTTTAAGTTTGCTTGAATTATGTTTTATTTTGCATTTTTGTTTTGCTTATATGTACATGTGCTGTAAATTATGTTTCAATGAATGGCAGGGAGATTCAAAGTTTAAGGTTTGGTTACTCCAAGATTAGTCCCACAATCCAACATTATAGAATCTCTAGGTAGGTTTGTGATTACTTCAATTTGTTATAAGTTAGGTTTGTGATTGTTTTATAAGGTTAACTTATATCAATATGTTTCTACACTCCATCCTTGTGACAACATCATTTTCATGTTGGTTTAGGGTTGTTATAAAGCTTAGAATTTGTTTCTAAATGTTTGCTTTGATGATGGTCATACTAGAAACATCAAAGAACATGCGTGTGTGTTTGTGACAATCACATTCACCTCCAAGGTTTAGGGTTTAGGCTTTGAATTACTTTTGTGTGCCATAGAAATATATTGATATTTGGTCTTTATTTATGCATATTGAAGCCCCACAACTCTATAGTTTGTCTTTGGTAGTGCCATTGCCAAACTTGGTATCAACAAATTTGTGTATGACCTCTTTTGTGTGGGCATGTTCTATCACATCCATAACCAGGTATAGATCTTCTCGTGGATCATTGTTTGTTGCCTAGTTGTCCCATAAGGTTCTACAAACTTAGGTGTGGATAGGTCTTGGTTTAAATGTTGTATTTGAAAATAAAAACTTCCACCTTCAATGTCAAAAAGGATCATTCTCTTAGAATTATATGTTAGTTTGTTTTCCTTTTGTTTTTTCGTTGGTCACCTTCTTCTCTTTTGTTTTTTTGTTTTGCTAACCAACATCCTAGTTAGGTTTCCCAATTACTTTTGTGGGTCTTGTGACAAAAAAATTATTGTTGATTGTATGTTTAGCTTCATAATGTTGTACACATTATGAACCTAGCATGTAGTTTATTATTTTAATAAGTGCTAAGTGACACCCATCTATTTCATTCCTTTGCCACAAATGTTGGGAGGATGGTTTGTTCTATTATGTTGCCAAATGTGCTAGGTTCATAGAACCTTCTTGCATTGGACTTTGAAATTGTTGCACTAGTCTCCAACAAGTGGCCATTGTATTTAGAACACACAATCATGATAACTTTTGAAATGGTTTGCTTTTAGTTATTATTCCAAGTTTTGTGGCACATGGAAATGTACCCATGGTATGTTGCTTACAATTGCAACTGATATTGGGTATGAGTTGTGCCATGCTTATTTTAATTCATGGAACACTAGATGGTTCACATTAAAACTTAACTAGCCATAACAAGGAATTAATTAGGTAGGAAAAATATTTGTAATTATTATTTGTAATTTTTGTCTCTTCTTGTTGACCTTCAATGGAATGGGATGTTACATTTGCTACATGAAGATTTGACTATTGTGTCATAATTTGAACCTATGCTTCTACTCTCATGTTGTTGATTCATGATGCCCCTCTTTTGTCAACCTAAAAAAAATTGAGTTCTTGATCTTTTTAGTTGTTATGATGCAATTCTAGGCATTGCCAAAGAAATATTGGCACATTGTAAAAAGGTAAACAAAAAGCCAAACAAGTTGACAACCAAACCTATTAAAAATATAGCCAATCATTAGCCTTCAAACTAAAGGGGTTGGTTTACATTATGTCCTTTAACAACAATGACACCCTTGAATTTATTATTTCTTGAGTATGTCAATGACCTACATGTAACCTTTTGTAACCTTGATTCTTAGAACTAGTTTACAAACATGTGTTCTAAAAACCGCAGAAAATTCTTGAAAACGCAGTGCACCTGGGTAGCGCCAAATTCTTTCCTTTGATTTCAGATGAATCTATTTATGTCCTTCATGCATGCCACGTACCTTACCATATATATATGCTCCATAGGAGCTGGGTAAAAACATACTACAATGAACTTTTTTAGATGTCACAAAAGCAAAATCTTCTAGGTTGGAAACATGCTATTATATAAAACCCATATGCAAATTGGAAATTGCAACAAAATGGACTCAAATAAATGAAACTAATTTCTTTTTTTTAATTTTCAAATAATTACACCAAAAACATTAATTTTCAATGAAATATGGACTTTGCAATCTAGGCAATTTTGGGGTTATTATCCAATGAAAAAAAAATTATGGACTCATTATTATAATGGAATTCAATCTTTTTCCACAATTTTGGGACATGCGTCTCAAAGGTTATGACACTTAGGAATAAAACAATTGAGAAATATGAAGTATGTGATTGATTTTATGATTTTTTATTATGTGTAATAAAAATATAAATAAATAAAGTCCATCACATATCCAAAAGGATTTTTTCATGACCAATACAAAATATAGGTGTTCAAAAACGTTGAATGTTGAGCACCATTAACTTGGACATGGAAAAAAAATATCAATTTTAACATTGTTTCAAGGGTTTTGTGTTTTTGTCCAATTTTTTGCACTTGTAGCAATTTTTTTTTGAAAAAACATTATGAGAAATCATGGCCATAACATCTACATTGTTGTGGAACTAGAGCTCCAAAATAATAAATATACAACTACATTACAACTATCCCATGGAAATATGGGGAATTAATAAAAAAATGTTAGGTCAAAAAATCAAGGAGTTGTAATATAGTTACAAGTTAGTTACAAGATGGACACATATACAACATAATGTATGCATCATAGATACAATTTTAATTAATTGTGTTTGACTTTGTTAACAAGTTGCACTTTAGTCACATGTGACAACCACATTACAACTAGTGTAAATGTAGCACACAACCAGTGATTACTTTGCAATTAGTGTATGACCTTGACACATACGATCATGCCATGTGTATGCAATATTGTCATCATCCATTGCATCTAGCAATTTTAATTCTTTTGCAATTAGTTATCAACTATGATTTTGAATGATACATCTAGTTATGCCATTAAATTTTGACAATATAAAAATTATTTGTCCACTATTTTGGGATTGTTGTTCGACTATGATATGATTAACAAATGTCAATTTTGTTGCAACCCACAATATCATGTCACATACAAACTATATAATTAGTTGAAAGTGTAGGTTTTAAGAGGAATTGAATCAATGTGTACATTGTATTATCAATTCCGTTAAAGGATGCACATTACATCACCAATGTTATTAGGATTGTTCACATATACACATGGTCATTATGAACAACTAACATGTAATTAAATTTCAATTTGAAATGTGAGGATATGAAACTTGGGTTGGATATGTAAAAACAAATGACATGTGATAATAAGGTAGTAGATCTACCCTTTTACATCAACAAATCTCGTGTGCCTATGCCTAATCTCAAAAATTCAAAATGAATTAAAAAGGAGAGGGGGTTTCTTTTACCACCTAGCATCTAATAAACATGTGAGCAAAACCATCAAAATTCACAAAACTAACATTTGGACATGTTAGCAAGTCACCCATATTAGTTAAGTCATGCATGTGGTCATTGTGAACAACTAGTATGCAATTACATTTCAACTTGAAATTTGAAATTTGAGAAAAAAATTTGCGCAGAAAACCCCTAATCAAGTGGCACATGGTAGTAAGTCAATAGATCTCCCCCTTTGCATCAATGACCCTCATGTGCTTGCACCTATTGTTAAGACATTCAAGATGAACTATAAAGGAAAACATCTTTTTTTTAAAACATTTTGTGCACTTCTTAGTTTTTGATGATAGAACTATCATATGTGCTACATAATTTAGTTTATGTTTGCCTTTTTACCTTTCAATTTAGAACTATAGATTGAAGGTTGTTGCAAGTTGTATTGTTCATTTACAAAACTTGAAGATTTTAAGGTCCACCATTTGTGTATTTTTACTTATTTACATCAAAGAAAAATGGTGTGAAGAAAACATACATTTTGTTTAAAAGTTGACTTGTAAGGTATTACTTATAATGATGAGGGATTTGGGAGGGGCGAAAAAATTTGTGATGAAAATCATGTTGTGATTTTGTTTGTGTTTAAGTGTTTGGATTTTGGGATGAAAGGTGGAATTGAAACAAAACTAGTTTGTTCAAACAAACAAGTTTGTGCATTTATTTTAACTTTCATTGTTTTTGGTTGTTTTTGTGTTATGTAGGGCTTCATTGATATTGTTTGAGTCCACCAATATCAAAGTTGTGCTTAAAAGGTAAGGTTTTTTCAAAAATAAAAATGTTGGTTGTCTTTGAAAATGTACAATTAAACAAAAGAACATGCACATGTGATGTTATACAATTTCCTAGTTTGCTAATTATTATGTCACTAAATGTGTTGTTTATTGTGTAATAAATCAAATCAAGACATGCAAAGCGAATGTTAAAACAAAGGTGAAGTAAGAGACTTAATATGGTAAGTCTAACTTTGATACTTCAATTATGTGATGCATCTTATTTTGAAAACCATCATTGTGTATGAATGTTTAGGTTGTAGTTTAATTTGTATTAAAATTGCACATTAATTTTTTGTGACATTAATGATGTCACATTATAATAGTGGGGTGGGTGCAAGAATGAGTGGACCAATGGCCTATAAGAAATTACCATGTTTTTAGTCCAAAACAAGGGTATTTTTTGTGGGTTAGAATGAATTACAAAGGTTTTCCATTGGTTCCTTGGGAATGTTTTCCATTTAATCTAAAGCCCATTTAGAGGTTCCTTTTCTTAACACATGTGCACAAGAATAATAATAAAATATTATTTAAAAAAATATTTTATGGACTTTTGAAAAAACCCTATTTTTTAGCTTGTTCAAAAGTCCATAGGTCAAATCTTACAAATGTTATCATGTAAAACTTTTCAAACTTAATTTTTTAAATATGTTATCTAACAAAAATCAAGTCCCTAACCAACGCGTCATAAATGATCAATCCATATCAAAAGTTATTATCAAGATTACAATCCATTTTGTTTGTCTTTGAAAGTCCATATCTCTTGTGTTTTTGTTGAGTATGGAAATTAAATAAATGGAATAAATAAAAATGCAAGTTGGTATCCTTAAACTAAGTCCCTATAGAAAAAAAAGAACCTAGCAAATATATATGGTCATTAGAATGACAACCACTTTACATAATTTTTTCAAAAAGTCCAAAAATTGGTCCACTCATTCTTGCACCTGCCTCGTGTTAGTGCAATTGTAGTTTTATTGTGTTAATGTTAGTTTCATTGTAGTAGTGATGTGTTATGTATGTTGAACGTTAGTGATAAATGAATTACGATTATTAATGTATGTTGTTTGCTAGAACAAAGTTAATATCACTATTGTTGTAAAATAATTTAATATATGTTAAAAATATGAACATCTTGATATCTTTCCACATTAGAATGTATGTAAATTTTATTGACTCATTTCACATGTGACACTAACTATTAAAATATGGCACATTTCAAGCAAACAAATTGGAACCAAAAATTGTGGTTCAAAATTCCATTTCAACAAAATAGAAAAAAAACATTTCACAAAATGGTCCAATACAATCTAAAAGTTCTAACAAACAATATTTGATTGTTGCAATTCATTGTCTTTGTGATGACCCTTTGTATGTGAAGAAGAATTTTTTTGCCATAAATAGCTTGAGAATTTTATTTAGATTTATATAGTCAAATTGTATTCAATTGAAAGAATCATTTCCTAAAATGCTCTTGTAATATATTTTCCAATCTTGAATGTTAATGAATACAATTTCATGTTTATATGTAGTGATGGAATTATTTTTTCACTATGTATCACAATTTGGACATTGATAATGTGTGTGCAAAATCTACACCTTTACATTATGAATTGCAATTTAGTTGCCCAATAATAATAAAACCAACTATCATACAACTACATTTGACCCCATATAACTAAACACCTAACTTTGTAAAATGGTATACATACGGACATAATTATTGGATAATATTATTGTGAAAACATTTTAGTCTTTTGTTGCAAAAATGTATCCATTTGTGGGATAGTAGTTATTACATGGTGTTATAGTGAAAATAGATAAGTTGCCCACTAGTTGTTATATAACAAAATTTCATAGTTTTAGTTGCAAAGAGGTACTCAAACTCACACATATGAATTGTTAGTGAATTACTAAATATTTGCTTTAATTTCTTTGCTCAAATTGATTGTTCAATTGCAAAGGGATTATAATGGACATTCACAAATTTCATCCATGATAGATGAATCAAAAGCCACATCAACATTATGTTTTTTCCTTTAGTTATAATGTATTTGCACTTTAGTAGCATTAAGGTGTTATAGTCAAGTTGCAACATAGTGGCACAAAATTGCATGTATTTTGTATATGTATATGGTGCCATATACAACAAGTTGCATTTGGTGCAATTGTTGCAACTTGTTCAATAACATTCACACCATAGAAATACCATGAGTTGCAAATGGTTAGTACAACTCCAAAATCCAATTGCAAGGCCAATTGCAAAACCCTTTTATTTGTCATAGAATATATTTGTTTAGATCTTTTGAAGATCCACTATTTATTTTTTTCCTAACTCCTCTTGATTTTCTACTATTGAAAATCCAAATGGAGGTTATTTCTTTTATTATGTCTTGTAAATTGTTCTAACTTTAGTGGTTGTAAGAATTCATTAAGGGATGTATGTTTTTTGGTGTTCAAATTCATGGTGATGCGGATATGTGGCAAGATACAAAAGTAATGGGACATTAAGACAAGTGGTTAGACTAGTTTTGTGTAGACCATAATTTGACTCCAATAATTTTTACTTCAAGAATAGGGGTAAAACTTGAGAAGGGTTCTTCTTTGTTGTTGAATTGTGTAGCATGCTTTTCTTTGAACCTTTAGCGATTGAAAGCATGATCAATTATACACTCCATGATCCTTGTTTGCATAAATGGAAAGTAGCCATAAAATACACCTTCATATAATATATTTTAAAATATTATTTATTCCAATATTCAATATGGACATGTTCTTTGATTTTATGACAATGATATAAAAAAATTGCATGTTTAATGTCCATTTAAATAGATTTTAAAACAACAAGTAGATTTTTTTCTACTTTTCGAACATCTGTTTCATAAAAAGTAGGCTTAAAGTAGGAAAAAAATTTGATTTTTCTACTTTCTTGGATATTGCTGCACTAAAATGTACTTGTATGCTTTCAAATTTTACTTTAAAAATACTAATATATCAAGCTTTCTAATGTAAAATAAATTTTGAATACATTTTGGCCAATATATTTCAAAAATACTTTACACTTACTTTTATTATATGAAAGTCTCTCAAACTTTGTATACGACAAATTATAAACCCACTATTGAGAAGCATGATGGTTTGATAACAATTAAAAATGTTTTGAATCTACTTTCTTGCATTTATGTGCAAAAATAAGATTGCATGAATGATAACTACTTTTTGTGTCTAATTGATTGTGTTTTCACCCTAGCATTAGTCGCATTACCCTTGTATTTTGAAATATCAATGTTACACAATTTCCATCATGAATTTTATGTTAGTAACAATCTCATAGTTGGGGTTTTCATTCAAGTTGCACAAAAACTTCAAACCTAGAACATCCATGTTGTGAAAAAAATTGCTCCTAAAAATACCATACAACCCACAATTTACATAAACCTAGTGTGATATAACAAAATGTTATAGTAAAATGTTATACATTTTGTACACATATTTTCCATGTTTTTCAATGAACATTGGATGGAAAGTGCTAATGAAACTTCATTAAAAACATGAAAGGGAAAGATCATTGATTAATTAGATCAAAAATTTGTGTTGGTGAATCACTGAAGGATTTTTTTTAATTACCCTAAATTGCAAAAAATACATAACAAAATTCTCAACGTTGCCATGATGAGGATAGTATAATGACATATGTCTTCCTTTTGCGACTTATCAAAATTGCTCATTTTGCAAAGGACACACCCCACAAAGGACATTGTAGCCCAAAAAGAACCTTTCAAACCCATTTTGCTAGTTCATCGCCTTCCTTCTAACATGTTGTTCACTAGGAATGTCTACATTGTAGGACCCAAACAACATTGTAGCAATGTAAGATGAACAAACTAAGAATTTCAGGCAACAAGCCTCATTGATCAAAAGTTTTTAATGGCAAAATTTGTTAAACATTTATGGTTTATGAATAAGGATTGTGCATCATGTTTGTAGTGAGTGACAAGTCTAACGTTCATAATGTGAGATTCATTAAAACTTGAGATTGAGTTGTTGGAGGTCAACACAAGGTGGTGCCTCAACATTCATCAATTAACGTTCAAATTTCAAGAAACTGCAAAGGTCCAAGAAGCTTTTAAGCCCTTAATGTTAATTTCACTTGCTTATTTGTTGGAAGTGTCATTTTATAGCTTGATCTACAATTTTAAGAATTTGTCGAACTGCCTAGATTCCAATGCATAATTAATTTTTCCTAATTTTTTATTATGTGTGTTTTGTGGTGTGTAGTGGACCGTGATGTTCTAGTACATTGTTTCTTTTACCTCAACCTTTTGTTGCATTGTTTCTCTTACATGTTTTTCTTGTTACAACAATCTTTGATGCACTACCATGACTTACAATGTTTATTTTATTTGTTCTTTTTTCTATATGACACTCATGAGTCCTCAATGCTTTAAGCTTTACCCAAGCTATAATGTAATGGATTAGTCTCCAAGACTAGTATGCATTGTGTGTGTTTTCGCCTCAATCCATTATTCTTGGTCCCCATATCACAAGTTGCAACCCCAAGAAAGACTCTTGAAAATAGTTAATAAACATTTCCATGTTTTGTCCAAAAAATGTTGTTGCACATCAAATTTAAAAGTGGGCCCTTTGAACATTTTGTTCAACCTACAATTTGCAACATCTACATTCCAAGGATCAAAATATGTTGCTTATGAATTGATGCAATAATTGTTCATGAATTTCTACTTTAGGTCCATTTGGGTTTAGGTTTTAGGGTATTGCATTTTAAATTATCCATGCCTCCATACTTGCAAATGCCCAATAATTTTAAGTATAAGCTTTTTTTGGGTGGTCAAATCCTAGGAAAAACACTTACATAAATTACGTATTTTTCTTACAATGTATTTTAACCTTGTGACATGGGTCCAAAAAGAAATTGTGTGTTTAGTTCCTTGAATTACACCTCTAAATTGTGACTTTTTCCCCTTTTGAACCCCTTGAAACCTTTATTGTTGTTAAAGATGGGCCTACCATTAATCCCAAGAAACAAAAAAAGGTGAAACTAATGTGAAACAAAATTTTAAAGATCTTTGGGCTTTAAGGTTGTTTTGGGCAAAGCCATTCCGAATGAGGTTAGATTGGTAACTATTGTTAAGTGTCATGTTTGTACTGAAATTGATTTGAAAGACAAGGTTTTGATGGTTAAATGGGATTCCATAAAAAAAACACGTCAACTAGAAGAAATCTTGTCCTTTGCAACCAAGAAATCAATGATTAAATGTCCTAAACAATTAGTAATTGACTATAATAATAGGATATTACTTCAAATCTTACATGTAAAAAGTTGTAATCATATATTAGCGGTGCATTTGACCAGTAAATGATGATGTGGTATTAAGAAGGATGATGTTTTTTTCCATTACAAGTTTTCATCCATATGACATTCATGATTGATGACAAAATGACGTGGATGTCCAAAATATCATACAAAAATATGACTACGATAAGGGCGAACCCATCCTTGGGTGGCACGATTAAGAACCACCTCAAGGAATAATTATAAAACCAAAAACAACCAAAACATTTTTTTGGCCATTTTCATTAAATGTTTTCACAATTTTAAATTATTATTTTTTCATGTTTATCAATTGCATGCTCTAATATATGGTGCGAAGTTTATTTGGGAATTTTAGAAATTGGAAAATTTGATATTCCTAGATAAAATGACCCTTTAAAAAATCAATAGTTTCAACTTTGAAAATTCATAATTTAATCATATTTAATCAATTAATTACCAAATAAAAACCTAAAAATAAAATGACTTCAAAATTTCCTTAGGAAAAAAAATCATAAAATTTTTTAAAATCATGTTCCAAATTTGTGTTCCCAACCAAAAACTTCAAGGAAAAAAACAGGCATTATGTTTTGAAACTTTAAAAAAATGCAATGATTATGAACATCAAAATACACAATATTCGTGATATTATTGAAATTTCAAAATCTATGGAACCTAATAAATGTATTCAATTTTTTTTATGAAAATGTTGATTTAAATGTTTTCTACGATTTTTCAAAGTTTGATGGGTTTAAGAAAATCAAGGTGTGAGGTGTTCCTAATGGTATCACCCAAGGATGGGTTTGCCCATAAAATCATTTCAAATGTAACTAAAAAATGACTATCAATACAAATTCACAAATAAATAATTACGACAACTAGGAAATTGATTTCAACTAATATTATACATATAAGTAATATAAAAACTTTAATTGTATTTTTCTTGAATATAATTAATAAATGATGCATTAAAAAAATATTAAATTAATTATTGCACATTGAAATAAAATTTACTAATAAAAATGATAAAACAGAAATATTTTTTAATATTATAATTTTAAAATCAAATAGAAATGTAAGATGTGGGAAATATATAATTTATTTTTACATTAAATTTTATCATCAAATTGAATAAAATTTATGATTTAAGAAAATTATTGAATATTAATTATTTTTATAATTATAATTATAATATTCAAAATAAATATATAAATCAACATAATATGACTGATACATAAATTTAATATTTTATAAATTATTACAATTGATATATGATGCATTTAAAAATATTTTATGTGGATACGTTTTATGGATTCATATGTTTAAATGAAAAGTTATTAATAAAATTATGATATTTTGGAAAAAAATGTATAACATAAATTCATAAATCAAATGAAAGTTTAAAATAGGAAAGATTTATTTTATTTATTCTTGTACTATTCACAAATCATGTGTTTGAATTTTTTTCCCAAAGAATGGTCGTTGAAATATTATTCAATAACAAAATTCAATTTTTTTCTTTTGAAATAATTCACACACACACACACACACACAAGCACACACAATTTGTGTACATTATTGAAGGAAATTCATGAATAAGTTTTTCAGTTTTTCATTTGGACAATTTATCAATAAGATATGAATCATCAAATTTGAGGTTGTGGGTAATGTTTAAATGAAGTTTGGTCTAAATAAAATAAACACTAGATTGTTCACACAAGGTGGTAAAGGAGTTCAATTTCAATTTTAGGGTTTTATGATCAAATTTCACAAATGACATTATTGCATTCAATGATGGAATATTGACAAAAAATTTCATACTTAATCAGACTATCTAGGTTAGGTGCCCATTTAAGTAAATTAGGTGGTCTACTTAACCATTTAAACTAATTTTAAACTTAACTTAGGTGGTGACATGTGTCAACAATTGATAGGACGAAGAATTAAAAAATTCAAAGTAATGGAATAAAAACATATAATATTATTTACATTATAATAATATCAATTATTATTATTTGTAATAATAAAAAATTACACAATGATTAAACTATGACTAATGATTTCACATATGTCCTTTATGATTAATGAATGAAATGTGCCACAACATTGACACATCATTATGCCACACCATATCCTAAATAAGTATTGTATTCAATGATTTGTCCATAATGATTTGAGGGCTATTAGTCATTTTAATCCTTTATGATTGGAATACCAATCATAAATTCAGTGATATATTGAAGATTTCTTCTAATGGTAGGTAATTAAAAGAAAAAACCCTAATGGTAAGTGGGTTATGAATCCAAAATGTGAGCATGCAAAAAATGAAATTGTTTATGTTCAACTATCCACAATAATTGTCGCAACCCCACTTTGGCCAAGTGTGAAGGTGAAGCCCAACACTTGGAAAAGTTGGAGGTTGGGAGTCTTCCGGGACTCCCGAATGTTCAGAGCTCGACAGCAAGGCCCAAAACACCTCGCATTGGGGTGTTCTT
>Ga0116227_10014136_pt1 | contig 12271 bp, 10 predicted proteins | sample S1TSphgellanicum_FD_89693 | JGI IMG/M metagenome (GOLD analysis project Ga0116227, IMG submission 89693) | Host-associated microbial communities from peat moss isolated from Minnesota, USA - S1T2_Fb - Sphagnum magellanicum MG | ecosystem: Host-associated > Plants > Peat moss > Unclassified... | reverse complement strand
GATGCTCTTGGGAGGTACTTTTACATCCACCATAGACTCCCTATCTTGAACCTTGTGTTGTATTTTGCTAAATTGTACTAATTGGAGATTGGATTTGGTCATTAGGATAGAGGATGCCATCACGTTGTTGGAGGAGATGTTGGAGGTGAAGGAGGAGAAGCTGGGTACAATGCATCCGGATGTGCAAGATGACCGTCAACGCTTGCACGAGCTTCTGAACCAACAAGGCCGTATCACTAGTCATAAAAAGTCTCGGAAGCTAGTGGAATTGCTTTCAAATGCAAGGAAAGTGTTCCAAACCTCCAAGTGATAAATGTGTGTACTAAAATTGTGAACACTACTGCTGCACAGTCACATTTTGCTTGAAGAGTGAATTTGATACATTACTTTTTTTTCTATCAAGACACCGGACAATTGCATATTTCACCTCTTCACTTGGATAGAAAAAAACACAGAAAGTTCAAATGCAAGGTGCAAAATCCACATCAAATCCAGTGTATAGGTGGATCCACCTCTGAGTTCACAAGTGCACTAACATGTATACTTGGGTCCAAGAACTTTTAAACAGTGCATTGAATGTGTAGAAATGTGCAAGACATTTTGGAACTTGATCATGTGAGATTGTTTGCAGTGATTATTATAAACTTGAGCTTGTGATTTTACAAGACTTGTGTATTTCATTTCCAATGTTGTGCAGAATCTGATCACCAATCACGTCCTCAAGTTTTTTCCTCTTCTAAACCACTTCTTTGGTTCTTTACCTCTGTATAATCCATCCATATCTCATTTTCATATCTCCTTATGTGAGGGGCAATTGTTGACATGCACATCTCAAACATATGGGATGTGCCAACTAAGAGTACACCTTCATATATTGTATGACACTAGACTTTTTTAAGTAGCTAGGACACACTCCCATTTTTCTCATCATGTGAAAACATGCTTCATTAATGTGCTCCACAAAGTTCTTGTGAAAGGGTCCTGTTCAACAAAGCATAACTCTCTACGATAGGTAGAATGCTCTCGATGATAGGAAAAATGCTATAGGTTTATGGCAAAGAAAAACACTTTGTGCAAAAGTATCTACATCGAAAATGAAGCCCAAAGGGAAAATGAGTTCAAACCTAAAGAAGGAGGTAGTCAATAGTGTAGATGACAAAAGAAAAGATGTAAAAACTAAATGTAAAGGTTGAAATATATATTTAATTACAAAGATCTTTAAGGTAACTTTAGCTACCACGAAAAGTAGTAAGACGAATCAGTAAAAAAATTGGTATTTTAATTCAAGCGTTGTTCACCATGTCATTGGTGAGAGAAAGAAAGTGGGTGCAAACAAGATAACACTAGCTTAAGCTAGGTTTATGTGCCTGGATGATCGCTTATTGTAAACTATCCTTGGAACATTTCATTTGAAAGTTGAAAAGAATCAAATTTGATCCAACAAGATGTTGCAATGCACTATTATGTAAATATATATTTAAAGAACTACCCCAAAATAGGATTCCTTATAATGTGTAAAAGCACTACAACTAAATTTGCTCCTCATGTTAATGTGACTAAACCCAAGGAGAGTCATTCATTGAGATCGGCAAGGCTAACGTCAAGGGCAAAAGAAGAGATCATGTCAAGTAAAGGGCAAAAGTTCCATATCATTGTGGTTACAAAAGGGGGAAGTAAAAATTATAGTTGTCTATGTACCTAGGCTTATCAAGAACTTGTTATTAGTCAAGCAATTTTTAAATGAAGGTTACATTCTACTCTTCAAAAGGTAGAAGTGGTAGGTTCTTTTTTTAAAATTCAAAAAAAGTTAATAATTATAGGCATACCATCTTGTGAGAAAGGAAGTAGCCTACCAATAGATTAGACATGTAAAAAAAAGAATTGTTTAGAATCAACATATGCTTCAATAAATGTTGTTGAAAATCAAGTTGATTCATATCTACATGGCATCAACAATTTGGGCATTTGAATTATCCAACACTATAACAATATGTTTATGATGGACAAGCACTAGACATCTAGAGCTAACATGACGTTTTAAAGTATGCAATGATGGTTTGGTAGTAAAACAATCTCAAAAAGTTTTCCCAAGTAAAGTAAGCATTAAAAAGGAAGCTTTTGAAACTTAATTTGAATGTTTGTGGTTCACTTCTAGTGAAATCTCTCAACAATTACTCATATTTTCTAACTTTTATTGATGATTTTTAAAGAAAAACTTAGGTTTATCTCATTAATTAGAAAATCTTTGAGATATTCAATAAGTTTAAACAATTCCAAAAGGAAGTGCAAAATGAGACAAGAAGAAAAATCAAACATTCGGTGTGATTGTGAAGGTGGGTATGTTTCACAAGAATTTAACTTATACCATGAACAAAATGTAGAGTTCTTAAAAATGACATGATATGTCATTTTTTCATCAATGGTCACATTAGTGTCATGATAGACACATCAATTTATCAAGCTAACCATGTGACATTGACTAAACACTGTCGCAATAATAATAATAAAATATTATTTTTCATTATGTAGGTAAGTTTTATTTTTCATTATTATTTATTTAATAATTAATTCCAATGAACAAAAATAATTAAAGATCAATACCAAAAAAAAAAAAAAAATTTAAAAGAAAGAAAAAAGACCTTGACCATCAAAATGTGACAATTTAATTTTAGTCATCATCTCAATGGTCAATTTTTTTTAATTTATATTTTTTTAGGATTCAAATTTTGTTTCCTTATGGATTCAAATGGACTTGGTCCACCCCAGTTCTTTTCCAACAACAACCTAAATCTAGTCCCAACAAAAGAAAATCTAATTGTTGACACGTGTTGATTGAATATCTGTCATCATCTTAATGAAATCTTAACCATTGAGATGTGGTGACTAAATTTTGATCACCATTTTTATATATATTTTTTCAAATTTCTTTTGCAACTAAAATTTAGTTGCATCATGTCCACCCTAGTTGCAACCCAATGGTGACCTAAATTTGGTTTCGGAAGAAGAAAAAACTTGATTGTTAAGATGTGGTAATGGAATTCTAATTGTTATTCTAATTGTTGCGATTTGTTTTCTTCAAGATTATATTTAGGTCATCAATGGACTCTGATTGGGGTGGACATGGTGCAATCAAATTTCAATCACAATATATATATATATTTGAAAAAAACAAATATCAAATGTCAAAATTGTGATCAAAATTTAATCATCATATTTTGATGGTCAAAATTATATATATATATTTTACAATTAAATCATTGTTGGACTACAACTAGGGTATCGATGAACCTATTCTTAATTTGGTATCCTATTTGTAATCCCTACAGACACCTTGGTCCATATGGTGACCAAATTTCAATCATAGAAACTTTTCTGAATTAAAAAAATAAATCTTGATCATCAAGATGGTGACCAAAATTTCATTGCCTCATCTTGATAAGTTGGAATTTTCTTTTTTTTACAACTAAATTTCAATTGCCACATGGACTAAAACCGTAGTCTAGCTAATCATCCTTATCCTCCAAAATTATGTGATGAGTAAATTTCAATCATCATTGGGGTAAAAATAATACCCTTGCAAAAAAGTTATTATTTTGATTCAGGTTGATCATAAACCAACATGGCTTTGGGCTACATCAACATCAAAACTAACATGATATGAAAAAGCCCACATTGATAACAATGGCAAAATGGAATGAATGTAATTTGCCTTACAACAAGTTTTAAATCACTAGTTCAAAATGGTGTATTTAAGTGTAAAAATCATTCAATTCTAGAAAAGGTTTGTAAACAAGTGCCAAAGGCTTGATATAGTCACATTGACACCCATTTGAAAAATCACAAGATACAAAAATGTCATGTTGATTATAATTTGTATTTCAACATTGAAGATGGCAAGTACGTCATAATTTTTCTTTACATTGATGATTTACTCATTATTAATGATGATGAAAAGAAGATCCAATAGGTGCAAGAGGAATTTTTTTTTTTTTGAAATGAATTATTTAGGTGATGTTAATCTATATTTCAAAAGTGAGATAAACTACACTACAAATAACATTATCTTTATCGATGAAGATACACTTGAAAGCTACTCAAAGATTTTAGGATCTCAAACATAAATCTAACCATTACACCAATGGACAAAATTTGCACCTAACTATTGACATGAAAAATCATCTCACAAATAGTCAAGACTATGGATTATTGGTGAGATTTCTTTTCTATATTAATAATACATTGTTCAACATATCTTATGCAATAAATATGACATCATGATTCATGAAGGAACATCAAGAATCACACATGGCAACTAATAAAAGGGTGTTCATAAATTGTCATAAAGGTACAAAAGATCATTGATCATTCTATCCCTATGATAGAAGATCAATGTTAACAACATGCACAATCGTCGATTGGGCAAAAGATTGGGACATGAAGCACCTTGGGAATTTTATTAAAGTTTAGAGATTGTTTGATGACCTAGTCAAGTCACTTTCAATCCACTATAATTCTTTTAGCCATTGAAATTGAATACAAAACAATGGGAGAGGCAAACAAAAGCATTTCATGGATGAGTCAATTGTTGAACGATTGAAAATGAGCAATGGAGCATTTATTGAACTATTATGTGATAATCAAATTAGTGAATAACCTAGTCATCCATGCTAAGACAAAACAAATGAAAATAAAACACTATTATATCATAAAGAGGAGTCAAGTAGGAGACGTCATAATTACATATGTTCCAACATTTAGTCCTATCAAGAGTGAATTTACGAACTAAACCATTAGGACGAATTACTCTTGCTACTCAAAGGAGACTAACTTAAGTATTTAAAAACTAAACAAAAACAATACCAATTGGATAACTCAAGGTCATCTTTTTATCCAATTCAATGGATAAAACTACCATAATTCTCCTAGTACAAAGTGTTTTCCAAGTCACTATTTGAATCTTCAAAGTTAAAAAGAGAAGTCAATAAAATTTAAATAATAACCATTATATCCTTTTTAAAGCAAAACTTCAAAGTGAGTAAGTTCATGATGGAAATGGAGAGCAAGAAGTACATGTTTAAAATTTTGGTGTACAATTTGAACCTTGTAACTTGAAATATCAACTAATTAATTTTTTATCCAAATTAGTAAATTGTGTCAATAAATATTTTAGAGAATGACTAAATTGATAGAAGCAAATTGGGAGGAAAGGATTTTGGTATCAAATCAAATTAAAAGCCACAATCTAAAGATTTAACAACAAGATTAGGAAGATTAGTTACTAACAAACATTAGACTCCATCAATAGCTTATTAGAAATGATGCGTTGCAATTAATAATTTCAACAAGCAGCTTGATGAGTCAAAGCTTCATTGGAGCAATGCAATTTATCATCTCACCAAGCCATCTAATGAAAATGGCACAAATCCACATAGCTCTCAAGTGGATGCTTGGTAACATGGACCAATTTGGAAATAATACAATCCAATTTTTAATTATGTAGGTGTGATTTGAATTGCCACATTTGTTTTGTACATATTGAAATTATTAAATGGGACTCATTTTGAGGTTATAAATTTCAATATGTACATAATGCAATTAATTAGTATGAAACATTCATAAATTTATAGGAGTTATTAACTTTTGAAATTAAAAATCAAAATATGTTATACCAACAACAAGTAATTAGTGAATGGACTTTGGTTTGGTTCCATGATGGATCCCAAGGCTTATTAGGGATTTGGTTTTGGTTAGAAGATGTACTAATGAAAGAAAGATTGAAAGATTTTAATTCATATATAATGAATTTGATTATCTATGGACTTTTGTCTAATAATTTTTTAAAAATATGTCCTTGTATAGGTTATTATTTATGTTGATAAGGTACCCCATGTGGTTGCAACATATTATTAAATTGTTGCTTAATTTCAAACTTGAATGAAATGGATGTCAATATCTACTTCTACTTATCGACAAATATTGTAAAATTTGAAATTTCATAAGTATGAACTTTTGTATAATTAGGAAAGCAACATTTACAATGTTTTCAAGTGCCATGTATATAAATATTTTCACAATTTTATGTGGCCTAGATTATTTTCTAAAATGCTAATAAATTCTACCTCCAAAATAATAACAAATCCTTCATGAAAATGACTTATCTTCAAGTTTATACATTATTATTCCTTAGTTTATCAAATTCATAAATATGTCATGTTAATTCACATGCAAATGCACCTTCATGTCCCACCAACATATAACGAATTTGTAGGAAATTTATATAATATGCAATAGTAAAGTAATTATGTATAGAATAAAATAGTTACCATAGAAATGAGCTACCATTTTAAAAATACATTTGAACATTTATTATACGAAACATGCAACTCCTAACTATATAAATACTTGCCTAGAATTTTTACATGAACATTACAAAAACTAAAACACTTATTAAAAACTTCAAAACTGAAAAATTGAGCTTTTTACTAAATTGTGAGAACTCCATACATCATTCTAATGTTTTCTTTTCTAAACATTTTTATAGCATTATTATATTATAGTGTCAAAATATTGGAACTAGTATAAGGGATATTTTTGTATAATCTATTTTATGGTCTCTAATTTGACAATTTCATGCCCAAAACTTTTTCATATATATATATTTTTGGTATCATCACCTTTCAATGTGTTATTGATGTAATGGATAAATAATTTTTAAAAATATTTCCAATAGGAAAAAATTGAATTTAACAAAGCATTTATATGATCATGGACTTTTGTTTTAGTATTGCAAGATTGAAGGAACAAATGAAACTATATTAATATTCCAACTTTGTGTGAATTCATCATCTATTGGTCTAAATGCATAATACATGCAGCCCAAATTAATATATATTGTAATACCTTTTCAGGTATGATGATAATTAAATTACTTTTGGAAATATTGAATTTTTTAGGAATTATCTTCTTGAAATGTCAAAATGACCAACTATTTGACCTATGGCATCCCTTGATTTTTTAAGGGAAAATTTTGGAATTTTTTTGTTTTTCTAATGTACATTTGACTATTTTGGCTATTTTTTGGGGGAAATTTGAACACAAAATTTTTTAAATAAAAAAATTGAGTTTTTAAATTTATTTATTTATTTTTTGATTGCATCTACCTTTTTTGTGGCCCCTTCCTGAAGATTTCATCTTTTAACTTTTAGGGTGAGAAAAAGACTTTTTTTATTTTTGTGAAATTAAAAAAATCTTTGTCTTGTACCGGAGTGTCCTTTCCGAGGGAGTTTCGTACAAATGCGGTTAGGGATGAGAATCTCCCATCAACATTACAAAAATGGATATACTTTAACTTTTAAAATATCATCCATGCTACTACAACCGAAATATAGGTACCTATGGTACCTACTTATTTTACCTATTGCCTTTACTAGTAGCCTAGGTGTTATGGTTTTCACGACACGCAGCGTACACATGGAGCGATTGTATTGGTCAAGTGGGGGTTGTTGGGCGGTCATTAGTGTGAAAAGGAGTTCTAGGGATGGTTCCATGGGAGTCATCTGCCGACAAAATGACATTGCATCACGTGGGTAATGTCACCTGGAATGTTGCCACCTTGACCACATTCCATAGCATGGACATTGTATTCCGTGGGTGATGTCACCTTGACAACATTCCATGCCATGGACATTGCATGGACATTGCATCGCTTGGGTAATGTGAGCTAGAATGTAATGTCAACTTGATAACATTCCATGGCATGGGCATTGCATGGACATTGCATCGCTTGGGTAATGTGAGCTAGAACTTAATGTCACCCTGATAACATTCCATGGCATGGACATTGCATGGACATCGCATCGCTTGGGTAATGTGAGCTAGAATGTAATGTCACCCTGATAACATTCCATGGCATGGACATTGCATGGACATTGCATCGCTTGGGTAATGTGAGCTAGAATGTAATGTCACCTTGATAACATTCCATGGCATGGACATTGCATGGACATTGCATCGCTTGGATAATGTGAGCTGGAATGTAATGTCACCATGATAACATTCAAAATTCTTTTGTTCTCAGGTCCCAACGTGAATGACATCACATGATGTCACGTTTCAAATTGTTTCAAATTTTTTTTGCAGGTCGCCACATGCGGATTCACATCATGACGTCACATGATGTCATGTTAAATGTTTTTTAAATCTGTTTTTTGTAAAAATGCTTTTTTTGAAAAAATAAAAATAAAATTGTTTTTCAGTGTTTTTTTCGGGTCCTCACATAGTAGCGTGTGCCTCACGTCACGATTTTTTTCCAAAAACAAATTCAAAAAAAAAATGAATTTAAAAAAAATTATTTTCCTCACAAACTGGTTTTTTTTTTTCAGAGAAAGAAATGAGCTTCACCAAAGTCCCTTAGCCCCTACTATAACTCTATAATCAATTTTAATACCCTATAATAATTTTCAAAAGAATAAATTTTTTGGATGGGAAAAAGGGAATTTTTTTGGACATAAAGTTCAGGAGAATTCTACTTTACAAAATGCAATCTTCAAAATTAATTAATTATTTAATTGACAGACGAGTGGTGAAGCTGCCCCTATACTATTATGGTATGTGTCAAGGTCAGGTCGGGTTGGGTCTGCTGTTGTGAGGAAAAAAAAAAAAAAAAAGGAACAAGAGATTCCTTAATACCCCCACTCGATTGGCCCTGACTGCGGCTCAGTATTTCTGATTCTCATCTTTTCACTCCAATTTTAAAAAGGGGAAAAAATAAGCCCAAAACAAAAGTTATGGGATGAAGGAAGGAACCACTAGAATTTCCAATACAATATTTTTCACTAATGTATTTATTGGCCTTGACTACGAAGGCAAAGGATATTGTGTTTAAATTCATTATAGAGTATAGTAGCTTAAGTGATTTTGGCCCCTAGGTAATAATAATAATAGGTCTAATTTTTTTTATATGAGGATATCTTTTGAAAGATGATATATTTTGGCTTGTGTTGAAACTTGAGATTAGTTATTATAGAGTTCTAATAATATCTTGAAGGATTTTGGTTTCTTTTAGAGGATTTTGTTTTGAAGATTTTATTTTTTCATGGTGAAATATTTGAGTTTCCCTTGTTTCGCTTCTTCTCCCCTCTTTGCCTCCTCTCTTCTCTATTTAACCTTTAATCCTCTTTCCTGCCTTCCGGACTCCTCTCTCTCTCTCTCTCTCTCTCTCTCTTTCTCATCGGCTCCTTTGCACAATTCCTCAGGTACCTGTGCCGCGCAAAAGCTCCGCGAGCTGCTGCACAATTTCATCTCTTCTCTTCTCTCCTCTCCCGCGGCTCAGCCAGCCAGGGGGCGACAGTAAGCGCGCATCTTTTTCATTTTTTCGTGTTTCTTTTCTTGTTCTTCTGCGGCTGTTGTTTTCCATGTCCAATTTTGAGGCGGATTTGCGATCCTGGTGATGAACAAGGGGAGAGAAAGAGAGAGATATGGCTGCTGCTAGGGTTCGGTGAGGAGAGTTTTAGGTTTTTTTTCTCTTGCGTTGATTGTGGTGTGTCAAATTTAACGGAGGAGGAGGAGGATGATGAGGAGGAGGCATGTCTTTCTTGTGCTGCAAAGCGTTCTGTTGTGTTGTGTTTTGTTTGTTTTTTGAGGTCTTGCTTTTCATGCGGGGGCGAGAAAGAATTTGGAGAAGAACGAGAATTAAAGATAGAGAGCTGAAGCCATTTTTATTGTGTTGTGTGTATGCAGAAATCTGTACATATGATCTAGACATTCATGTGAATTGAACAACAACGTCCTGTGAACCACAACTACTGCTGCTGCTGCAACGACAGAGAGCGAAAGGCAAGAAATTCTTCTTCTTAAGACCTGTTAGGAATTCTTCTTTCAGACTGTTTTGGCTTAAGTATGTGTAATTTTCCTCTTACTAGGATGATGATGATGAGCTCAGGATCTGCAGGCTGTAGCTTTTTTGAATCAGGTGATATTTGTGAAAACAAATGGTTTTTTGTGATGATACCCGATGGTTTTGGATTGGCGACCTTCTTCTTGCTGCTGTATGTGGTGTTATGGTTTCCAGTGCCTGAGGATTATATAGTATCGGGTTTTTCAGCTCTTCCTAGTCTGTGGAGTTTTGAAACTCTGTTGTCCTTCTTCCAGCTTCCTAGTCTATGGAATTTTCTAAACTACAAGCTGTTATGTGTATAGCTTTCAAGCAACAATGACTGAGGTGCATGCCATCAAGAGCAAGGCTTTAAAAAGAAAATGGCAGATAAAATAAAGTTGTTGTATGGTATAACACACCTTGTGTGGCAATGTGAGGGGAAGAAGGTGTTGAGTTTGGTATTGCTGTTTTTGACAGGGTTGTGAGATTCCCACAAGATGATGGGGTTTGGAGGGAGCATGAGATGGATGCGCTCTTGTCCTGTTTTCACTCTGGTTGTGATGCCCACTCACCTCCCTTACTATGTCAGTTTCTCTCAGGAAACCTTCCGGTTTGAAATTCTGTGTTTGTGGTGGATTTAGGGTTCAGTACCCATGCAATTGAGAAACCTGAGATTGATTCTCTATTCAGCCCTTGGGTTTGACAAGTCGTTGTTCGGCTATGGTATGCCTCCCATTTGTAATTTAATGGAGAGAATGGCATGGTGAGATTGTGGGAGAAGAAGAGTCTTTTGCTTTGAGGATGTTGTTGCTGTGCATGCATGCATGCAGAGGAATTGTAGACAACAATTGGGGAGGCCCCCATCAGGCTCTGCTTCAAGTTCTCATTTTCTCAATTTTCAGTCAATTCTACCAGGATCCAGATGCATGTGCATTTTTTTGCACGAAGGGTGGAAAGAATCTTGCAGTTACATAATTTTGATTCTTGGAGCATCTGCAGACTTTATAGACCTGAAGAGAATGAGGAATTCTTTGGTAGCCCACCACAGTGGAGTTTGTCAGAATCTGAGTGATAAGATTCAATCGCCTTCTGAATACCAGGAATGTCTTGAAGAAAAAGGGCAAGAGGTTGCTTGCTTTAGATAGGTCACAATTTGTTGTCTTTTTACAGCAGCAGCAACAACATAATAGCAGTTTTTGGGATGTTAGAACTTGGTTTGCAGCATTCATCCTTGGGTTGCAGTTACTGATGTATCCACCACTTTTTTTGTGCCAACAGAATGAAGTTTTATACAGGCGAATAGTCAGCTGGGGAAATCGAAGCAAAGCTGAGCTCCATTCTTTATCAGTTGAAGAGCATGATCTTCAAGAACTGGAAGGATGCAGCAAAGATGAGGAGTCGTCAGAATTTTGTAACATAGATCCTAATGGGTCCTCTGGACCTCAAGTTGGTTTGGAGGCTACACAAGTTTCAAATGACCTTGCAGCAGCCTCTACATCAAGGGAATCCCAATTTCAGACCTCTGTTCTTGATTTCAAGAGGAGTTGTGATGATGAGGAACCACAGGTTGCAGATATGTTGGTAGATTCTCATGGCAGGAGACACACATACTTAAGGATATCTCTTACAGAGCGTTGCAATCTTCGTTGCCAGTATTGCATGCCTGCTGAAGGTGTTGAGCTGACCCAAAATTCAGAGCTTTTGTCACAAAGCGAGATTATGCAGCTTGCAAGAATCTTTGTGTCGGGGGGAGTAGACAAGATCAGGCTCACAGGTGGAGAGCCAAGCATCAGGCCTGACATTGAGGAGTTATGTGAACAACTGAGAAGCCTTCCAGGCCTCAGAAATCTGGCAATGACCTCTAACGGCATTGTCTTATCACGAAAGCTTGCAAGATTGCAGGCTGCTGGGTTGAATCAACTGAATATCAGCTTGGATACATTGGTTCCTGCCAAATTTGAGTTCCTGACAAGGCGCAAGGGACATAATAAGGTTCTGCAGTCCATTGAAGCTGCATTGGACTTAGGTTTCTCTCCTGTGAAGGTGATGATGCTCCTACTGCTTTGAAAAAAACTGCACATGATGTTGTTCTGATTTTTTTCAATCTGGAGGTTCTGATATCATAAATGGACTTGGTTTGTAATTCAGTTTAGCGTTTTTTAGCCTGCTAAAAAGTTTCAAAGTAAAAATACACTCCAGAATATGACATTTTCCTTTGGATATGTCTGCAGGTGAATACTGTTGTGATGCGGGGTCTAAATGATGATGAGATTAGCAATTTTGTGAGATTAACACAGGACAAGCCCATCAATGTGCGGTTCATTGAGTTCATGCCATTTGATGGGAATGTTTGGAATTCCAAGAAGCTAGTTTCATACATTGAAATGCTGACTGCTG
>Ga0116227_10014135_pt1 | contig 12271 bp, 5 predicted proteins | sample S1TSphgellanicum_FD_89693 | JGI IMG/M metagenome (GOLD analysis project Ga0116227, IMG submission 89693) | Host-associated microbial communities from peat moss isolated from Minnesota, USA - S1T2_Fb - Sphagnum magellanicum MG | ecosystem: Host-associated > Plants > Peat moss > Unclassified... | reverse complement strand
TCCGTGGGCTTTGACCCGTCATGGGCAAGGCAGGGCAGAAGGCATTCCATTCTCGTATAAACCGTCACATCCACATAAGTGCCTTCTGCCTCCTGCCTTCTGCCTTGCCCGAAGGGCTGTAAGAGTGTTGCCACTACTCGTAAGTTGGGAATCAGCTTTTTCGAGTATGTGCGATCTGCGTATTTCTGAGGCAGGGAAAATCCCAGATAAGCGCGACTATTATTCGCACCTAAATGTTGTCTGGAAAAGATGTTATCGTATCTGTAGTTAAAGAGCAAATAAGCCACGCAAAGAACCATCTATTGCGGGTTAATATCAAAGCTTATTCATATTTTTGGCAAGTCTGTTATTAACGAGAGCCGTGCTGGGTTGTTTTTCATGCCTTAGTCTAAACTCCAGTTCATTAGAAACCTCCAAATATAACAAAGAATAGTATTTGGTTCGCAGTGCTATACCGCGAACCGTATTTCTTTTTCCACATCCCGTGAAAGTCAGATATCTACCCCTACTTCACCTTCGCATGAAAACGAACAAAACCATAAGTTCCAGATGCTAAAGTTGGCAAATCTGGGCTTCTAGTTATATCCACAACCACTGCCCCATTAGTATTACTACCGCAAAATGAAGGTGTTGCAGCATCGCCAGCAGAATAAAAAGTGCCGCGATCGCCTGAGTCTGCTGTATTGGTAAGATAAGCTGTGGGTGTATTAGAATTAATCGCCAAAGCAATTCCTGAATCTGCACCTGGTAACCCACTATCACTAGGAGTATTACCATTAAAAGCAGTTGCCACAAAAGTCGTGTTAGCTGGTACTAAATCGCAAAATTCTACGTTGCTAGCATTACCACTACCAGCGGAGAGAAAATATACAGTATATTCAATATCATCTCCAGGGCGGACTTGTCCACCATTAATTGCACCTTTTAAATAACTGCTAATAGTTGTACTCCCAAGACTACTATTAGAATTCAACGGAGTAGGCCACTTGGAATTATTATCATTATTAGTGTTAGAGTCATCAACATATTGATTAATACTAACTATATTTATAGCCGTTATCCGTTTAACCAGTAATAAATTTGGTTTACTGTTAACAAAACCATAATTAATTTGATTTAAATTACTCCCATTAATAGTAGCAGAAACGTTATTTTGTGTTTCTAAAATTAATCCTGTGGGTATATTAGAATTACTAGGATCAATTTGCACTATATAATTGCCGTTGGCAAGCCCGGAAAAAAGATAGTTACCATTACTACCAGTGGTAGTAGTAGCGATAACAGAGTTATTGCTGGGATTAATAAGTTTGACGGTAATGCCTTGAGGTAAGCTAGGTTCATTGTTGTCTAATACACCGTTGGTATTTTGATCTTGATAAAGAGTACCAAAAATACTTTGTGGATCTACAATATTTAAAGGAGTATCTGCAGCACTGCTAGGAATATAAATCCAGATATCTAACCCTTTAGTATCACCAAAAGAACCATTACATGGTATATTAGCATTACCCAAATTACCATTTTGACCAAAAGCTCGTTGGTTAGTTGAGGTATTAAACCCATTTATAGGGTCACTAAAAAAGATAGTAGGCGGGTTGATACCACAAAGTGGTTTAGTTGGATCATAAGTGCCGCTAGTGCCATAGACCTTAGTTCCGCCAATGGTAGTGTACTGCCGATCATCATAAAATCCTGTGGTATTTCCTAAAGGATTAGTTCCATTTTTCAAAGTTATTGTCGGACCACCGAAATAATTATTTTCCGCATCAAGAAGAGGAAAATGGTATTCACCAGCATGAACTTTGATTTGGGCAGGATAGTTAGCACCAACCGGAAAACTGTTACCGCTATTATCTTTACCGTTCCAAGCAACAGACTGGGAACCAGATGTTAGCATATATCCTCGCAACACACGGTTTTGGGAATTGGTTGGGTCAAAGTTCTGTCCAGCACGACTAATAATAATTTCGTAATTACCTGCTACGCTGCTACCAAAAGAAAATGTACCGCCTTGACCATATTTGCTAGTATTACCGGCAAAATTACCGCTGAAACTTAATGCACTAACACTTGGAGATATAGGAACTGAAGGAATACCAATACCATTAAAACTCCCATCTGCTCCATAACGGTTAAGATAAGAAAGTACAGAGTTGTCAAGAGTGTTAAAAAAAGTCGGGTACTGTGGGCGAGATAGACTAGTACCCCCGGTTGGGCTAGAAACGCTTCCATCCTGACCAATTACATCATGATAAAGAATTGATTTACCGTCGCTGTCAAAAAATCCTACTTGACTACCGTAAAGAACAAATCCATTTGGGTCTGTGCCTCTGAGGTCTATCTTATATTGATAGCCATCGCTTGTAACGGGGTATACAGAGAAATAAAGCGGTAAACCATTACTACCTGTGAATAATGCAAGATAGTAAGAGAATAATCGTCCTGTAATGTCGGTTGTGGAACTTTTATCAGTGCGTACTGTCACATCCCATGCAGCAACACTACTTCCTTGGTTAGAATTAAAATTATTGGAACTATTTAATGCAATGTCTCCTGTAGGTTGTCCATCTGTTGATGAATTACCACCATCAGGTCCGTAGAGGACGATATCATAAATTCCAGTCGATGGAACTTGGTAGTAGCAAGGGATATACCCACTGGTGTTACCCGTACCATCAATGGATTGAGGTCCTGCTAATTCTGTGGTCCGACTACCTATAGACCCCTTTCCTGTCTGGGTTGAACATTGAAAATCTGGTGTTCCGGAAATAGTTTCACTGCCTATACTGCCAGTAACTTTACTATCAGCGTAAAGAAGGATATTGCCACTTCCTTGTCCCATGGCACTGGAACCTAAAAGGATATATTCGCCTTTGTTAGCATAAACTTTGAGCAAAGTCCGTCGAGTCACAATACCACCATAAGAATTGGTACGCCATTCTAAGTTTGCTCTAGAACCAGTAGCACCAGCAGGATATAAGTTGCGGCTACCTTCGGCAAGTGCTGGTTTTATGTAGGAGACAAGGATGCATAGTGATAGGGTACAAAGATGTTTGAATTTCATATTTAATGAACCGCTTCAGAGGCAGAGAACCCAGAGAGTTTTTTATTTTTTTAATTGGTTGTCAGTTTGTACGGTAGAATTTTGGGGCGGACGTGGTAAGTGGTTTTTGTAGTCCGAAGCCGTCAAATAGCTCGTTGAGTTTGAGAGTGAGTCCAATATAGGGTCCACCTGCAGAACGAGTACCGGAAAAGCCTCGGTCATCAACTTTACCGAAGGCGTATCCAGCGCCGATACGGAGGTTGGGGCTGAGGTAATAACCTATTTCAGCCAAAAAGCCTGTTTCTGAATAGTTAGATTGACCTGTCCATCGACCTTCGCCTACTAAGTCCCATTTATAACCCAAGTGATAGGTTGTCCGCAGCTGTGCCAAATTTACCATGCTTGTACCAACTAAGTCACTGGCTAAGTAGGAGGTGCTGTGACGTAGGGAATATTTTCCGTAGAATTCCCATTGCCAGTTAGGGGCGTAGATTGCCTCTACTGCAAAAGTATTATCTTCTGAACCGGTACCATTACCAAGGAGGATGGTGTTGGGGATTGTACCTGGGTTTTTACGGTATTCATAGCTTAAGAGAGCGTTAAATTTATCACTATTAGGATTGCGATAAGCTAAACCAACTTTTAAATCAGCTGTATCTGCCAATCCAATGAGTTTCTGATTAGAAGCATTTGCTTGTTGATATCGTACCAAGGCTGTGAGGGCGGGTGATATTTTGCCTACCGCACTTGCGGTGATTACGGTGTTAGCACCACCAGAAGAGGTGCGATGTTCATAACGGACGCTGGCTTTGAAGTCAGGATTTTTAGTGTATTCTAACCCAATGCTGTAGCTATCGCCACCCCCAAAACCGATGGATGAGGCACTTTGACCAGGTGCAAAAGGTTGGGCAAATTGTTGACCTGCAGCAGTCTTGGCAAAAAAGCTCCCAAATACGTGTTCGTAAGTAGTGTTCAACAGTAATCCAGGTGCTAAAGCCCAACGGTTATTGAGTCCAATCGCACCTTGAGTTGTCATTGCGTTAGCACCACCTAAAATTTCGTAACGTCCTGTTAATGTCGTACCTCCAGCAATTTTGTGTTCGCCGTTGATACTCAGGCTAGTAATGGAGTTACCATTATATTGACCACGTGTATAAAATTGCTGTCCTAAACCTATTTTAATGCCGGGGATTACTGCCCAGTTTAATCCTAAAGCAGTTCGGTCTGAATATACTGCGTCTGCTTTAGAAGATAGAGTTAGTTCGTTTTGAGCAACGAAAGTTAAATTGTTTGTTAAAGGATATGTTAAATGCGACCGCAGTTGATCAGAGTTACTATTAAGAGTGCTAGGAGATATATAATCCCGGCGATCGCGATGAATCCAATCTATCCCTAAATCAGCTTTGCCAAAGCGTTGATCCACACCTGCAGAGATGGTAGTTAGAGAGTTATCGACTAGAGTCCCAGCAACTGCCTGAGTGGAAGGTGTAAACAAGTCGCCAAATCTAGTCAACGGTTGGGGTGCAATCCCAAAATCGGCTTCGTGGTCATATTGAAAGCGTAAATTTGTAGTCTGAGAAATTTTACTAATAATTTGAGCGCCGTAACGGGTTTGTCCTGGAACAAAGCTGATTGTGGCATCATTGGCAAAACCTGTATCTGCAAACCGATAATAGGCACTTGCTTGAACACCAGGAAGAATTTTACCTGCTGCTTCGATACGCCAAGCCTCACCACTCACCAACCCTAAAACATCAGACTGATTAGTAGAGTGAGCATATTCTGCAATTAACTTACCTTGAGAACCTAAAGCAAATTTGGCATCTGCACCATATAATTCAAAGTTTCGTACACCCTGATCTTCTTTAAAATAAGTTGTTCCAATCCAACTCTCTTGATTTAATTTGTGAGATAGATTGTATTGCAGTCTTCCTGCATAGATACTACTTTTACCAGAACCCTGATATTGATAGGTAACAACAATCCTTCTAACTAACACATTGCCATTTTGATCTATATCTGTACGTAATACTGGTTGATGGAATAATAAGGTTCCGCGACTATAGTCAATATCATAATCTGCACCCCGATTTAACTGTTGACTAGCAATTACAGTACCAGGACGATTTAATTCTTCCAACTCCATTGATACATTTTCGCTACCAGCAACTAATAATCTCCGAGACAAGAAGTAATAACCGCTAGTACCGTCAGGAGCAATGGTATCTCGTTGAAAACCTTCAACATTATTAGCGTACAAACCCGTAATATCTAGGTTGCCTAAGTTATAATTTGCTTTCAAACCGTGTAGTTCACGAGTGATCGCAGTGAACTGCTGAGATGAACGAGCAAATTCCTCTGTGTGGTAGTCACCCCACATCGCAAAATCAGGATTAGCCCCTTTAACCGGACTTGAACGTTCGACACGCACATAAACACTATCAACCGAAGGGGTGGTAGCATCAACTTTTGAGCTATCACCATAGACAGGATAATTTTGCTCGTTGAATTGATAAGTCCCAAATAACCGATTATTACAATCACAATTTGCATTAATCGGGTGATCGCTATTATAAGCCCCAGTAAACAACCAATTCCCAACCTTCCCAGTCGCAAATATTGCCGAGTGGAAATCTAAGCCAGTCCGATTATTTTTGTCTGGGGGCAAAAAATTCTGTAAACTACCATAATAATTAGTACCCCTAGCCCCCAACCGTACATCTATCACGCCAGTGACTAAACTTGGACGTAACGCTGTTTTAAAATCTATTTGGGTATAACCCTCTAAATCTCCGGTTACTCCATGAATCCGCACAGTTTGAGCGTGCAAATCTGACTGCAGAGTCGCGGTAAATTGTCCCTTTTTTGCTAGTACGTGAAATCCCGGTTGGTCAGGATTAATATTTTTACCAACAAACTCTCCAGCAGTGGCAACTAGAGTAACTACCCCATCCCGATTAGACAAATTACCATTTTCATCTAATAATTGACCCTTAATGGTTGCCGTCGAATGTCCGTCTGCGGGGATATGAGATTCCACAGTCTCCAAAGTCAACTTCTTCGGGACGCCTCGTACACTCATCTTTACTGTTGCAGATTCTTCTGTTCCACCCACAACCCCAGCAGAAATCGTATTCACTCCTTCCTTCAAAGGCACACCATACCAAGTCTGCTTCACCAACTTAGTATTAGCATCTGTGACCGTACGTCCAATGAAAGAAGAGTTGACTAACTCCCCATTCACCCGTAACTCTACCTGACTTCCTATGGGAAATTGCACAACAACAGTAGTGGCAGGTACATCTGCTACTGTCTGAGGCGTAGGAGTGAGAATTTGGATTGCTTGAGTTGGCGTACTTGCTTGAGCAATACACGATCCTCGTTTCCAAACGACTGCATGGGAATCACAGCTAGGAAGTACCTTTTGAGATTGTTTACACGCAGAGTTGGTGAAAGTGCATTCCTTGCTAGAGTCAAGGAACGAGGTCGCAAAGGTTCTAATTTTTCCCGTGTTAGTTACAAAAGGATCTATTGCCAATTTTTCTACAGGCTTAGAAGCATTAGCAATAGTCGGAGATGTGATTAAAAAACTCAAACCCATCAAGCTCACATAAAAACCTTTTCCACCCCTCCTAATCTTCATTTCTTTACCTCTTTGCTGGAAATAGGCGTGACCGCAAAATTCATCCTGACCAAACCACCAGGTTCCAAACGTACAAGGCGAGATTGACTGTTACGTTCACGCAATTTATGATTAGGTGCCAGAGTATAACCAGGAATACTACTCAAATCCAACACACCTGTATGTACACCAGGCAAGACATTAGCAACAGAAAATAAACCACCTTTATCAGTAGTAATACGATTGCCATTTTCTAAGTAAATCACTGCATTAGCTAGTCCAGGTTCACCACCTTGCTGTTCACCATCAAAATTTTTATCAACAAATACCCGACCAATAATCGTGCCGCAATCGGAAGTGATTCCTGGTTGTACTTGGATTTGGTAATGAGCTGGACCATCTTTAATTGGGAAACTATTATCTATCCGTTGTGCATTCACAACTGCTGAATTAATACCAGTACCACGCACCGCATCACCATTTAGTTGGGCAGCGTAAGCGATATTTAAAACTTCTCCACTAGGAATAGTTGCATCAGTCTGAAAAGTCACTGTCGAACCACTCCGGGTAGAGGTAACAGTTACCGGATTACCATTAATTTCTGCTTTCACAGACTTAGATAAAAAACTGAATCCCAAAGGCAAGTTATCAGTAACCACCACATGATTCATCCCAACTTCTGCCACATCTTTCGTGGAAATCTGATAAATTGCTGTATCACCTGGTTGAGCAGTAGCGGTTGCCCCCGATTTGGTAATCTGGAGTTGGTGGGGTTGGCATATACCAGTACTAAAATTAAAGAGAAATAAGTCTAGCCCTACAGTTTGGGCATCAGGAACTAAAGTAATCGTATTTGTAACTGTAGTATTTCCGGTGGTTGTGATTGGTTGACCATCGAGAGAAGTTGCAATATAACTAACTAAATTTTGATTTTTCCCAAGAATTTTAATTTTTATTCGTCGCTGACTATAAATTGAGTTTTGTGGTGGATTAATCACCAGAATATAATTTTTACCTGCGTCAATTTGACCTTTACTTGGGTCTAACAAAAAGTTGTAACTACCTCGTGGGTCTTGATTCGTCAAATTATAGGGGTTACTGTTATTAACATTTGGCTTTAATCCATTAGACGATTGTGTTGGAGTTAAAGAAACTAAATTCCCTAATTCACTCTGAGTTGAATCACCAGGTAACGGATCATAAATGCCCACAGAAAAACCTGTATAGTCTGGTAAAACTTGACCATTACAACCGAGAATTCTTCCTAAAGGGTCATTCAAAGATTGAGGAATGACTACAAGTTGGCTAGAATTTCCTTGATATATATCTTTAGTAGTCGAATCTGTGTAACTGTAACCAGCTTGATTGGTTAAGGAAATTTGCCCACTCTCAGTTTGTGCTGTTGCAGGCATAAAACTCTGAAATAAGGTAGTTAACAAACTTATTCCGAAACTTAGAATTAGTTTTTGCAGATGGTTCACACAAGATTTCTTCACCGTAATCATCCAGTTAATTGCAGGATGGGAGCAACGCGATTTTGTGAGGTGGCGAAAATTAGCTATATAAGTCACCTACATAATTAGCGATCGCTACGAATAACCACGCTAAATATGCGATATTGGTTCAGATTATTGAGAATTTAGCTAGATAATTGAGAAGCAAAATCCGATCTCACAAAATCGCACTCCTCCCTCGTAGGACGTACGCAACTGGCACATATATCTTCTATGATGGTGGACAAGAGTCAAAGGTCAAAGTTTTTTGGACTCTAGACTCTCGACAAAATATGACACTTGCGTAAGTCCTAAATTGAAATGTTTACTTCCCTTGCATCTCGTAAGGGAAGTACGCGAGGTGAAGCAGTATTATCGCACCTGTGCTTGATAAGTTGCTTTGACGGTAGTCAAAGCCGCCACTACTGGAACATTCAAACGAATATTTGTATAGGCAGTCGCTGGTGCTGGTCGAGTTTCTTCTTTCCCGTTAGCAAGCTTGACTTTGATGGTGGGATTTTCGCTATAAGTGCGACCACCATCAATGCTATAACTCACCTTTATTCCTGTATTAGTGTTGACAGCAGTTGATTTCAGCACGTAAGCCATTTGCTGCGGGATTGGTTGGTTGATGCTCAGATTTTTCACTGGGAGATCGCTATAATTTTCCCCTGCAATCGTATAACGCAATACATCACCAGGATTAACGACAGCATTGTCTTGCAAAGACTTCCAACTGACTGTTACTTTACCTTGCTGATTGTGAAGCAAAACCTGCTTTTGTGCATCCATGATTAAGTGAACTTGTGGTTGCTTTTGGATGTTTTCTGCAGTGGCAGCACTCCAAAGATTGGAATTCACTAAAGGAACTGCTGCAATCAAAGCTGTCATTCCTAAACCTGCAATCAAAATTCGTTTCATAATTACCTCTGTTTGTTGTTTTTAGTACGTATGTAAGTGGGGAGTATTACTTTTTGACTCTTGACTTTTAACTCGTGAAGAAGGCAGCTATGCTGCTATGTTGCACTCTTAGTGTGGGCTTCAGACCCACACAGCCAAGCGGGAGATGCAAGGTGGGGGGCTTAAACCCTTGGCGTGCGCGTGTGGTCGAGATCGAGGGTTCGGACATTCATGATTCGGGATAAATCCATCTCTTGCCTTCTGCCCTCTGCCTTTCCTGCTAATTCATCTTTCTTTGGAAGGTGAATGTTTGCGATGCACCAGCGGCAACCTGACCAGATACTGTATCAACATACTTGGTTACGTCAGTAGTAACTGTTGTTCCTGATTGGTCTCTGGCAGTGGTTGTTGCTGGGTTGCCATTGAAAAATGTGATATTTCCGCTATTAGAATCTTGGGCAGTGCCAGAAATGTTACTAGTATCAATTACGCCATTATTATCGTTATCTAATGCCCAGTTATTAGGACTTTGGGTACCGTCTTCCGTAATTACCACATTACTAGCATTGAGAATGATATTGCCTGTTCCAGCTTGGGGTGTAGAGATATTGGTGTACTGAATTTGATACTGGAGGATGTTTCCAGGGGCAGGATGTTTAGCTGTAGTGCTGAATGTATCCTCACCCGTCTGTACAGCCGGACCAGTGCCTTGCAACACCTTAGATTGCTTGACCATTTGCAAGAAGCCAGTGTAGATTCGGTCGATAGTACTGTTTGTTGGATCACTTGGCGCTGGCACACCATTTTGGACAGAATCAACGAACGCGGTAATCGGTACTGGGAAGCCTTTACCAGTATCTGTAGAAAGTGGAGTGTTATTAGGTAATTGCACTTCTACACCGTAGTTAGCTTTACTACCTGTTGCTAGTCCACTAACCTGTACTGGATTAGTAGCGCTAATAGGATTCCCGCCAACAGTACCGTTTCCAGATACAAAGTTGAATTTTGTACCATCGTAACTGTAAGTCGCTGATATACTGCCATAGGTTATTGTCACTTGTGAACCTGTGGGTAAATCAGTAGCGGTAGTAGGTGGTATGGGTAGAAGAGAGATATTCGCAGAACTCTGACTTGTGTTTTCAACTGTGTTAGTAAAAGCTACAGCGGAGGGATTAATTAATGATTGAGGTTTGGTGTTAGCTGGAATTAAAGCAGACTTATTGGTAAAGTCATCATTATTGCTAGTCGGTCCAACAGCATCTGGTGCGTTAACTGGTCCATTTAAGAGTGAGCTAGCACCAGCAGGAGTGATAGTGTATACGTTAGCATCGCCACCAGGTTGACTTGTACCAGTGTTGTTGTTGCCTGTATCTGTATTAGTTGGATTGGTTGGAACAGTACCAGAATCAGGTATAGAAGCGATTAACTTAGTGATTGGGTTAAAGTTGTCTGGGTTTTGGTCACCGGAATCGTCTGTAATTAGAGTATTGCTTGTGTCTCCAGATGTTGTACCAAAGACCTGGGCAATGTTGTCAATAGTGGCAGATGTGGCTGAAGCTGGAACACCTTGGACTTTAACTTGGATTGTAAACCCGGAAATTGTCTGGCCTGTGGGGACTGAAGTCACAACAGTAGGATCATTAACAAAACCAACTCTTGTAACTGTTGCTGATGGTAGTGTACTCGTCCATTTTGCTTGGTTAGCAGTTGTGGTTGTAGGATCGCTGGTGTAGACAACTTTCCACCCAGAAGGTGGAGTCGGTGTGCTATTTAGTACTGTATTTGCTGGAATTGCATCAGAAACTAAGATGCTGGTAACGGCTGCCCCATCTACGCTAATACTTGTACCAGCCAAAGGCGCAGGTGTGATGCCTGTATTTGTCACGTCGTTTTGTTCAACCCTCAAGGCTAAACCATAGGTGAGAATATCGCCATTAATCTGTTGTGAATTACCACCGTTATCAAAGTTTGTACGAGTTTTGAGGACAGTTGCTAAAGCAACAGTTTTCGCTGTACTACCAACAGAAATTTTTTGAGTCGCACTCGCTTCCCGTACTCCATTAACTGGGTCTCCAGCCACAACTGCTATAGGATCATCTACAGTATAAACGTCACCACCATCCGCAATCCGTGGCTGGTTTTGAGCATCTCCTGGTGTGTGACCAAGTTGGACACTAACAATATCTCCTGAATTAGCACCAGCAGTAACTGTTACTGGAACTCTCACTTGGACAGAACCACCTGGTGCAATAGAAGTACTAATAACTTCACTACCGGAAATACTTATCCAAGTAGTACCACCGTCATAACTAATTTGCACAGTCCCAGCGGTTCCTGGACCTGTAACTGTCACTAAGTTGGGAATCCGGAATAAAGTTTTGTCGTTACCAACGTTGGTGACAGAGTAGTTGTAGTAGAGGTTGTCACCGATTTTAACTTGACCACCTGAGTTAGTTGTGTCTGTAATCCCGGAACCTGTCACAGTAATACCTGCAACCTTTGCCACAATTACTTGTACCGTGTTAGAAGTCGCGTTGATTGTCGTCCCTGGATTGTTAGGGTCTTGATAAGTCGCAGTTGCTGTGTTATTGATTTGTGTTCCTGCTGCTGTGCCATCAGCCAATGCAGGCGCGATCAATTGAAAAATTCCACCTGTTAATAATGCTGTCGCTACCAAAGAATGGTAGTACCTCCGCTTGACAGATTTTTTTATTTGTGACATCTTTGTAGCAATAAAGAATGAGTATAGATACGTTTCCCTGCGTTTAAGCGCAGGGTTTATTATGGTAAACCTTCATTGCTGAGATAGTTGCCACACGTGGTTTTAATGACTATTAGTGGTTCTTGGCAACTTTTGGTGATCCTGGTTGGGGTAAGGCAGAAGGCAAAAGAAGGAAAATTCCTGAATTTATTATGGTACAAGGGTTTCAAAACTTCTGCCTTCTGCCCTCTGCCTTAGAACCCTTTTCTGTGTTGATCACCAAAATTGGACAAGAACCCTATTAGTTAGATAAATATTTATTGTTTACCTGATTTTTCTTCCGGGTGAACAATACCAACTGAATAGGGAGCGATGCAATTTTATTGGATTCGGGTTTTAATTCTCAATTAGATTGCCTGATTCTCAATAAAAACAGGTTTTTCGCCGCGATCGCCGCCTAAAACCGATGATTTTGTACCCTAATTTTGGTCATCCCACAAAATCGCACTGCT
>Ga0116227_10014134_pt1 | contig 12273 bp, 8 predicted proteins | sample S1TSphgellanicum_FD_89693 | JGI IMG/M metagenome (GOLD analysis project Ga0116227, IMG submission 89693) | Host-associated microbial communities from peat moss isolated from Minnesota, USA - S1T2_Fb - Sphagnum magellanicum MG | ecosystem: Host-associated > Plants > Peat moss > Unclassified... | reverse complement strand
TCACGGCCATTGGCCCTTACTCCTCGCTTTCCGTAAGCTGGAGTTCGCGGCTACCCCTCGGAATTGTCAAATCTGCACGGAATATGAGTCAGATCCAATTCTACGCGCCGATCAGGGGGTCAATGTTCAACGCCGATTGACACCCTGCGGGTTCAGATAGTTGCTTATGTAGATCGTGCCGTTCGCAATGTCGGACTCGATCTCCAGGCGCATCAAGCGACGCGTCATGTCGTCCAGATTTTCGTATGCCAGACCCATCCTTCAGTCCCTTTCAGGTGCGAGAAGATCGAGATTGATCCACCTGATGACAAGCCATCTCGCGCCAAATGTGCCTCGGCGCGTAATATGGTTCGTATCAGGCGGCCAGTCGCTGATTCATGTTGACCCGACCGACTGCGCCCGTCTCGAAGAATAGAACCTCGTTTTGCGAAAGGCGCAGGAGCTGTTGGGGCTGAACCTCGAAGCGCTCGCCGGCCCGAACCATCCAAAGCTGGCGATCGGCCGGTCGATTGGCCTTCCTAAGAAGCGATGCAGTGTCGATAACCTCGGCGTCGATTGCCAGCAGTTGCCCGTCGACATCGACGATGTGGCGCAGTTCGATATCCCAGTAGGCCATGAGCTTGTCTCCTTCGTTCCATAGAGACCTTTTCGCACGCGTGGGCGTCAGAAGCTGTCACCCCCATGTTCTCGCAACAGACAGAGCGCGTTGACGAGCATCATCTCCGGCACCGTCCTGCACGGCGTCTCCAGTAGAAGCGGGCTCGCGAACACGACTGCTGAGGCCTGAGCGCGGGAGACAGCCACGTTGATGCGGTTGAGCGAAAACAGGAAGGCAATGTCGCGAGGCAGCTCCTCACCGCTCGATGTCGTCATCGACACCAGGCACACCGGCGCCTCCTGGCCCTGGAAGCGGTCGACCGTCCCCACGCGGATCGAGGCGGGAAGGGCGGCGCGCAGCGCATTCACCTGCGCGTTGTAGGGCGCGACGATGAGGATGTCCGCGTTGCCGACGATCCGCTCGGCACCTTCGCGCGACCGGTACGTCGAGCCGATCACCTTGGCGATCTGTGCCTGAATGGCGTCGATCTCCTCAGGGCTGACCTGCGATCGCCCGAGATGGGAGACTGCTCGCACCCCGGCACCCACCAAGGATTTGCCATCGACCGTCCGTAGATCCTGGTTGCCGGCCGCGTCGTCGGAGTGGAGGCGGTCCTCGTAGACGGCTGCCGAGATGTAGCTGCAGACGGAGGGGTGCATGCGTCGGCTGACCGGCATGAAAATGCCGCGATCGCCCGGAACAACCCGGTGCCCGTCGATGAGATATTCCAGGCACGACTCCCCGCTACGGCCGGGATGTGTGCCCTGCAGCGGTTGCGGGAGCTGCATCGGATCGCCGACCAGCACCAGGTTACGGGCGGCACGGGACATCGACAGGATGTTGGCGAGCGAGACCTGACCGGCCTCATCGACGAACAGGTAGTCGAACGCGGGCGCCTGGTAGCGAGCGAAGTGCCAGGCAGTCGCGCCCATCACGTGCGCACTCGCAACCTCAGGGGCGTCGTTGTTGGTGACGAAGACTATCCCGGGATGAGCGTCCTCATCACCTTCATCCGCCGCCTTCTGCACGACACGGCACGGAACTCCCTCAGCTGCCGCGCGGCTCGCGATCGCCTCCAGCAGGTTGCCGATCGCCTTGTGGCTGTTCGACGAGACGGCGACGCGCTTGCCCGATCGCACGAGGTCGACGATCGACAGGGCGCTGACATAGGTCTTACCCGTGCCGGGCGGTCCCTGGATCGCAAGCGTCGTCGCGTCCATGGCGGCGATCGCATCGCTTGTCTGAGACGGCAGGTCGCCTCCGGTATCAATGATGCCGTCTGGACGCGGACGGTCCCGGAACGAGGGGGCTTCCCTCGTCAAAAGTTGCTCGACGGCGCGAGCCTGGCCCGTGTCACCGATGATCTCCTCGGTCACCGCCGCGACGGCAGCGCGGAGGGCGCCATTCGCGATCGGCTTGGCCGGGATCAGGTCGAGCCGGTCAGGTAGGGGACCTTTGGCGGTCGAGCGTCGTAGCACCAGGGTGCCGGCCTCTGCGTCAATCTCCCGCAGTTCCACATCCTCCGGCATCGCCGACGGCTTCACGCACGGCTTCTTGCCCGCCCGCAGCTTGGTCTCCTGTGGCGGGAAGCGGTATGTCCGCTCGAAAGACTTGGCCGTCACCTTCACCGGGAGGCCGATGGCCTCCAGACCTTGGATGCACTCCAGGTCATCGACCAGTTCCTCGCTCTCCTGCGCAAGTCGATCAAAGATCGCCCACCAGGAGGGCTTATCCTCGCGCTTGTGGAAGAAGTTAAGGTCCAGCAGGAGATCGGCGACCTCGTTGCCCAGCCGTGCGCGGACTGGCGTGAGGCGCTCCCGCAGCGCCTCAACCTCTGCGTCCTCGGCGTCTACGTTCGAGAGCGCACCCGCATCGGGCAGCTCGCCGAGCTGAGGCCACGGCATCCCGGCAGGCCGGACGTCGCGCACAAGCCAGTCGCGGAGAAGCTGCGTCGAGATGCAGTCCGTCCGGTTGTAGTCGTGGATCTTGGCGAGAAGCTCGTCGTCACCGCTCTCGCGCCAGTTCTCGTAGAAGACGACGCTTGCTCCAGCGGTCGCCACGTCGGCGTCGCGCTTCTCCATGTAGAAGGCCTCGAGGTCCTTAATCGAATACCCCTTCTCCGACGCGATCAGCGCGCCGGACACGACCTTGAAGAGGTCGATGAAGCGCCGCTCGCGCTGCAGCTGATCCATCGCCGCCTCGCCGACGCGATGCTCGGCGGTAAGACGGCGGAGCGCAGCGATCTCGTAGTTGGCGTAGTGGTAGATCCGTGCCCTGGGATGGCGGCGCAGGTGATCGACGAAGAAATCGAGCAGTTCCGCCACCGCGCGACCTTCAGCCTCGCGGTCGTGCGCCCAGAAGGCGCGGAAGGTCCATTCGTCCGTCTCGCGGAACCAGACGCCATGAAGATACTCAAGGCCGCCCTCGTAATAGGGATCGCCCTCGATGTCGTAGAACAGGTCACCGTCGTCTGGCTCCGGCATGAGGCCGAAGCCCTTGCCCGGCTGGAAGTCGCGGAGTTCGAACCCGGGAGGGCCGCCGGCCCGGCGGGCCATCTGCAACCTGGCCTGCGTCTTCAGCCGCTCGTGCGTCTCGGGCGCGAGCTTCGGAATGTGCACTTCGACCTGCGCGAGTGCGGTCAGCGTCGCAACGCCGGCCGCCTCGATCTTGCCACGCTGGGACTTGCTGATGCCAGCCACCAGCGAGAGGCTGTCGGTCGCCTCCCACTCAGCACGGCAATGATCCTTCCATCGGCACAGGCTGCAACCCGAGACGGGGTCAGACTGGGTCTCCGGTCGCTCGCTCAGGAAGGTCTCGAAGACGGTGCGGGTATGGCGCGCATAGGACGCGACGTCGGCCAGGCGAACGGTAAAGCGGGAGCCATCTCCGAGCTGCAGGTGCGCGGCTTCGGGCCGCACGCCCTGCACGTCAGCGATGAGGTCCGAGTAGAGCGAGAGCTGTAGGACGTGCTTGGGGTCCGGCTTGCGCTTCAGCTTCGTGTCGACGACCTCATAGGACCAGCCGCCTAGCGAGGAGGGCCGGTCGACGCGTTCGAGGAAATCGGAGTATCCGCCCCAGGCCCCGCCGAGCAGGGCACCCTGGAAGATCACGTCCGGCCCCTGGCGCATGGCCTCAACCGTCAGCTCGACGGACCGTTCGAGCGGGATGCCGTCCTTTGGGATCTCGATCACCGAGCGCCCGGACGCGCGAAGCTGATCGAGAAACGCGAGCTCATGCGCGTCGCCCTGGCGCTGAAGCAGGAGCGCCTCATCGTCGTCAGCAGCCGGCACGATGTCACCGACCTCCATGAGGCGTAGGTCGAGCGTGGTTGCGTGTCGGCATCCCTTGAACCGCATAAGGTCCGAGGCCGATAGCCGAAGCTGTCCATCGAGCAGACGCATTGGTGATTCCCCTTTGCCCCAACATGTAACATATGTGGGTGACAGAATCTGTCGGGGAATTCAGATGTCGTTGGCGAAGGCCCAAGAACTGCTGAAACTGGCAATGCTTGCGACAGGGCGGCGCGGGATCACTCTCGATGACATCATAGAAGAGTTCAAATGTTCCGAGCGCACAGCCCAGCGGTGGACGAACGCGCTGCAGGACACATTCAAGCAGACCGAACATTGGATCGGTGACGACCGTCGTGCGCGCTGGCGGATCCACGCGCAGCACATCGCTCAACTGATCACACCGACTTCGGACGAGCTCGTAGCGCTAGGAGAGGCGATCTCCCAGCTCGAGCATGCCGGCATGAAGAAGGAGGTCGCACTTGCGCGCGGCCTCGAACGCAAAGTGAAGGCGCTCATTCCGCCTGAAAAGGGAACGCGGCTGGACGTCGATCGCGAAGCCGTCGCCGAGGCCTTGGGCCATGCCGCCCGTCCTGGCCCGCAGCCTGCCGCTGCCGAGGAAGTCGTCGAAGCAATCTATGACGCTTTAAAGGGACCGTGCTTGTTGCGTATCCGATACCGCAAGCGCGATGAGGATGCTCCGAGCGAGCGTGTGGTGGCTCCGCATGGGCTGCTGCTAGGCGTCCGCCGATACCTCGTGGCGCGCGATACCGCCAAGGGTCCGAAGGCGAGACTGCAGCACTACCGGGTGGAGGAGATCTACCACGCGGAGATGCTCGACGAGATCTTTGAGATCGATCCCAGCTTCAACCTGAAGCGGCACGCCGAGAAAGGGTTCGCTTCATACGAGAACGAGAAGGAGCATGGTGAGGTCGTGTGGCGGTTCAGGCCGGACGCCGCAGCGCACGCCCGCCGCTACACCTTCCATCCCACCCAGACGACCGAGGAGGAACCCGACGGGTCGCTGATCGTCCGTTTCCACGCCTCCGGACATCTCGAGATGACTTGGCACCTCTACTCTTGGGGTGACGCAGTGGAGGTCGTGTCCCCGGTCGTACTTCGTGACATGGTCCACGACTTCCGTAGGACGTTCCCGGCACTACCCTGATTGAGGGATGCTAGCTGGTCCCGTCCAGGCTGCTGTCACGGTAGTTGAACAAGACATGCGGCTTGGCGGGATCGCCGATCTCGATGCGCCAGCGGCGGAAGCCGGCGAAGGCACTGTAATCAATGCCGCCGGTGAGCGTTCCATCGAGCATGGCACCCACTTCCGCGTGATCTGCGAGCGCGACGATTCCCATCCCGGCAGGGGAGAGGAACAGCGTTCCGAGGTCAGGTGAGCTGTCAAAGCCGTTGAGGGCACTTGCCGGATCGACTAGGAAGCGCGGATTGATGACCCTGAGAAACGGACTATGTCCGCCGTGGCCATTGATGATCCGGAACGCACGTTCGCTGTTGCCAATCGTGAGCGCATTGCGTGGACCGCCACCGCCAATCATCAGCATTGCGGTGTGGTTAGGGGCCTTGGCGGCATGGATCAGCAACGAGCCGGGCTGCGCGGTGGATGGCGAGGCGTATTCGAGTTCATTGATTTCAATCATCTATTTCCTTTCAGAACAGACCGGATCGTGGGTCGGCTCACCATGAGCTAACCTAACGATCGCGGCTGATTACAATTCTATAGGCCTGGAATGACAGAATCTGTCACCCTGTAATAGGATAGTGCAGGGGACCCTATGTGGGAGTGATTCGTGGCGACGATCAAGTTCATCCACACGGCAGATTGGCAGCTCGGCAAGCCGTTCCGGCGCTTCCCGCAGGAGGTTAGCGCGGCACTCGGCGAAGCTAGGCTGGACGTGATTGACCGCCTCACCGAGGTCGCGGCCACCAATGGAGCCGCGCATGTCGTCGTGGCGGGCGACGTGTTCGACAACGTTGAGCCGGGCGATCGCGTCGTCAACCAAGCGCTACTGCGCATGCAGCGCGCGCCCCTGACCTGGTGGCTCATGCCCGGCAACCACGACCATGCCCGACCCGGCGGGCTGTGGGACCGGATCCGACGGCTCGAACCAACCGGCGTGCGCATCTTGGACACACCGGATGCGGTCGAGATGGAGGAGGGGGCCTGGCTTCTGCCGGCGCCCCTGGAGCACCGCCGAACAGTTGCGGACCCGACCGCCGCCATGACCGACATGGAGACGCCGCCCGGCGCGCTGCGCATCGGCCTGGCGCACGGGTCGATCACCGAGTTCGGCGCCACCGGCGAGAGCACGAACCTGATTCCACCGGACCGCGCCCGGCTGTCCAACCTCGGCTATCTCGCGCTCGGTGACTGGCACGGTCACATGACGATCGGCGATCGTACTGCCTACAGTGGCACACCTGAGGTGGATCGCTTTGGGCGTGATACGCCGGGCTCATGCATCTGCGTCACGTTGCGCTCCGGCGACGCCCCTCAGATCGAGCGCATCCAGACGGGGCGCTACCGGTGGCTGTCGCATCGATGGGACGTGTCGACGATCGAAGACCTGGATCGCGAGATGACGACACTGCGCGATCAGGGACGGCTGTCGGACGTGCTGCTGTCCTTGAAGCTGAGTGGTGCGGCCAACCTATCCGATCGCGTCGCGATCATGTCGCAGCTCGAGGGGCGGCTCGCGCACGAACTCCGGCACCTCGAGCTCGATGTCGATGGGCTCGTAGCCAGGCCTACTCCCGAGGATATCGCCGAGATCGACATACAAGGGGCATTGGCGGGCGCGGCCTCGTCGCTTCAGGCTCGGGTCGATGCAGGCGGGGCGGATGTCCAGATCGCCCGCGCGGCGCTTGAGCGTCTCTACGTCGAGGCGATGCGGTTCAACACGGAGGATGCACGATGATCCTCGACTTCCTGGAAGTCTCCAACTTCCGCAAGTTCCGCGACCCGCTCCGGATCGAGGGGTTTACCAGCGGCCTGAACATCGTCGTCGAGCCGAACGAAACCGGCAAGTCGACGCTGCTGGAGGCCCTGCGGGCCGCTCTCTTCGTCCGCCATTCGGCCAACACCGAGCTAGTCCGGTCGTATGTCCCCATCGGCGATAGCGTCGCGCCCCGCGTGTCGGTCGGCTTCACGGCGAAGGGAACGAACTGGACGCTCGAGAAGCAGTTCGTGCGGTCGCCCTTCGCAAAGCTGAGCGGAGCGGGCGGCCGTCGCGAGAGCGATGCGGCCGAGGAGGCCCTACAAGATCTCCTGGGGTTCGAGCGCGGCAACAATCGCGGCAGCGATCCGGAAATGCGCGGCCCCCTTGGCCTTCTCTGGGTCGAGCAGGCCAGTGCACTGGGCGTAGAGAGTCCTAATCGGCTCGTGCGGGACACGGTGCGCGGTGTCCTCGAGGCGGAGGTCGGTGCGGTGACCGGGGGGCGGCGCTTCGACGCGATCCGCGCAAAGATCGAGGCCGACTACGGCGCGCTGCGCACGTCGACCGGTCGTTCACGCGGCGCCCTGTCCGCCGCCGAGGCGCGGATCGTTGAGACGGCGAAGGCGCGACAACAGGCAGAGGCTTCCTTCCGGGAGTATGAGCAGGCCCTCACGGACCTTGAAGCGTCGCGGGCTCGACTTCGGATGGTGCAGCGGGACATCGACGATCCGGAACAGGCCGAGCAGCGCCGCGGGCTCGAGGAAGACCTCAGGACCGCGGAGACCGCCGCGCTCCGTGTCACCGCCGCCGAGGCAGAGCACGGGCGCGTCGACGAGATCGCTAAGACCGCAGCGTCCCATATCGCGCAGCTCGACGCCGCTGAGCTCCGTGTCACTGAAGCGAGTGAAATGCTCACGGCTAAAACCAGCGCGAGGGAGACAGCCAGGGCGAAATTCGACGCTGCGGTCGAAGAAGAGAGAGGCCTCCGGACGAAACTCGACGCGGCGAGGACCGAGCGTGAGCAGCATGAGAAGGCACTGACCGAGGCGCGGGACCGTGCGCGCGACTTTGCGACCGCGTCCAGTGCACGCCGGGCCATCGACGCGCGCAACGCGCTAGCCAGCCTTGAGGAGCGAGAGCGGACGCTCGTAGGCGAGGCCGATAATGCCATTGACGCCGGCCGTCTCGACCGGCTCCTTGGGCTGGAGCGGGCCGAGATGCAGGCACGAGCGCGGTTTGAGGCCGGCACGGTGAGGGTGGATTTCGAGCTCGCCGGGGGGGTTTCGCTTCGCATCGACGGTGAGGAGAGCGAGGCAACCAGCTTCGACGTCGTCGGCGTGACGCGTTTCGACATCGGCTCGGCCGGTGGGCTGTTGGTGCGGCCTCCGGAGGGTTCGAGTCGGTCGCTGGAGGCCGACTTTGCGGCAGCGAAGCACGAACTGGCGGCAGCCCTGCGCGAGCTCGGTCTCGCGTCGCATTCGGCTGGCGTCGCGCGAAACGAGCGGGCGGCAGCTGCGAGCCGTGAGTTGCAGGCGCTCCGCCTCCAGATTGCGGTCGCGTGCCCCGGAGATCCGACCATCGGCCTCGTTGCTGGGGCTGTGGCACTCCGCGCATTCGTCGCGCAGTTGGACGAGGACGTCCCCCCAGCGGTTGCGCCCAGCGACGACATCGAGGCGCTCGAACGTGCCGTCAAAGAGGCACGTCTGGCCGAAGCCTCCGCTACCGGTAGCCACGAGGAGAGCCGCGGCGCACTGTCGCGCCTAGAGGCCGATGTTGCGACGGCCAATGCGGACCTCGCATCCGCGACTCGAGAGACCGAGGGCGCGGGCACCCAGCTGAGCGAGGTCCTCACCCACGGCGATCGCGCTACGCTCGATGCCGCACTGGCCGAAGCTCAACGCAACCGCGCAGGCAGGGCCGAGGCGCTCGAGAGCACGAGGGCGAACGCGGGAGTGTTCGACATCGACGCCATCCGACGACGAATCTCCAATATCGATCGCGCCGCTAGTCAGGCTGGCACTGAACGCCTGGATCTGACCGGGCGCGTCGCCGCCCTGGAAGCGACTATTGCGCGTGCTGGTCCGACGGGTCCCGCCGGCAGGCTCGACGAAGCTCGCGAGGATGAGCAGTCGGCGATCGCGGCGTGCGACCGCCTAGTGCGAGAAGCCGACACGCTCGCCGCCTTGAGGGCGGCGCTCACCGAAGCGGCGAATGTCGCCTCGCGCACCTTCCTCGCCCCAGTCACACGGCGTGCCGCCACCTACATCCAGCAGCTCCTTCCTGGCTCCGAACTTACGTTCAATGACGAGCTTGGCCTCGCGTCGGTCACTCGCGCAGGGGTAGACGAGTCCTGCGGCGACCTCAGCCGCGGAACACAGGAGCAGCTCGCGATCCTCACCAGATTGGCGTTCGCCGACCTTCTGCTGGAGGACGGCGCGCCGATATCGCTCATCCTAGACGACCCGCTCGTCTACTCCGACGACGTCCGGCTGGAGGTGATGACGAACATGCTGCTGAACGCCTCGCAGCGAATGCAGGTCATCCTTCTGACGTGCAGGTCCCATGCGTTCCGGCACGTCGAGGCCAACAGGATCTCAATCGCATAGGTCGCTCAAACCTGCGCGATGACATCGGCACTAGCGCCAAGCGACCGGTTATGAGGATCCCCCTTTGGAACAAAAAGGGGTGCGGGCGCCAAGCGCACGAACCTGCTCCAGTGTCTGCAAGTCTGATGGTGTCGCGCTGGACGGACGTCTCGAGCACATCGCCAGCGACTAAGGCAGCTTTGGGGATCTGCCGCTGCCCCGCTGTACGACCGTATTGGGCGCGCTGCCGTCGGGCTGCTGTATTGCAGGCGAATGACCGGTTCCGGCATGAGCAGACGTTCAAGCGCCGGTCGCTGAATGTCTCGGATTGGTCGCGTTTTGCCGGAACGAACGCGGCATCGTGGGACAAACCCGCCGGTCGACGCCGCGACTGAGATCGTCCGGTTACGCCCCAGTTGCGGACGTTCTCGAACCATGCCAGGTTCTGCGTAATTGGAGGGCTCGTTGTCTAAGAACCAAGGTCAATGCCGCATGGTTGTAAGGAATGCGTGGCTACGTTGGAAACTCTGGTAAGTAAATTCGCATAACTACGTAAGATACCTGATGAAAAAACCGGATTCCGCTGCAACCTCTTGCAAAGGCCGGGCTCGTTCTACCCAGCCCGCTCCATGCTCGAAATGCACGGAGCGGGCTTATTTCGTCATGTCATCAATGAAAGTGCAGCTGATCAGTCTCCCCACTCAGCCCGCACGAAGGCTTCGATTTTCGCGGCACGGTCCTGTACAGCTTGCTTATTCCACTTCAAACCACCTTCGATTTCACGGCCAATGGCCATCGTCGCGTTCATCCCGCATTCGATGTAGCGCGATGCTTTGTCTTCGGGGCGCTTGTCCTTCAGCGACGAGTTCACGCCCGGCGGAAGCATCGTCAGATTGCCGAGCCCGTGCACATACCCCTTCCCGGAACCCTGCGGCATGATGTGCTCGATAGACTTGGCCGGGTCTGTTGCCCAGACTTTCGCCCATTGGGACTCATTGATCTTCACTCCGCTGATGGACGCGAGATGTTCCTCGTAACGGAACAATAAATAACGAACCTCCTCGTTATAGCCCCCATACCACTCGTCCCAGGTGCCCTCATCGATGATGTCATCGATATCGAAACCTTCAGCGAGACCGCCAAGTTCCTGCAGTATCTCGTCCGCACCCATCTCGTTCTTTAAGACATCGTAGCCCAGTCGAATGTAATCGCCGACTTTGGTCCGACTGTCCTTGCCAGCTAGAGTGAAGATCCTGAACGTAACCCGTTCCCACGCACCAAGCAGCATCGCTTCGGTCATTTCGTCGAATCCTCGAAGCATGATGGCAATCGCGAGGAAGCGAGCCTGTCCGATGCGCGTCACGGCCGCTCGCCGCTGATCCTTGTGCAGGTCTACCACCTTGCCGACCACTAGCTTAAGCCAAGCCGCCGCCTTCACGATCGTCGCTATCTTGGTGCCGGCGGCCTTCAGCAAGGCAGCCGACGCATCCTGTTCGCTGAGGACACGGTTCGGGCGAGCCTTGTCCGACCAAGTGCCTGCGAACCGAAGCGCTTCGCCTCCGAGATCATCGTCGAGGCCAAGCCGGCGATAGATGTCCTTCCAGATGGTCTGCATCTCGTGCAGCCCATCTGATCTCGATCCCTTCTCAACGTACTCGTAGATCGATGCCATGAGTTGGCTCTTCGTCTTGTCGATCCACCGGACGTCGAGACCGCGGCTGTTGAGGACCTCGAAAACCCTGTACACGGTGCCTTCGTCGTCCAATTCGTGGTAGATCATCGACAGCTTGTGACGGATCGTCGCGACCAGTTCGACCAGACTACCGATCCCGGCCCAATTGGCGACGAAAGCCTCACACTCCACAGCTGCATCAACGACGTTCTCGTCGGCAGCCGTGATGATCGCGTCCTGTTTGATGTTGCCGTCCCTGACGTAGCTTGCGAAGACGTCGCTGCTGTCATGGTTGGTCTGTAAGAGAACAAGATTGTGATCGTCTCCCTTGACCAGCAACCTTCGAAGATCCTCGCGTACCTTGCCCTCCGTAGGATCGGCGAAGTCCAGCGCCTTCTCAATCGACTTGAGGAGGATGACGAGTGTCGTGATGCGCTGCTGCCCATCGACGAGTTCGACGACGCCGAACTCGTCGGCATCTATCATTCGCGTGTCCCGCGCTAACCCGACGACTGTCGCCATGAAGTGATCGCGACCAGTCCGATGCACTTCCCTGATGTCTTCGAAAAGATCAGCGCGCTGCCGCTTCTGCCAAGAATATGCGCGCTGGTAGTCGGGGATACGAAAGAGTCTGCTCTGCATGAGCTTGGCGACGGTGAAGTGCTGAGGATTGAGACGCATGGTTGCTCCTGGCTATTTACCGACCCGAACCTAGCGATCGCAGGCAGTCTTGCCAGTGGCCTGCTCCCTTTTTTATAGGCCGCCGATCAGCTGCGGTTCGCCTGCGAAAGACCGGTTCTGGCGATCAGCGGACACTCCAGCGACTTTACCGAAATGGCGTGAGTTGGTCGGCTGTTGCCGGGAGCGAATGCCGCGTCGTGGGACAATCCGGTCGTTCCCGCATGGCAGCTTCAACGGCAGGTCCATCGCCAATACCGTACGCATCCGCTGAGCCTTGCTCTTACCCACAAGTCCCTATTGGCGGTCTTGAGATGCGAGCGCCCTCAACGAGATCCGCGAGTCGCGTCATCCCCCTCCATATGACGGTCGTGCCAGGTGGGGGGATCAGACGCGCGGTCAAGGTAGCCTCCGAGCCTTGCGACGGCTCTGATATAGAAGGCGAGGTTGCGGGTTGGCGCACGTCTCAACTTTGGGGTCGAGTTATCGAGAG
>Ga0116227_10014132_pt1 | contig 12274 bp, 11 predicted proteins | sample S1TSphgellanicum_FD_89693 | JGI IMG/M metagenome (GOLD analysis project Ga0116227, IMG submission 89693) | Host-associated microbial communities from peat moss isolated from Minnesota, USA - S1T2_Fb - Sphagnum magellanicum MG | ecosystem: Host-associated > Plants > Peat moss > Unclassified... | reverse complement strand
CAACAAAAAATTGTGATGTTTTTTTTTTGAAAAAAAATATTTAAAAACAAAAAAAAAAATAATTTTTTTTTTTTTGAAAAAAAAAAATTTTTTTTATTTATAAAACCCCCCCCCCCCCCCCCCCCCCCCAAAGAAAAATACACTCTCATTGTGCATTCTACATACATAGATGTAATTTTTGCCCACATTATGAAAGTGAAATTGAACAAGCACCCACGCGTATATCATGATTTATTTTTCATATGTTAGTTCTTTTAAAATCCAAATTTTATTCAATCTGGCAACCTAAAAAAGAAATGGTGAATATATCTTTAATTATGGATAATTATTATTTGTGTAAATGTGGGTATCAAACTTATGTTTTGATATGAAGTTATAAATTTGATTTTGAATATTCTAGTTCACCTTCACCATCTTCAAACTATAGCTAATCAAGTTAAGTGTCCCTAGGAGCTAGATTAATATATTTTGTAGAGTACCTACAGATACAATATTTTCAAACAATTCTTCGATTAAAAAAAACTTTGAACATTTGAACATAATCAGTTTGAATGTAAGGGTTCTTGACAACAATCACACAAACAAAAGCAAAAGCTACGAGCATACATATGATAATAATCAACATTTAACGTAGTTAATGTTTAGCTTAGTGTTGGGCGGTTTTCAAGTGTCCACTCAATTCTAATTAACTTGTCATCAACATGTAACATAGTTAACGTTTAGGTTAGTGTTGGGTGGTTCTCAAATGCGCACTCAATTCTAATTAACTTGTCATCAACATGTAACATAGTTAACGTTTAGGTTAGTGTTGGGTGGTTCTCAAATGTCCACTCAATTTTAATTAACTTGGTTGCTAGCTCACTTTTCACAATGAAAATCAATTGACTCTTTAACATTGGAGAATCAACTTCAAATGCTCACACAAATGAGAATCAATTGTAAGAACTAGTTTAGGGTTTATATACATATTGAGAAAATTGGATTGGTGTTCTCATAAAATTTACATCTAGTTCTCAAAATCCATGTGCCCATTTGTGTTGTTGCACTAATATTTGCAACTTTTTATAGTGTTTTTTTATTTTTCAGTTTTATGATTTAGCATTAGTTGTGAGCATTCCAAGGAAGATCTTGCATTAATTAGCAATATTGTTTTCAAAATTGTCCAATTGTGATGAAATGCTCCTTCAAAATAGAAAACTTCATCACAAAATGATGAAATCCTTTCAATGCATCTCTAAATATGGTGAATTTTTTCTTTAAAAACAGATATTTTGTGATTTCTCTTCTTTTCTCACATGGTGTTATTGTTTTTCTCCCCTTGCTATTACTTTTCTTGCATGGTGAAGTACATAATTAATTAATTAATTATTAAATTTGATTTTAATTAATGAAAAACTTAATAACCAAATTGTGAAAATCGACTATGAAAATTGATTATTATTGTATGCAAAATTGTCCTATCTAAGAACCAAGTGAATTTGAAAAAAATAAGAATCTTAATACCCAAGTCAGTTTTCATCAACTAAAAAATATGTATATATTAAAAAATCGATCATATTCTCATAACATCATGTAAGAATCGAAACTAGTCAAATATCAAATAAAAGTGAAAACCATCCAACACTAGTTTAGGTGTAACCCTATTTAAAAAAACCCAAACAACAAAACACATTTGGTTATGAGTATGAATTTTTTTAACATATGTCTAAGGTTATGAACAAGGTGTATATTTTTAAATTATTTTTGGGTATGCATTTCATTAACGTATATTAATTTTTAAAAATAAAATGGAATATATTATATATATTATCCATATCCGAAAAGTATATCCAAGTAAACAATACACCCATAGAATTCTAGTATGGAGCTTTTGAGTACATTAGAAAATGACTAAGTGCAAACACTCACCCCCTTAGGTCATTGCTTTTAATCAAACATATTTTTGAAATTTTTTAATTAAAAAAATATATTTTAAAATTTTCCAAAAATAAATAGTTATGAATCCTTTTACATGATAAAAACACTAGTTACAATTGCTTTCAAAATGCTTTTAGGTAGCGACACAATGAGCGAAATGAGTCTACAAAAGGACCAAACCCACCAACCTTGTCTTAATGTTCATTTGAAGACACAAGATTGAAAGTTTGACCCTTCCCCTCCACTTCACCAAAATCGATTTTATAGTATGAATATCTATCAAATTGAACCAATAGCCACCAATGCACCAACCAATCGAAACTTGGAAGGGCCTCTTTAGATTTAGTTAATAAAAAATACAAACTCAATTAACCAAAATATTTAACTAGGGAACCACAACCCAATGGAAAAGTGTTTTGTGTCCACTCATCATCCATCCTTCATGGCATTGTGTGCTAATGGTCGATAGTTCACTATGGCCTGAGTTTCAGTACTTAGGGCCACTTTAGATTAAGTGTAACACATATTCCTTCAATTGCACAAATTATAAGGCATATAGCTACATGTTATAAGACATTTGCATTAAAGATGTCCGTAACTAATCACTAAATTTAATTAACCCACGAGTTTTCAAAGATGAAACCATTACGATTTCACATTCATGAGCTCAAATAATCACTTTTTATGGTAGATCCAATTGTGACACAACCCATCCCAAGTTCTAATGAACTTGCATCATTTGAACATACATAGTACATTCCTTGTGCAACAATACATAAAAACAACATTAATGAAGGTTATACAATTCTAAGCACTTCCTTTAAAATAATCCCCATATCTATAGATGACATATACCCACACCACAGACAATTTGGAGATAGGTCACAAAACAAGTTGATTTAGGAAGTTGACAAAAATGATGCACAATTCCAAGACATTTTCCAACATATTTGACCCCATGAACAATTAAATTACTTTCCAAACAAATCATCACTTCGGAGGTCCCATTCATGTGGGTACTCTCTCCTTAACAACAAGGCATCACAAACACGCTTGCCCTGCCAATAGATAAGATGTTGTACATCTACCTACTATGTCCACACTCTGAACACCCAAAAAATCTATTTTAATCTAAATAGTCTAAACACTTTCACCAAAAAAACTAGTTCACCTAGTGTGAAACCAATTTTAATAAGGTAAAACTTCCAAAAGTTGGATCAAATGCAATAGTCTCAAGGCCCAACAAACCCTAAGAGAATTAAGGCGAAGAACGAAAACTACCAACAACAAAAACAAACAAAACTAGAAGTTACAACACCACCCATAACCATCAATTGCTAGAGCTTTGTTACATATAACTCTCGACAATTGATGCCGTTGTTTCATCGATTTAGGTTTCCATCTTCCCTTCCCTTTTCATCACAAAGGTCCAAGGTCCAGGGTCCAATGAAATAGTGCAATCCTATTGGTTAAGAGTCATAAATTGAACCCATGGCCTTTATATGAAGGTTGAAGACCAAAAAGTGGCAAATCAAGGTTAAACCTACATGGCACCATTTGGGAAGCAAAATCAATTGGTTCGATCAAAAGAAAAAAAAGCCAATTTTTTTTTAAAAAAAGGAGAGCTCATGATTTGAAGAACAAAGAGGTAAGCTAGTGTTTAAGCCATGGTCCAACTCAAGGATTCAATTTGCTTCAAATGAGTCCAACTTGGTTCCTACAAATTTTGGACCCTCTATTGATTCTCATCCGAGTGGGCCTAAACTCAAAATATGGCTAGACATCATCTACTTCTCTATTTCTCCCCCATTCCAGGACTTGTCTTTTTGAATTTTGTGAGGTAGGTAGGTAGGTAGGTAGGTGGAGTGACTTTCATCCACAAGAGGACTTAGTTTGAGAATAGAACAATAAGATAATAGAGATGAGAAAAAACATAGAACTATTATGAAGAACTTGACACCCAACTTGCTTTAGGATCACATAAGTTGTTATTACATATATTAAAGGACGTTGTGACGTGAAGCATCATTTCATCCATTTGTCCCGTCATCCATCCGTCCATTCGTCCCATCATGGTTCGTTTAATATCATCATACTACAAGTTTGTAGTATATATATATATACCACTTGAAACCATACTTTGGATAAATCCAAGGAACAAGAGAATTAATCAATAACATAAAAACATTGTCAACTTTTTAGTGCAAGTCTGAATCCTGCCCAATGCAAAAACTAGAGCTTCTTACAAGCTCTATTTGCAACGAGAGTGTGTGTGGTATTTACACTACTTCCCAAAGAACATTATTTTCCTTCTTATGTGAACTAGGATGAGGCTGTTAGTGGAGAGATATTTGGATAAATTTGACCCACTTTCTATGGTCACACCACGAGGATTGTTTTGTGTAAACAAAAGGGAGACTGATCCTAACAGGGTGAGTTTGAAGCAGAAGAAAACAAGCAGTTTAGCTAACAAGCAAGGCAACAAATACACCCAAAAAAAGAAGCCTTGTAGAAGTGTTGTTTTTTGAACCTCCAAGAACAAATGTGTGATTGTCTCTCCCTTTCTTTAGTTCTTTGTTGGAATTTAAAGCATTGCTATGATGTGTGTGTGGGTCTAATTTTGGGTGGCTTTCATGTGATACAAACAGTGGATAATCTAGCTTTTCAATGTGCACCATTTGCAATCGTGGACCAAATAGCACTTTTCTTCAATGTGAGCCAGTCGACATAAGAAATAGAAAAAGAGAAAATGAAAAAGAGACATAAACCCTAAACCCATTTTGGGTTTCAATTGTGTCTGGCATTATTATTTTATTGTGATATGATGTTTTGTCAATGGTGCCATCTTCCTTTATGGTTTGGTCAAACCTTTTCTATGAAAAACATTTTTTCTGTGCCTCTATTGCTATGTGTTTTACAAGTAGCAAGGGAAGGTTTAAGGGAGGCAATGGCTAAAGATGTGGTCACTCTCAATGCTAAGTTACTTGCATCTCACAATGATAAAAGTTCTGAAAAACATGGTCATATTCCAGCAATTCCAGACCTAGACCACCACCTGCTGCTTTCAACACCTTCTTTGTCTGTAGAAATGCCAATGTTGTTGATGATGACATCCAAGGGAGGTACTTGGGACTTCTAGAAGAAGATCAATTCTTTATGATATCATGAGTATAATGTTTCACGTTCGGTTGTAGAAGATGAGGATGGTGACACATTACAAAATGACATTATAACTTTCGGAACTTTTTCCTCAGGTACATTTTGTTGTCCAATTTCCAAAACCTAAAACCCCTAACCCAGAACCCTAAAAATTGAGAATCATGGTTCGATATCAAAACTGGGTATTTTACTTTGTGATAATTGTGGTTATATATTGGAACCAAGTATTTGATTTTTTGAGAATTATGGTCATCGTCCTTAAAAACTGCCCTGATACCCAACGAAGGCTTGGTGGAGTTGCTAATAATTGCCGAACCCTAGTCCATCTGTCCTGTCACCATTTGTCCATCTGTCCAATCATCCATCTATCCTGTCATGGTCTGTATATTCCGATGGGGCAAAGAAAGAGTGGAATACAAATGCTACGCGGCGAAGAAAGCAATAGGAAGAGATGGCACACATGCCAAAGCCCTGCACTAATGGGACAAATGGATGAAATGATGCTTCACATCCATCTGGTCATCCATCTGTCTCGTCATGGTCTGTTTATTCCGACGGGGTGGAGGAAGAGTGGAACACACACACACACACACACACACACTGAATTGAAAATTAATAATATTTTTAGCGAATGTCATCAAATTAGAAATAAAATAAAATAAAATAATCCACCCAACCCAGAATCTGATCAATTTGTTTCATGGTGAATTCTCTCAAAATTATGAGTTAAAACTCTCAAAAAAATAAAAGAGGATTTGTCTTCACAAATTTCCTTTTTTCAAAGAAAAAAATTACAATTTTTTGAGAAATGCATCTTTTTTTTTTGGTAAGAAAAAATACTTTGTCACATTTGGACATAGGTTTTAGTGTTTGGGACAGTTTTTTTTTGTTTTTGCCAGTTTTCTATAGTTCAAATAATGTTTTCCAAACATTAGAAAAATTAATGCTACATGACTTTTTTGGCATACTCGTATTTAGTGATTTTTTAAAAAAAAATTTTGTGATTTGTTCGACCAAAAATATGGGAAAACATTTTGTGTTGTCCGATAAGCTGCTGCATGTCACCTACGACATTTAGCCGTCACTACACAATATACTTTTTTGACACATACGTAATGTATCGTCAAATACACACACACCTGTGGATTAAGCACGGGGTTCAAATTAGTAAATTTTTATAATCCATTCTCAGAGTTCTTGCATCATATTTCTAGATAAGAAATTAGCATTTGCATGCATGCATATGTTACCTTCCCTAGTATCACATGCTTAACGTCATCATCCCATGCAGATGTTATCTTCACGACTTTCGAGGTGAGCATCACATGCAAATGTGGATATTTTAACTAACATTAATTCAAATATTTCACAATTTTAAAAACTAAAGTGCATCATGAGGCACAAATATGTAAATTGAAAATGAAGTAACTTGAAAGGATGTTGATATCCAAACCAGATGACAAAAACTTATCATCCATCTTTCGTTCATCGTGCCCTGGTGGGTGCTAGTCAATGTTGGGCGGTTATTAGAAGCTGGTACAGAGATACTCCTTGATGATCAACCGGGTATATGACAGTTTTGGTATGTTAACCACGGTTCCAAACTCCACAATGAGTCAAAGAACCGGCTAAAGAACCGTTCCTTCTTCGGCCAGTTCTTTCATGAAAACCGCAGGTTCTTTGAGGTTTTTCGAAGGACCAGAACCACTCCCTCATTCCAAATTTGCTTCCAAAGAATCAGAACTGGCAGTTCCTTGATTCCGGATTTTCTTCAAAGGACCAGAACCGACGGTTCTTTGATCCTGGAATTGCTGAAAGAACCAGAACCGACGGTTCTGTGATCCTGGAATTGCTGAGAGAACCAGAACCGATGGTTCTTCGGCATTGCTGAAAGAATGAGAACCGAAGGTTATTTAAAAAGTCAAAGAACCGCCAAACACCCGTTCACTCTCATCCTGCCTGCCTGCTTGAGGAGATGGCTCTCATTTTGAGAGAGAAAGAGAGAAAATAGAGATTGGGGAATTTTTTGTGGGACCAGACCAAAATTGCAAAAGAATGTGAGTGTGGGGACGAGAGAGGGATGGGTTTTTGCATCCACACTTGGCGGCAGAAAAGCAAAGTGACCCTAGAACCACACTTGGCACTTTGTGGAGTGAAGCCGCTCATGCATTTGTGAAGCTCGCATGGCTTCCTCATCGTCTCTCAAGCGCCTGCTTCGCAATCTTCCTGCTCCTCCTCCTTTTTACCCACTATGCTCTTCATCACTATTCTCCACTCTTCTCCATACCCACCTCACCTTCCCAACCAGCTCTACAACTTCTTCTAGTACTACTACTAATTCCAGTACTGCTCCTCAGCTTGTGTCCAGCTCCTGGAACTCAAAGCTACAAGCCCCAGTGGCTAGCTGTGGGATTAGAAGATTGCTTGGAGGAGGATTTTGGGTCAGATCTATGGGGTCAGCAACAGAAGGGAAGCCCATCATCTGCAAAGGTAAGAAAGAAAGACAGAGAGAAACTCTTTCCTTGCTTTTTTCTTTTTTTCCCCACATAGCTTGAATCACTTGACAGTACTCATGTAACACCAGCAGCTTGTTTGCATTTTTGTGCACCATTTTATTTTTTCCTTCTTTCAACTGGCTGTTTCTTAGATTAGTGGGTATCTTCTTGTCACCCATTTTTTGGCTCCCAGAATTTCAGAGAGATTTTCTGATGAATTGCAATGGCACCATAAAGAAAAAGAAGAAGAAGAAACAAAAGCATGAGTGTGATAAATTTCTGATGTTCATGTATGTGATCAATGCAGCGGCGGTGGCATATGAACCAAATAAGCCTCTTGTCCTTGAGGATGTGGAAGTTGCACCACCCCAGGTAACCCTAATTTTTTTGTCTTTTCACCTGACAGGAAGGTATGCCAGTGCTTGGACTGGAAGATCAGAGATTCATTCGAATTCAACTTTGGAAGATTTTTCAATGATGTCGAGATGCACCATTAAATGTGTTGTGTTTTCCAACACATTCAACAAACATTTTGTTTCAAACATGTTCTGCTTCTTCTTTCTTGTCTATCCTGTTGTTTTGTTTTGTTTTTTGTGGGTCTGACTGAATATTGCAAAACTTCACATTGATGATCAATTGTGCTGCAGGCAGGTGAAGTGCGAATCAAAATCACACATACTGCACTGTGTCACACTGATTTTTATACCCTCAGTGGGAAGGTAATTAAATCTTTGCATAAAACCTTGTAAAATCTTTCATAGTGTATCTGAAGTTTGGTTCACCAGCACACTACTGTAGTGCAAATACTTAGAGCCATCCCTGATGGTGCTCAGTACGTGACCCTGCAAAAACATTTCTCAGATCCAAGTTTAGTTTTTTACTTTTTGTGCAAACCCCACCCATAATAATACTAGAACTGAGACTGCAAATAGGTAGGAGACTATTAATAGCAAACTACCTGGACAAATCATTATGATTGGCCAATCAGAAACAGGGAGCAGCAGTCATATCATATTTATTACACTCTTCTTCAGGGGCAGGTGTTCAGCTTTGCTGTGCCTTTTACCAGCCTCAGCAAATTGTGTAAAAATGCCAGGCTTAAACCAGTTTGCTGAGCCAAACTTTTCTTCATCCAATTTTAATTTCCAGGGTCACATACTGAGTCCCGCTGGGGATGCTCTTATAGCAGTTTTGTGAGATAGTGTATGAGAAAATCTTTGTTGCAATTGGGTTTCAGTTGCTTGCTGAGATATGGGTAGAATATGATAGAGTATGTATTGAGGGAATTCTAGGATCTGTCTTGAATGGAAATAGCACATTGATGCTGTACTTTGCAGGATCCAGAAGGACTATTCCCATGTATATTGGGCCATGAAGCTGCAGGGTAAGACAAAATTCTCAAACCTGATTTGTTTTGTTTGTTTCTTCTTAGCCTGGTCTTTGCAGTGATGGAAACTACCTCCGTTGTGCTTGTCATTGAGCTTGACACTCTACAATGAGTTTTCACATCCATGAGTCTCTGTGCCTCTCAGTGCTCAAAAACAGTGTGGACTTTTGCTCTTTGTGGACCTCAGAGACAGATGGGTTTCCACTCTCTACAAACAGGTACAAAAGATCTGCTTCTGCCAGAGCTTGACATGGATACCAGATCTGAGATTGAAACTGAGTGGGAGCTTCTGTGTTTTTATGGTGGCAGAATAGTGGAGAGTATTGGACCAGGAGTGACAGAGGTGAAGGTGGGTGACCATGTGATTCCGTGCTATCAAGCAGAGTGTCGAGAATGCAAATTCTGCAAATCTGGAAAGACAAACTTGTGTGGAAAAGTGAGGCCTGCAACAGGCAAGGGTGTGATGCTCAATGATGGCCATTCTCGATTCACGGTTTCTGGAAAACCCATCTTCCATTTCATGGGAACATCAACATTTAGTCAATATACGGTTGTGCACGATGTGTCTGTCGCCAAGATTAATCCCTCAGCACCCCTTGACAAAGTTTGCCTTCTTGGGTGTGGCATCCCAACAGGTACAATGTGTCGTGTTTTTGTTTTTGCAATGCCAGTTCTTTTGTGCTATTGTTTTCATCCATCTATCAACTATACCTTCTGATACTATTCTAGCCTTCTAAGAAGCCACCCAAGCACCATAAGCAAATGTTGGGGCATGCTTTACTTACAGTTTTGTGATCACTTTTGTGGGTTCAGGATTAGGGGCTGTGTTGAATACCGCAAAAGTTGAACCCAACTCAAATGTGGCAGTTTTTGGACTTGGAACTGTTGGACTTGCGGTATGGTATACTAGTCTCCCCCATTAATGTTCAAAATAGTATTTGGGTCTTTGGACTTGGAACTCTGTTGTACTTGCAATTTACTCTTCCCCCCATTATCTTCAAAACATTCAGAGATTGAGAAGAGAAGAAAAGGAAAGTTTTGATAAGGAGGAAAAATACATTTCACTGTGCCCTTGAATGAAATTTCCTTCAACTGGATCATACTTGAGATCAGCACATTCTTACATTGAGATGCTGGACTTTTATTTTATATTTTGGATTTTTTTTTCCCCTTCCTCAGGTTTGTGAGGGCGCAAAGAAGGCGGGAGCTAAGAGAGTGATTGGAATTGACACCGATCCTTCGAAATTTGAGCTGGGTATGATGTACTGTGCCCCTTAAAAACAGAGTAATATTTTTTTTCTGTGTGAAGTTTAGGGTTTAAGGTTTCATGAAGTTTAGGGTTTAGGGTTTTATGGTTTCAACACATTTCTTGTACTTGTGTCATCTCACAGTTGGTGGCTAAACACTGTACATCCGGGAAACATACACAAGCTCTGAGGTTATAGTTTGCCATTAGAGGTATACAAGGGAGTCATCCTTGTTGTAGTTGTGAGTTGATGATGGGTCATAATTTTATTGATTTGCAAACAATCTGATTTTTTAAAAGTTTGTGATTTGGGTGCGGGGGGTGCGGAGTGCTGCAGCTAAGAAGTTTGGAGCTACTGAATTTGTGAATCCAAAAGACTTTAACAAGCCTATCCAAGAGGTAAAAAATGGGTGGTGGTTTAGGGCTTAGGGTTTTAGGGTTTAGGGTTCAGCAAAATTTGGAACCATTTTTGCAAAATGGGCAAAGTTGCGGTGTACACAAATTTTTTTGCTCCATTCTCTTCTTCATTCTTTCCTTTTGTATAATTCTCTGTGATTTAGAAGACTAAACCCTAAACCCTAAACCCTAAATCCGAGACCTTTGAATGGGTTTAAGAGGAAAAAAACACTACTAAGTCAATCACGGATTCGGAGTTGCCTTTTTGACATGCTTTTTTGGATGGATGACAATTTGAACTTTGCCAGGTGCTAATCGAGATGACGGATGGGGGAGTTGATTACAGCTTTGAGTGCATTGGCAAGGTGCAAATCATGCGAGCTGCCTTGGAGGCTTGTCACAAGGTGTGAACGCGAAAAAGTAGAAATTTTTAATTTTTTAATTTAAAAAAAATAGACTCTTTTTTCTTTTAAGACTCTAAAAACTCCACTCATCCTACTACCTACATATCTAAAATAATCACCTATTATCCTACCTACCCACCTACCTACCTACCTAATAATCACCTATTATCCTACCTATCCACCTACCTACCTACTTACCTAATAACCACCTATTATTGTACCTATCCACCTACCTACCTACCTACTTACTTACCTACCTAAAGGACCATTCGCTTAGCTTGTCTTTGTTGCTTTTTTTTTTGGTCATTTTACTCTCCTCTCTTTGCCTGCATTTGTTTTTTGGGTTTGTTAAAATCACACTACTTTGGGTGCATGGTTTAACCCTAATCTTGGGGTTTAGGGTTGGGGTACATCGGTGATCGTCGGAGTGGCCGCATCAGGAGAGGAGATATCGACCCGCCCCTTTCAATTGGTGACGGGCCGGGTGTGGAAGGGGACGGCATTTGGTGGGTACAAAAGCCGAACAGATGTTCCCAAATTAGTGGATGAATATTTGAAGCAGGTGCGCGCATCACATCCGTCATACCCCCACTTGTGTAAAATGAATTAAGTAAATAAATAAATATTAATCACTTGACCACTGAATCAATTTTTGAAAATCACTTTATTATTAGTTATCAAATTTCAGTGTTTTTATGTAAAAAAAAATTATTTAACTCATAATTTTCTTTTTTAACTCTTTAAAATTGCCAAAAATTTCAGAATCTTTTTTAGAAAAAAAAAAAAAACAATTGAACCTGTTTCTATTTTAATTAATTAATTAATTAATTATTTCAGAGGAAAAAAAGTGCTGATTATGAGGACCAGGGTTATGGTTATGTAATTCGGTATTTGTGTTTGGTTCCGTCAAATTCATTCATCCGATCGGTGGGTGGTGGATGATATTTAATAGCTTACGGAAGTGTTTGGTGATTTTACAGGAGATTAAGGTGGATGAGTATATTACACACAAGTTTCCGCTCGAGAAAATCAATGAGGCCTTCAAGTTGCTGGAAGCCGGAAAATGCTTGCGGGCCATTATTTCTATGGAATCCTAAGTTTGCTTTGAAACCAACTTCCATTTTCCTACAAAGAGTTTTTTTTTTTTTTTTTTTTTTTTTTTTTTTTTGTTTTTCTATATTTTTTTTTTTCAAAATTTTATAAAATTATATTAAAAAAAAAAAAAATAGGAAATGGTTTAGGGGTTTTAATATTTTATTACAATAGAAAT
>Ga0116227_10014131_pt1 | contig 12276 bp, 11 predicted proteins | sample S1TSphgellanicum_FD_89693 | JGI IMG/M metagenome (GOLD analysis project Ga0116227, IMG submission 89693) | Host-associated microbial communities from peat moss isolated from Minnesota, USA - S1T2_Fb - Sphagnum magellanicum MG | ecosystem: Host-associated > Plants > Peat moss > Unclassified... | reverse complement strand
CTAGCTACGCATCCCCTGGTAGGTCTTTAACTCTTGCCCATAACGTAGTACGCGAAGTACTTAGTCTGGTCAGATTAGGGCTTTTTCAAGCCCCCGGATTCATCCGTGGGGTTTCTGACCATCCCTTCTGCCTCTTCACCAGTTCATTCTATAGAGCAGTTATCCTGTCACTTGGCTTATAGTGTTCAATCTTATTGCCACTCGCTTAAAAAGTATATAAAATAGGGTCTGCTGAAAAACTCCACCAATCGAATCTAGGTGACACACAGTGCCTAAAATGGGGACTTCAGGGGTTGGTTTTTCAAATTCACCCCACGATTTTCTACCAAAGTGCAGGGATTTTGAACATCTATTTACCATAGTCTTGCACCTATCTGGAATAAAAACGATTGAAACCCTTATTTAGAATAGGTTCTAGCATTATTCAGCAAGCCCTAAAATAACTCAAGGGTTATTAGGGTTGTAAATATGAAAGATAGTGGCTCTTCCGTTCATTTTATGAATAATTAGTAGTAAAGTGCCAGGTTAATAGACTTTCAGTAAACTAATAAAACTTAGTTTGAGAATAATAGGTTTTGCGCTATTAGATGGTGAATTTCTAGATATAACTATCGGTACTATACTGGATAAGGTTGATGACCCTTATCTAATCGATTATATCCCCTTGCTAAAAATTCATCAACAACTACTCAATTAGATACTGAATAATGATAGTTAAAATTCAGATTTAGATACTTAGGTTTAAATTAGGAGTTAGTAGACGAGCGATTGTCAACTAAACAATCGCCCTAAAAAATCAGCTTAGCTATACATATAGCTGCCCTGGAGCCTCCTGACTTCTTCACTCCATATAATTCCGACGGGGAATTTTTCAGTTAACTGATAACAGTTGATGACAAGTTGAATTCCACGCTTGCAAATAAAGGGGAAATTAGTTAGCAATTCGTCCTGTCAGTGGTGAACTTGCACTTCCATAATTTTTCATTGGCATTCTCCCTGCCAAGTAGGCTAAGCGACCGGCAACGGTGGCTAGATTCATGGCATAAGCCATAACAGGGGGATTTTGAGCTAGGGCGATGGCACTATTAATCAACAGGGCATCTGCCCCCAATTCCATCGCCTGTGCCGCCTCTGCTGGTGAGCCGATACCTGCATCTACCACCACTGGGATTTTAGCATTCTCAATAATAATTTGAATATTGGCAGTGTTTTTTAGTCCTTGTCCGGAACCGATGGGTGAAGCTAGAGGCATGACCGTAGAACAGCCTACGTCTTCCAACCGCCTAGCTAGTATGGGATCAGCGTTGATATAAGGTAAAACTGCAAAGCCTTCTTTAACTAACTGTTCTGCTGCTTGGAGGGTATCAATGGGATCAGGCAGTAAATACTTAGGATCTGGTATAACCTCTAATTTGACAAAATTGTTGTCTTCCTGTCCCAGGAGTTTGGCCATTTCCCGCCCCAACCGAGCTACACGAATTGCTTCTTCTGCTGTTTGACAACCGGCAGTATTGGGCAACATCCAGATTTTCTGCCAGTCCAGGGCCTCAGCTAAACCTTCGTGTCCCGGTGCCTTAGTTTGCACCCGGCGCACTGCCACCGTCACAATTTGGCAACCACTAGCGGTGACACTTTGCTGCATTTCCTCTAGGGAGCGATATTTACCTGTACCTGTCATTAAGCGAGATTGGAAGGTCTTGCCAGCAATAATCAAGTTTGAGTCTTGAGCGGTGGGTGTTGCTTTTTGCCAAGTAGCAAAATTAGCGGTGTGAGTCAGCATGGGTTGGAAGCGGGAATAGTGGAAATTGGCTAGTAGGGAGTCAGATTTTTGTTCCCAAATCAAATCAGCAATCAATTTAGCGGTTACAGGTGCTAGGAGAATCCCATTGCGGTAATGACCGATGGCCAAAGTTAAATTTTGCCAGTAGGATGGACCCAGTATGGGCAGTTCGTCAGGGGTAATAGGGCGAAATCCCCACCAAAATTCCCGGATGGGGTAATGCTGGAGTTGGGGGTAGAGGTGAATTGCTGCCTGGAGTAGGGTGTGGATGCCAGTGGGGGTATTCTGGGGCGTAAAGCCAACATCTTCGCTAGTGGCACCAATAATTAAAGAACGATTTTGTCGGGGGACAATGTAAATATCTTTACCATACAAAATCCGCCTCAAGGGTAACTCTGATGTAAATTCTGGGATCTGAACGCTCAACATTTGCCCTTTGCGGGGGAGTACAGGTAGTGGAAATAATTCATTACTCCAGGCACCAGTGGCTACCACATAGTGGGTTGCCCTAATGACGTCGGTGCTGGTCTGCACACCAAGCACCTGTCCCTGCTGTTGTCTAATTGCTTCAACTGTAATTCCATCCTTGAGTTCCACACCCAAGGACTCAGCTGATATCCTCAATACTTGAATCAACGCCCGATTGTCAACTTGGGCATCCTCCGGATACCACCAACCACCAACCACCTCCCTAGCTAATCCCGGTTGATATTGATGAATTGCTCCTTCATCTAACCAATACCCAGGAGATTGATGGGAAGTGTGGCTTTTCCCCCCCAATTGATATACTGGTGCTAAAACTCCACAAGGCCAATAACCAGTATTCAACCCCGTCAACTCCTCCAGCTTGCGCGTCCACTCTGGGTATAGACAACGCGATCGCCAACATAAAGATTTCATTGCTTCAGAGGGCAGGTTTTCCGCATCTGGTGCTAGCATTCCAGCAGCGGCATGGGCGGCAGCAGCTTTGAAATCACGGCAAACTACGGTAACACTAGCCCCACGCAATTTGAGTTCAATCGCGATAGCTAAACCGATAATACCGCCGCCAATAATTAAAACATCGCTAGACATCTATCACATTGCTCAATGAGCTATCAGTTATGTAATATAACAGGAGTCGGAAAGCTTTGCCTTTTGGGAAACCAGAAAGGGGAGAAAAGATCAAGATGTTTCACTCCCCTTTTTCCGCGCTTCCTCAATCGAGAACTGCCGTGAACTAGCTACACTCTACTGGCAGGGGACTCTGAATTACCCCACGGATAAATCCGGGGGGTAGTTCAGGAATGCTCAGGATTGAATCCCCACCCAAGACGAAATAATCATCAAATCGCCCTACCTGCTCTACTTCTAAAACCTGTTGCCAGATTTGGGCTAATGTTACCTCCATGGGGAGCATATCACCAATGCATAGGAGTATTTATACTCATAGCTCAAAACGCTCTACTTACAAGCTTTCAACTACCTCATTGCCAAGGCACTCAAATTATGCACCTTCAAAAGTGACATGCTCCCTAACTTCTCAACTTCATTTTTATCTAGTTTTAAAGAGGGTTTCTTCTCTTGAAAAGTATAAGGAATTAAACCTGCGAGAACATTCACCATAAAATTTTTGACACTTCTATGGCGAGAATGATCAATTAATGACCGTGCCAATTTTAGATTTTGGATTTCGTTGAGCGATTGATCGGTTCTTTCCCAGCACTATCCACCTTATCTCCTCTTCTTCGCCCTAATCTAAAATTGGCAAATCCCCAATCCAAAATTGCTTAGCTCTTTCTCTGTCTTTATTGCTCTTCAGATGTAATAACTTGAGACTTAAAGGCTTCTGCAAAAATTACACAAAACAACTTTTCTAATTCCATGCTCTATTTCTCTCTCTGAGATAATTGCTTTATTCTCAGCTATTGATGGTTATTAGTAATATTATTTATGGTTTCTTTAGAAGAATTTACTTATTAAAGTCGTCAACTAGCATTATTTGTCAATAGCCTCAAATTATTGACAATTAGTCCAGCCCAATAAAATCCCGTAAATCTTATCAGGAGCTATTTACAGCTTATTTCTTACATCGAACTCAGGTAGATATTAGTTTGTAAATATTTCTGTTAGGTTACTTAATTCTCAATTTTGAACGGACTTTGCCGAGGTTGGATGTAATATATAGGTGACAATTTTATCTTTCTTCAAAAGAATTGCTAATTTCAAATTAGCAATTCTTTTGAAGAAAAACTTCTGTTGCTTGATGTTCAACAATTTTCTGTTATTTTGATGATAAGTATATGCACTATTCTACAGAGTACTGTGAGATACATCTTGAACCGAATATTGCACCACTTACCTGGGTGTTTAGGAGTAATGAGAAAATATCGATCAGATTTGGTGTTGCTTTATCTCAGTATCCAAGGTGTGGTCAGGTAGCTTATGAGTTGAACGATGGACAGGGATATCGTGATTCGGGTCGAATTACTGCACATACTGAAGGTGTGATCGAAAATGGCTTCCAACTGTTTTCTACTAACCTGCCACCGATCAATAGTGGGGGAGGATACCGATACCGACTAGGCTATATTGATAAATTTGGGGATGAACATACAAGTTTGCAGTCACGGTTTGTCTTAGTTTGCGATGATTCACCCCGTTCAATGACGGAGATCCCCACAGTGTTTTTGGGGTTTGTGAACCATCAGCCTTTGTATGGACTAAAACCAACTATTGAAATGACACCCAGCCCACAAGATTGGGAAGCACGTCTTTTTTACTCAATTATTCTTGATCGATTTGCCCGAGATGCGAATACCAATCGTACTGGTCTAGGAGCAGTCAAGTATGATCCCTGTTCTCCATATACCAGTCATGGTGGGACAATTCGCGGCGTGATTGAGAAAGTGGAATATTTGAAGTCCTTGGGTGTTAGGGCAATTATTGTCAGCCCAGTTTATGTCAACGCTCCTGATGGCTATCATGGGTATCATCCCATCCATCTATTGATGGTTGACCCCCGTCTAGGTACACTAATGTGCCTACGTGAGCTAGTGGCTCAAGCCCATGCAGCTGGTATTGCGGTGATTTTGGATGTCGTTGTCAATCACATTGCAGATAGTATTGTGTGGGAGCAGTATGGAGGTCCATCCGGTGGAGAATTTAAGTATTTACAAGGTCATGTAAGTAGTGTGATGCCTTTTCCCATAGAAGCACGCAATACATCACTGTTTCATGGTCCTGAATACACCGATATGGTAAATCAGAGACTCTTTGGTTTTCTTGAAGACTGGAAAACAGAGACAAGCTATGTTCGGGAGTTACTAATTCAGCACCTCAAGTACTGGATTGCAATGACAGATATTGATGGACTGCGCTACGATTCTGCAAGGCATGTTGGTCTTGATTTCTGGGTGCCCTGTGTGGAAGAAATATCAAGATATACTAGCTTTCTAGGGAAAAAACAGTTTTTGCAAATAGCCGAACATGCGGGAAGTACTCCTGAGGAATTGATGGCCTACAATAGTGCCAAATTTTCCAATTTGATCGACTATCCAACGTATTATGCTATCAAACATTCTCTAGGAGATGGTAATTGGCTCAAGGGTTTAGCTGATTATTTTTGTGGTTTTTTAGCCCCATCGCTACCCTACTACGCCGGTTGGAAGAACAATTTGATGTTTCTCGATAACCAAGACACAACTAGAGTCTTCCATGAGTTTTTAACTCGGGTCCCCAGCACTGAAGATGCACGAGTGCGACTCAATTTTGCTATTGCTTGCCTGATCCTCGGTCCGCAAATACCATCTATCTATCAAGGTACAGAGCAGGAATTTTCCGGTGCTTTAGGGTTGCATCAACGAGAGGATACAGGAGAGTGGATTGGCCATGATTGCTACGTGCGGGAGGATATGTTTGATAATCCTATGTGTGCTTGGGAGTTTGGCCCTATTAACCGTAAATCTTTTGCGCCCTATAGTAAAAACCACCGTACCTATATCCTGATTCAACAGCTGGCGGAAATTAGATTTCACAGCAAACTCATTCAGAGTGGTACCCGTACCCTTTTATGTTCTAAGGATAATGGTTTGTGGTGTGTACTTATTCATACTACTGTTGACTATCAGCCCCTCTTTGTAGCTATGAACCTTGGATCGACATCAATACAGGAAGAGACTGTAAAAATTCCTTGTTGGTGTAATAGATTCTTGAGAATTGAACTGCTTATTACCACTGCGGGTGGAGAGTTAAATTTGGTGGAAGATACTATACAAGTTCAGTTGCCACCATTTACATTTGTGTTAGGGCAATTTTTCAGGAATGAAGAATAGGAATAGAGGAGTCAAGGACTGAACTACCTCACGGATTTATCCGTGGGGTAGTTCAGTGTCCAACGGCGATCGCAACAATCTACGAATGTGCCTGCTAGAGTATCGGTCCAGTAGAACGAAATAAGTAGGTTTCAGCCTGTAAATCCTTGGTTAGGAAGCGCCAAAACAACCATTTTCCATTGAGAATGATTCTACTGGACTAGCTCTCTAGGGGGGAGATGATAATGAGAGGAATGGTATTCGTGAGGCTAACTAGAGCAAATTGAGTTGTGGAGCCAGTTTGCTAAAGAAACCATACATTTGGTCATGCTAGAGGCAATTTGCGAAATTAGTTCTCCTAACCATAGGATGGTAAAATTACGCATTTTTGTGGTGTATTTAATTCAGATTAAGGTTATAAGCTATGATTATGCTTTTAAGCATTATAGACTAATTGATATCACATATTCAGTGAAAATATTCAGATTTATAGTTTGTCAGAAAAACTACTGCATCCTACCTTATGTATAAATTCAACCTGAAAACAGTTAAGCAGTTCTGGGCGATCGCTAAACTCTATTGGTTCAGCGATGAAAAACAAAGGGCTCTAGGTTTACTGCTACTGCTTGGGGTATTGCTGTTGGCTAATACCAAGCTTACCGTATTATTATACGAGATTCAGGGGAATTCCATTTCTGCCTTATCGGCGCGGGATGTAACTCGATTCTGGCAAAGTGTACTAATTGGGTTAGGGGGAATAATTCTCCTAGGCCTAGGCAAGAGTGGCTATGAATATATGCAAGATATCATAGGACTCTATTGGCGACGGTGGTTAACAAATCACTTCCTAGCTCGATATTTGCGCGATCGCGCTTTTTATGATCTGCATAATTTCCATCCAGAAATTGATAACCCAGACCAACGAATTTCTGAAGATATTGCCAGTTTTTGCCAACAATCTATTCAGTACCTCAGTAATCTAATTGAATCTCTTGTCGTAGTAATTACTATTAGCGCTGTTCTCTGGGCTATTTCCAGAAATCTAGTTTTTTGTCTAATAATTTACTCTATATTAGCTTACGGAATTACTATCGGTTTCTACGGCAGGAAACTAACTAAACTTAATTTAGAACAACTAAAAAAACAAGCTAATTTTCGCTTTGGTTTAGTTCGAGTTCGAGAAAATGCTGAATCTATTGCCTTTTACAATGGTATCCATCAGGAAAATGCTAAACTGAAATATCTATTCAATGAAGTATTTCACAATTTTAAGCGGTTGATTCTCTGGGCAGATGTATATTTTAACTTTTTTAAAAATCCCTTTGGGAATCTCACCTGGATATTACCCTCAGTAATTCTTGCACCCCAAATTCTTGCTGGTAAATTAGAGGTGGGAAAAGTTGTAGAAGCTGGAGGTGCATTAGGAACTGTCGCTTTTTCTGTAAATGTGATCATGTTTCAGTTTAAAACATTTACACAGTTTGCAGCTTCCATCAACCGACTATATGTCTTCTATCAATATCTAAATCAGCCACTAAAAGAAATAAGTAATGGCAGAAATATTGACATAGTAGAAGATAATCGCTTAGCAGTTGAGGACCTGACTTTACAAATTCCTAATTCACAAAAAACTCTCTTTACAAAACTCTCAGTCGCACTGCAACCAGGTCAGGGATTATTAATTATGGGAGAGAGTGGTTGTGGGAAAAGTTCTCTATTACGTGCCTTAGCAGGGTTATGGGACTCGGGGACGGGTGTAATTTTTCGTCCGAACTTAGGAGAAATGCTATTTTTACCCCAGCGTCCATACATGATTTTAGGTACTTTGAGGGAGCAGTTGATCTATCCTCATGCCAGTGTTGATATGAGTGATGAAGAACTATTGCAAGTCTTGCACAAAGTTAATTTATCGGACTTAGTCGAAAGATTTGGTGGTCTGGAGGTAGAAGGAGATTGGAGTTCCCTACTTTCTCAGGGAGAACAACAACGGCTTACCTTTGCCCGGATACTAGTGACAAAACCAAAATATGTGATTTTAGATGAGGCCACAAGTGCTTTAGATACCCACAACGAAGAACAACTTTATCAGATGCTTTTAGAGACACAGACAACTTTTATTAGTGTTGGCCATCGTCCTACTCTCAAGAAATATCACCATATATTTATTACTCTTTAGGAACTCTTAACGGGGAAAAGATTTAAATTTTTGAGTTTTTAAATAAGATTAATAATTATCTTAGTAGACCCGTCCGAAAATTAAACTAGGGTGCAAAAAAGTGGTACTCTACCATTGAAATAGCTTGTATATCCCACACTAAATCAGAAAATTCATCGCTGCTACCTAGTGTGTTAATTCTCTTAACCTTTACCCTACAAGGCTTCATGCAGGTTTTGTGTCAGACTATAGGGGAAGGAATTATCGGGGTTTGGTCCCTTAAGTTCCCCACCTTTCACACTGAACATGAATGAACTTTCCCTGATTCTACCCCTACAAAATTAACACGCTAGCTCCTACCTGCACCATAATCTTGTTAATTTGTCAATATTTTCTCCTCGACCGACGCTCTAGTTACTCGATCAAATAACCTTAAGTAATATTACTTTATTGTATCGAATCGATTAAGATTCTGGGGTAAGGTTTAGACCCCGATAAACTTGTTCAATGGAGAAGCTGAGATTGATGCTTTTTAGTTCAATGGTGTCGCCTTCTCCATAGTTAATAATCATCCATTGTCCCGCATCATTCTTGTGATACAAATCCATTTCGATCGCAGTGGAACTAACTAATAGGTAATCTTTAAAGACGGGGTTATTTTGATACATTCTGAACTTCCCCCCGCGATCGTAGGCTTCGGTAGTTTTTGAGAGAACTTCAACGATTAAGCAGGGGTAGGTAATATATTGTGTTGTGGTTTTATCGCGATCATCGCAGGTGACGCTGATATCTGGATAGGTATAATTATTGGTTTCAGCAATATTAACTCTCAGGTCTGAGTTACCTGTTTCGCAGCTACTTCCTTCTAGATGATTGGCGAATAAGGTAATGAGTCGGACGGAGATGAGGCTATGATTTTTGCTACCGCCAGTCATGGCGTAAACTTGACCGTCGATCAGTTCGTGTTTTTCTAGTTGCTGTTCTTCCCAAGCAAAGTATTTTTCAGGGGTTAAGTTTGTGGGTTTGTCTTTAGCTACGATCATGATGGAGTTAGCTCCTGTGTAGCGAAATTGATAGTATTACCTTATTTTACACTGACCGAGCCAATTTTAGATTTTGGATTTTGGATTAGAAATTCTTGCATCTGAAATCTAAAAACTCCCATTTTACGCAACTATCAACTTTTCAAACATCCTCTAAGATCATTTCAAAGAAAAACCCTGCGCGAGAGCGCAGGGTTCTGCGTGTCGGCGGTATTACTTGCTATGTTGATGTCAGAGTTAATCCTTATTGTGCCAGTGGAAAGTGCAGAATGTGGGGTACACTACCCTACTCGCAATTAAATCATCTTATTGCGAATAGTTGACGAGGGTGAAACAGGGAAACTCGTGCTTCCGTTTGGGGATCGACCCCATCCGTTCTAGCTCCATTAAACTAATTGCAACGGTAGCAAGACGCGGCTAAGTTGCTGCGATCGCTGTTTGCACCTAGGGAGCGAGGAATAATATGGTCAATCACCAGCGGCATCCCGGTTAAACATTGTTGAGTTTGGCAATATTCGCAACACTGGTTTGCATCCGAAATCACCTGCTGACGAATTGACGGGGGAACTGAAGCCATGCCTTAATTGGCAGATAACTGTTTCAGATCGCGGATGGGTTGTCCTCGCCAGCGCAAAATGGCACAGGCATGAGCTTTCTTGAGCATCAATCGATCCACCGTCAAGCAGAGTGGTTGCAATTCTCGCTGTTCTTCTGCCGTCAACAAACCCTCCTGATTTCGCTCAAGTACTGCCATATGGCGTTCCTGCTGCTCTGACGGGATTTGGCTTTGGCCAATTTGCTGTAATGCGTCCACGCTCAGAGTTTGCAGGGTCAGCAATTCAGATTGCATTTCCACCGGAGCAGTTTCGATCACTGGCGGTAAATTGCCAGCAATACTCTGGATCACCAGATCGGATAGGGGTTGGTTGGTCAACTCCGCCAGGTGAGACAGTCGTTGAAAGGCGGGGTCAGGAAGATTGATGTTTAACTGCATAGCTTTGGAGGACTAGGAACTAAAGCGATCTTATCAAGGCTGGGCAGGAAGCAGGGCGAAGCGATCTCACTACCCCAGAAACAGTGATTGAGTCCTGCATCATTTCCCGGTCTATCCCCCTAACTATCTAATTCGTATTTTAGGGCTTGAGACTCAAGTACAGAGAGAATTCCTGTATGTTGATTGACCAAACCTTGTATTGCGGTAATTGGATCATGGTGAAGACGGTGTTTGCGGTGGCGAGGAGCTTCCGCCAAAGCTAATTTGCGATGTTAATTTTTATACCCATTTATAAGTACTTGCTGAATTTGTTCAAGTAATTGTTTTTCAGTTTCAGCTATAAAGAAAACTTGAAATTGTCCAAGCTCACACAATTCGACGGTGGATTTACGCCCACTGATTCGCCGTTGGTGGCGGCGCAAATTACTAAACAAAGACTCAATTTGAAGGTTATCTGCTGGCAAGCCAGGGATATCATAGCAGTGCCTGTGAAAGGATCCTCCAAGATGAGTAATTTTTGGGGATTTTATATTTCTTCATCCGAATTCGCGAATAATTTGTCAATTTCTTCATCCGAAATTTTCAACCCTTCCAATTGCCTTTCAATTTCTTCATCCAAATTCGTAAATAATTTGTCAATTTCCTCATCCGAAATTTCCAACTCTTCCCATTCCCTTTCAATTTCCTCATCCGAAATTTTCAACTTTTCGCATACCCTTTCAATTTCCTCATCCGAAATTTTCAACTTTTCGCATACCCTTTTCATTTCTTCATCCGAAATTTTCAACTTTTCGCATACCCTTTTCATTTCCTCATCTGAAATTTTCAACTCTTCCCATTCCCTTTCAATTTCCTCATAATCAAAGGGGTCCAGGGGGTCTTTTAATTTTAAAAAGAGCCGCACTATTTTCACTATCCGCAGCGTTTCTTTTTCCAATGCTTCAATCTCCGGTCTAAGTTCCCGCTTTGTCATAATCTTCTAAACCAAAAACATCTCCAGATTTAGGTAATTCTTTGGGAGGGAAGTGATCCAAAATTCTCTCTCAATTAATGTTAAAGTTGCTATCAAAGGTGGCAAGCCTGCGAGAATTAACAGAAATCCATCGGGGTTATTGCCTATTGCACCATCTGAAAATTCAAGCCACAATTTTGACTGATTTGATCCCTTGGCTACATCTTTGGACTAGCAACCATCTTTTAGCTTCCGGTTCTAGAGCCGGCATGATCCGGAAGTTTAAAACATCTGCCCAAGTCTCTACTCCGTGATTACCAGTCAACGCTCTTTCAAGTTTTTTGAATTGCAACCAATCGCGATCGCTGATGGCCTCAAAAACTGGGATAAATGTGCTGAGTGGTAGTAAGGTGGCTGTTTCAGTCATTTTCGTCATCCTCCAAAATACAAACTATTGGCAAGATGTTAATCTAAAATCCAAAATCCAAAATCCAAAATTGATTGACTGGGTTGAATTTTCCTTTAGACCGTTTAATAGCATCATCTTTCATCCTCCATTTTATTGCTTGGCTGGTTTGTTTTGGCAATGCCAGAGGTGGGCTACGCCATCGTCTAGCAGTGCCTAGCGGCTACGCTCTAACTTGCCTTTGGATTCTATGTTTCTATCTCAGCTTGCTTTTTTTCCATCAACGCCCTTTTGACTATTGCACTTACTAGCTGAGGGACTGACCGAAATTCAGATTTAGCCCAACTTTCTAATGCAACATATTCATCAGGATCAAAGCTGATAGTCGTTCTAGGTCGTTTAGTAGCCATCAATAGCATCACTTGTCTATCTAACCGCTATTATCGCTTATCAACGCTAATATGTTTTAAGTACATCACTCATGCAAATAGTTGGCAAGTGATGTATTTATTGATTGATTGGGATGCGTAGCCCGGATTTCTCACAAGCCGAAGCGTTAGCGTAGCCACAGTTTCTGCATCGCTATGACAAAACCTTTGTCCTGCATAGATTTGGCGCGTTTTAGACGAGCGTACAAATCATCACAGGATTTTG
>Ga0116227_10014130_pt1 | contig 12276 bp, 10 predicted proteins | sample S1TSphgellanicum_FD_89693 | JGI IMG/M metagenome (GOLD analysis project Ga0116227, IMG submission 89693) | Host-associated microbial communities from peat moss isolated from Minnesota, USA - S1T2_Fb - Sphagnum magellanicum MG | ecosystem: Host-associated > Plants > Peat moss > Unclassified... | reverse complement strand
ATGCAGATTAAAATAGATCACGTGTAGATTCCTTCTAGCTCCCACATGTTATGAAGCAACAGGTTCACTGGGTTATGGGGCCAGACTGAACCAGCACCAACCTTTGCACCATGCAGGAAGGATCGTCATGAGTGGTCATTTCATTGTATTCCTCTCCCATAGGTAGCCCACAGGTGGTTGGTTCTACTTACTATGTTCCAACCAATGTTGGGTGGGTGGGTATTTGATTTTCATGTATCAACGGGGTCCAGGCGTTAGGGGATTTTCTTTTTGAAAGGACCGCCTGGATGTGGGTATTTGCATTTTTACCTTTTAAAGAATCAGCCGAGTTGTGGTTCCAAAACATTGTGATGGCCGATATGATGAGGGGCACAGGTTTGAAAATCTGATTTGCCCGGGTATATGACATGGTTCTTTGGCAAAAACTCAGATGGGTATACTCAGGTTATAAGCCCAGGTCTTTGACAAATAGAGAACCCAGGTATTTGCATTTTTATTCAAAGGTCTTTGACATATAGACTAGCTGAGTATTTGCATTTCATTCAAGTGTCTTTTGACAAATAGAGAACTCAGGTATTTGCATTTTTATTCAAAGAATACATTTGTCAAAAATAACAAACAACCTTCAAAGGGTTGTGATGTGTTTTGGAAGTTCTACAATGAATATTACCTACAACTAAACATTAAACTCTCCTAGAGATGTCACTAATGGTGAATCAGAATGAAAATTTTCTGCCATATATAACAGGTTTAGGATCTTAAGAAATTCCTCCTTTATACCAACTTCAATTTAGCCTAGCCCTCAAGTCACATGTCACATCATTGAAAACTAAAAATTACCATCAGACTTGACACTTTGACTTACAAAACACATAGTAGCAAAGGACAAAGAATATGTAAGACACAAGACAAATGAATTACACATCAAATTCATTAGACATAAAAAAAAAGACGCAAACAAAAGACTCTCAAGAGATATAGAAGTAGCAAACAATAAACACATACATTCCAAAAGTAGACACTAAATATATTAGACATAGACATGGTCATAAACATTGAATCAACATTAGGCATATACACAGACACGAATATCGAATAAACATTAGATAGATACATAGAATAAGCATTAGACATAGGCACATATGTTGAATAAGCATTTGACACTAACACTAACATTGAAGCATTTGACATATATATGAAATAAACATTAGACATAGACGCTAACACAAAATAAAGATCTAAGATTGATATTGAAGCATCAAACATAAACACATAAGAATCAAACATAAGTATTAGACATGGACACAAATAGACACAAAATTGGACAATGGACATAATTACAAGTCACAAAGAAATTATTAGCCCCTTCATATTGCAAAATCATGGATGCATTTCCTTAAAATCCTAAATCCCAAATACATGGTTCAATTCATCATTTTCAACCAACTATCAATAAAGCATGTGTAGGCCCATTAGTCACCAACCACCTACACAAAGGAGAATTTTTTTTTTTTAAATTCATTTAAATCTAAGAAATCATTGTGATCAATTGCATTAGCATGGAATTTAGCTTCCAACTATGTTGTCAAATATAATTCCAATTCACAAGTAGATGCAAGGTCAATGGGTTTCACACAACTAATCCGCAAGTTGGATGGCCAATTTTTGTTGATAAAAATTAACTTATCCAATTTTTCTATTTGTAAATGACATTTTCAAAGTGTTGTCAAAATTCCAACAATGGAAAATATGCATTTTGAATGTTTTTGAACCTCAATTTAAAATGTATATTTTCCATGTAAATGTTTTTGAACCTCAAACCAATCATTAAAACCAACATACCAAGAATGTAAAAAAGAAATAAAAGGCAAAAGAACCTCAAAGAATTTGGCATTTCATTCGAATCATGAGTTCCTTCAACTCATAATCAAACACATCCTTTTCAATATGGTTGTCAAGAACAGTTTGAAAGGCTAGCTTTTCATGGATGTTTCGACAAGTGGATATGATAAATTCCAAGGCTTTCACAAACAAGAAATGTTCATGATTCTAGTTCAAAACACAAGTAGAAACAATAGGGAATAGAACTTTCACAACTGCCTCACAAACAACCCATGTCTTTTGAGAAGGGACATGATTTTGCAATACCACTAATTGGTTGCTATAACATAATGCAATTGCACTCCAAAAAGTCAAAGCATCTTGAAATATCAATACAAGGCTTGCAAACTTGCAATGAACAACAAATAAAATCAAACTACTTTTCAACCACACAAAAAACATTTCTATGAACCAAAATAAAAAACAAAACAACAAATACAAATAAACCCTTATGGTGTATTTATAGGTGTTTTTAGATTTTTGGCCGTTAATCCAAAATCAATGCAAGCCTTATCCCATGTTTACTTGCCCTTGCTTGATTTTTTGGGCCATGTAATACATTTTTGAATGGCACTTTGAGCAGCTTTTATAGATGCATAGTTTAAAAAGTACACACCTTGTCATATGTAATAATATATTGGCACACCTTTGAGAGTGCATGGCAAAAACAAGAGTCATCAAATGGCTCCAACAGCCCTAAATTACTACAAGATACAACAAAATTCAAAGCATTTGCACAAGTATGTAAGTTAGAGCCTTCATTTTTTATGTAGGCAATTATTTTTTTGGTAAGAATAAACATGTCCAACAACTCCTATAACTTAGGAACCATAGTTATGCCACATGTGTCAATCATTTCAAAAAGTGCATAAAGGAATTTGATTGTCACAAGTTGAAAAGAAACACCTCCATCATGATCCAACCTGTGTTTTGATATCTGTCCTTTGAAAAATTGAACCAATAATCACAAAAACATTAAAGGGAAAACAAAACTAACACTTATAGGTGGTTAACCAAGTTAAACATAAACACAAAAATTTGTCCTAAGTCCTAATAGAAAGTAGGAAAGCAAAACTGAGGTGACGAAAATGAAACAATAGATGGGAGGCAAATTTTTGGTTTAGGGTTTTAGGATTTTAGGGTTAGGGCAAACGTGAAAAATGAAACCCTAAATGGATGAATGTGGTTGGATGAAAAAATATAAAGGATGAAAAGATTTGGATGAAACTTAATAACTAACCTATGTATGTATGATCAATAGGGTATTGATTTTTTAATATCGATACCCTACCAACAAGGTATTATGACAAGGTATGAAAATTTTAATACCAAGCTGGGTAGGTTTTAGTTCGAGTATTATTTATAAATAGATACGGCAGGTAGTGTATTCAATATCCGAACCTAAACCCTGATTGATAATCGAGTCAATTTTTAATAGCCAACCAACATTGGTTAATACTAACATTGGGTAGGTATTTAACTTACCACCGGGTATTTGCTGAGTATCAAACATGATATATATATATATATGCAACCAAACCTGACCTAAAGGGAATATATATGCAAAAGGGTATTTCACAAAATTTAGGAATATATCTTTTTGATACCTAATTTATAACCTATTTCAGGGTTAGGGTTTTGGAATTTATATTTTGTGCTTAGGGTTTTTTGTTTTTTGTTTACATGTCTCTTTTCTCTATCTCCTTCACTTTTCGCATCCTTTTTTTTGTTTTTACAACTTTCATTTCTATCAAAGCATCAACAAAACATCAAAGTTATGAATGCCCCCTACCAGCTAGTGGATCTTTCAAAGGAATCATTTCTTGTCAAGGGAGCATGGTGAATCCAGATCCAAATGAAGAATTCCAATATGGTAGGTGGTTTTGGAACTTCTTCCTTTGACAATCTTCTTTTTGTTTGCATTTTGGGTGAGAATGTGAAAATGCACACTAGTTATCAACATTGGAAGGAATTGTGAAAGATCAACCAACTCTTGTTCTTATGCATCAATCACTTTGTATCCGCTTGCATTTTGTTTCCAAGGTGGGGGACGACAAAAAATTTCAGCATATGCGATTATTGTGTACTGTTAATCACATTGTACCCACTTGTGTTTTGTTTCCAAGGTGGGGCAAGATGAAGGTTTTTAGCATTTGTGGTGATTGTTACTGGAACTTCTAGTAGCTTGTTTAGTTTTTGCTCGATTGTGAAACTTTTTTGTTCCAAGTTGTAAGAGGTTTTTGGCATATGTGGTGATTGTTACTAAAATTAATAGCTTGTTTAATCTTTTCTTGATTACAAAGTTTTTTTGTTCCAAATTGTAAGAGGTTTTCAACATATGTGGTGATTGTTGCTAGAACTAGTAGCTTGTTTGTTCTTTTCTTAACTACAAAGCTTCTTTGTTCCAAGTTGCAAGAAATTTCAACATTTGTGCTAACTGTTGCTAGAAGTAACTAGTTTAGTCTTTGTTTGATTATGACGTTTCTTTGTTCGAATTTGCAAAAGGTTTTCGACATTTGTGGTAACTACTATTAGAATTGATAGTTGTTTTAGTCTTTGCCTAATTGTGAAGCTTCCAAAGTAACCGTTGTTTCTGTAAATTCTCTAGGTGCATTTCAGTGATGTATGCATCATCAACATGTTGATACTCTTTATATTTTTTATGTCTTGGATCTAGACTACATTTGGACTTCTTTAAAAGCCATACTTTTTTTGTGCCAAAGTCTATTTGCATGAAGTTTTTCAAGGTTTTGAGTTTTGAAGTTCCTCAAATTTCATCTTCTATCTAGCACAATCTCTTTGCAAGAATTTGGGAAGGTTTTTAAGTTACGAAATTCATCATAGGTCACATTGTTTTATCTACCATAGTTTTTGTCTGTTGAATCATTTTGAAACTCCTCAAAGCTCTTGTCTGCTAGTGTCTATCTCAAAGTTCCTGTCTACAAGTGTGTTTCAAAGCTCATGTTTGCTAGTGTCTATCCCAAAGCTCATGTCTACTTGTGTTTGTCTCAAAGTCCTATCTACTAATGTGTCTCAAAGCTTTTGTTTACTTGTGTTTGTTTCAAAGTTCTTGTCTACGAGTGTGTTTCAAAATTCCTTTCTCCATGTGTATGTCTCAAAGCTCTTGTCTACCAATTGTGTGTCTCAAAGTTCTTATCTACTTTTGTCTACATCAAAGTTCTTGTCTACCAATTGTGTGTCTCAAAACTCCTATCTACTTTTGTCTACATCAAAGTTCTTGTTTACTAATGTATGTCTCAAAGCTTATGTCTACCATTGTCTATTTACATGAATTTTGGACATTTTATGAATTTTGAAATTAATCACAAGCATGGTTTACTCTACCATATAATATTTGCAAAAATGTATGAAAGGTTATGAATTTTCAAGTTCCTCAAAGCTCATCTTCTATGTGCCACAATTTGTTTGTGGGCACAATCATAGTTGGGGAACACAAAAGGAATGTCTCACCTCAAAATCACTCACATGACACTACTTTGAATGACCACTATGTTTATTGATTCATTTATTTTGGTGAATTCATTTTTTCATTTAATACTCACATTCTTTGTGATTAAAATGGTTGTGATTATTTGTGATTTGGATGATTTAAACATGTCCTAAAATGTCTTGGAACATGTTTCAAAAATGTTGTCCCACTACGCAATTTTATTGAAAAAGAATCAATAGGAATAACAATATTTGTTCAAATTGATTCATATTTTAACCACAAATAAAATAAAGTATGTTCTACATGATGGCACAAAATTTTGGTAATATCAAAAACTAGATTTTTTGGAATTAATATTAGAATCTTGAATTTTTTTCATCAAAAGGGCTATATTAATAAGGACAATTGTATTAATTATATTAATAAATATTTTATTCCAAAGGTTTAGGGGGAAGTATAGGAGATGTGGATTTTTAAAAAATGACATTTTAATGTTTTTACTCAGACTTTGGCACTCCAAATAAAAGAGTGTCATTCTGAAAATGTCTTGGAGTCTTACATTCCTTTACGGTTTATGCTTCAAAAGGACATCCAAAATTTGTTTAATTAATTGTTTTCAAAATTTGTTGCACTTTTTGGTTGAAATGACTAAACATACATGGCATCCTTTCATTGTTTCATATCTCAAAACATGATTTGGCCTTAAGACTTAGGACTCAAGACACAAGACAGTATTGTGTACTTCATGGTTCATGTTGTGGTACCCCAACCATGATTGTACCCTTGCATGAAATTTGGAAGGTTTCTAAGTTCTTAAGTTCATCACAGGTCACATTGTATTGTCTACCACAAATTGTGCATAAGTATTTTAAGTATCTACGTTCTAAAGCTCCTCAAAGCTCATCTTTTATATGCTATAATATGCATGAATTTTGGAAGGTTTTTGAGTTCTTTAGCTCATAATAGGTCACATGGTTATGTCTGCCACAGTTTGTGCATAAGTATTTTAAGGTTTTGAGTTTTCAAGCTCCTCAAAGCTCCTCTTTTGTATGCCATAATCTGTTTGCAAGAATTTTGGAAGGTTTTTGAGTTCTTAAACTCATCAAAAGTCACATTTTTCTACTTGTTAAAGTTTGTGCATAAGTATGTTAGGGTTTTAAGTTTTAAAGTTCTTCCAAAGTTCATGTTCTATTTGTTAAGTGTAGTTTATTTTCATGAAGTTTGGAAGCTCATCACATGTCATGTTATGTCTGTCACAATTTGTGCATGAAGTGTTTCAAGGTTACATTGTGTTTTGAAGTTCATTAAAGGACAAATTACAAAATTCCTTAGTGTCTTATTTCAAAACCAAATTCTTTACATTGTTAATCAAAGTGGAAATGGTAGATCAGACTAAAACATTCGATTTAAATGAACATATAGGGTGTAGTCATGCTAATAGGAGCCAAAAGCAACCATAACCACAGCTTAATTATGTGTTTTTTTACACCAAAAAGTTTTTTAAAGAATTTTAACTTGAAAATAAGTTAAAACTTTTACACATTATCAAATCTAATATCTTATCTATAAATGTTCAAAATATGAAATTATTTCATTAACATTTGAACCTTAAAAAATGATGTAAAAGGACTTGTAACCATTGTTTTTAAGCAATAAAAGGACTTGTAAAATGGATTTGGAAAACTTTGAAAGTGACATATTTTTTTTAAAAATTAACACAAACCTTAACCAAATAGTATATAAGCAAAAAATAATATTTTAAAAGATTTTTTTGAAGATTTTTTGGAGAATATTCCAGGAATATTCCCCAAAAAACAATCATCCAGGGGGCACTAGTGGCTCTTATTAGCTTGTTTGCACCCGTATGCATGATGCTTCTGATTTTGGTAATGTTTGGGAACTTACCTGAGGATTCAAGGCCATAGGTTGGTTCAATTTCAACACCAAATGGACCGTCCACTTCTGAAAGCATAGTAACCCCAACTAATTTATATGTAAAAGCATAAATAACATAAGAGGTATTGAAGATTCAATTCTTCCTAAATAAAAAGAAATGGGTCCCTCATCACAATTTGTCTTTCCCCTAGCATTTTTTTGTGGAAAATGATGACAGAAAACCAAATCTTGTACTACTTCAAACCATGCGTTATGTTGTTTGCCACTTTGTTTGTTAGACTTATAATTCTGACAATAACACCAAAAGGAGGAAAGAGGATTTTTCATTGATCCTTTGATTATCTAAAGAAGAAGTAATTAGTTTTGGTCCATGTAACAAGTTTCCACACTAACACCCTTATAGAAGACTCATGTAGGGTGTGGTAGAAAAGTTCAAACTTTTGTCTAAGCCCTTCAAGGGAAAGACAATAGTCGAAATCCTTTAAGAACTCAAAGAAAGAGCAAGAAAAATCTCAAATGGCAACAGCAATGCCTCTCAAAAGCAAAGTGGAGCTACTATGAAGGAACACTAGATGCCTTTGGGATCTATTACCAGGATTGGAGATTTTGAAATTGGAACACAAAAACAAGTTGGAGTGCTTATGAAGGAGCACTATACACTTTTAGGTTTTACTGCCAAGACTAGAGGTCTCAAACTTGGAGCACAACCACCTCATAGTTTCACACCCTATAAGAAGGGACCTCCCCTTGTCGAGGATGATGAAACCATAGGTAGGGAATTTCTTTGCTAATCCTTCCAAGATGGTTATTCTTCAATTTGTTAAAAGAAATAGCTAACATGTTGAATTGTTGTTTTTCAATAGTAGGGCAAGGCAAAATAGTAAGGGGCCAAAGATTTTGGTAGGAAGTGAAAGACAACATGTGCTCAATGTAAATTTGTAGCTATTTGCAAGTATTGTGAAAGGTTGTGGGGCTTTACAAATAGGTGTTGAAGGAACAACAACAACAACAATTGCTACAACTATAACGCATATTTATGTTGCTATTATTAGCGATAGCAATCGACTCAAGGACTTTAGCAGCTCATTGATGTGTTAAGTAGGAATAAGTACACAGGTACAACGTTGTAATTTGTGATGTTCCAACAAATGTGAATTGACAAGAAGAGATGATAGAATTAGGATTCAAGAGTTGTTAGGTCTTGAGGTCTATGGAATGAAAGTTAATCAAAGTTTTTGTGAGATGGAAACTGGTTGAGAGAAAATGTAGGAATGCATGTTATTATAGGTAGCAATTTGCATTTTTGAAACTTATGTTTAGAGAGAGACAGTGAGTTATGTTTAGAAAGAGGAATTAGAACTATGTTGACGTAATTTTGAGTTGAAGTTTAACAATCTATACATGGCAAATAACAAGGTGATATACATAATACTCTAGGGTTGAGAGTTGAGAAAAGTAGAAAATTGACTTGATATAGAGAGCATTTGTAGTTAATTAATGAGTTATCTTTAGAGAGAGGAACTAAAACTATGTTGTCATAGTCTTGAGTTGAAGGTGAGGAATTTATATTAGGCAAATTTTCAAGGTGATATCCTAGCTAAAATTAAGCTCAGAGTTTGGGGTAAACAATGAGAGTTTGATCCAACTTGTCAATTTAAATTTTTGGAGCAGGTGGTAGATTGAATAGTTGCAATTATGGAATAGTTGTGAGTTTTGAATTTTGAGCTCAAGTTTGAGTTATGAGTTTTGAGCTCAAGTTTGAGTTATGAGTTTTGAGCTCAAGTTTTGAGCAAGGCATTTGAACCATGCAACAGTAAAGGAGATGAATACGGTGTTTTGCTATTTGTTGCTCTAATTCAATATGCCAATTTGGAAGTAGACTTGGCATTTCTCTTTTTATGTAGGCATCCTATATCACTTTGCAAATAAAATGAAACTAATAAAATGTATAATTGTTTCAACTTAATGACCGACCTAGACATTGCATTGACTGGTTCTCGAACAGGTTATTGCAACAACCAACCCTGATACATACCAGGCGGTTCTTAACTTTGGAAAAGCAAATAATATTGATAACCTGACTGACTGACCCTTGCTTGATATTGATACCATGCAGGTCTCAGAAATCTGATTTTTAAAAAATTGATACCCTGTTTGAAAATCAAAATTTAAAGTTTACTGATAACCGGCCCGCCTGATACTAAAAAAAGTCAATCACTGGCCAACACTGGTACTAACCATGCATATGTATATATCTATCTATCTACCTAGTAGTCACCAAGTGCATTTCCTACTTACCTACCTATGTATAACTAGTAATCAACTGTATTCTCTACCTGCTTACCAATGATATTTATGACACACGTACACCTACAAGGGTTGGTTCCCAAGGTGAAACCTTGGAACGTTGGTAACTGTTGTGTCATGCATAGTTACAAGTGTATAAGAGCTTCTCCAACCCACACCTGCAAACAACCCTTTTCATTAAATCTTGCAACATGATAGCGTGAATCCTGCTGCGCTCCTGTGTTGATGTCCATTTTGCAGCGGTCATTTTAACCCCTTTAAAATCTTTTTTCTACTATGGATTTGGACAGTGACTATTACTCGGCCAGATGTAAAGACATAAATGGTCTTTGAGTATTTAAAGGGCCTTTTATTATGTTTGTGGGTAGGTACAGTGATCATTAAGCACTATTCTATTTTAAAATAAAGGAGTTGTTTCACAGTTTTGGGGTGGAGATGCTCTAATATATGTACTGTACAATTGTGCCTTGTAAGTTCAATTTTAACTTGTAGGTTAAGTTGCTTCCTACAAGACACAATTGCTCTCCTGCAGTAGGTGATCTATGTTAGAGCTACAGCTAAATCCCAAACAGAATATAGGGGACACGTTGAAGTCTAGAAGTAGATCCACAGATTACCTTCTCTTAGGTTAACATACATTGGCGATCACCACACCCTAAAGAAGTTAGAGTCAAATTGTGTTATATGGTAATTAATAATATTTGAGAGTACATATTCGTATTCTTAATTTTAGAATGACAAAATTGGCCACCTCTTGTCAAAAATTAAGACTCAAGCCAAAAACTAAATTTCATGGATGTTATGTTTACAATCACTTGAGTGGAAAGGAACTGTCATTAGATGCAGGAGTAGCACACTTTATTAAATGAGGCAAAAAAAATTATGCAATCAAAAATAGGGCCCAATTTCCTTTTCCAACTTAAATCTAGAGCTCTAGTAAAATGATATTAAAAAGAAAAAAGTTTGTGGCTTAATGTTAAGGGTTTCGAATATTTCAAAATCTTTTCAAATATGTGATAAGGTATCAAGAATTTCTCTCTCACAAATTGTATAGGAAAAATGCAAGGACTATGGCCTCCCACCTTGGTATACCTTGATCATTTGCATTCTATTAGAGATATCCAAAAAGTAAGGAAAACACAGCACCAGTACTCCCTTGTTTGGTCATAAAGAGGTGAAATTTCTAAAGAAATCATGAAAGCAGTACACTGGGCTTCAACAGGGACTGTCAAATCCGAGTTTCACTTTCTCTTTTTATTTCCCGATTGCCTTCAATCAATCATTGCTATTATTGTGTGTAGTGCAATTATAAATATTCTCTAACCTCATGCATTTAATCCTAAGTTCCACCATTTTATACCCATATCTAATAAATTTTCATTACTTCGCAAATCAGAGGGTTTGAAGGTTGAAAGACGAGTTAGGGCATGCAACAAGGGCCCAAATGGGGGTCACTTTATGGATATCTCTATTGACCAACGATCTTAAAAAAAAGGATGATGGTGCACCAAAGCTCTATTCTTGGACACAATTCATGCATTGTAAAAACTAATAATGATATCCTCGCGACCACATGGTTAAATGTGGAGACATTAAATCAGCAATGGGTCCTTATTGTAGGCAATACCAAATGCTGGTCCTTATTGCAAAGAACTGCCTGCTTCTTTTTTCCCTGGCCGCCCATTTGCCTATCCAAGTCTCAAGATGTGTCTGGTAATGATCACACACATTTTGGAGCTGCCCACAAACATTTTGCAGTCCTATTATGCACATTTTGGGTCTGTAATAGACACCTAGTCCATTAAAGGCCCAAAACATGCATAAAATGTGTATGGGCAGCATCCATCCTGGGGCTAAGGGCAGATAGTGAAAAAAGAAATGCAGCACCTGCAATAAAGACCCATTGTTGATTTAATGTCCTTCTAGTTGAATCTTATAAAGAGAATGAACTTCTACTTTAATCCATGTGGTTTAATGATTGTACATTCACCATGACACAAATTCCTTTACATTTTACTTCAGCAATTTGCAGGTTCCACTTTGGGTACAACAAATGTGAATTGACAATGGAGAACATGCTTGACATGTGAATCAATAGTGGGGGAAAACCAGTTACACTTTTGAAAATGCCCTGGAAGGGGTCCCATTAACCCGTAAACACAAAAATGCACTGAAAAGTGAAACAAATTGGTCGGCCCTGATGTTTAGAGGTTAACCGACCTATGGAATGGATGCCGGTCTTACTGGGCTTGCAAGTTAGCATGTCCGTGGGTGGACTGGGCCCTACTATATTATGTGGTAGGGATGGCAAGGGCATTACCAAAATAAGAGTATCTCCACCGCAAAACTGTAAACAACTCCTTTATGATAAAATAAAATTATTGTTTAATAATTACTGTCCCCACCCACAAACGTCATGAAAGTCCCTTTAAACACCCAAAGACCATTTTTGTCTTTACATCTGGACCACTAATAGTCACTGTCCAAATCCATAGTAGAAAAAAGATTTTGGAGGGGTGAAAATGACCACTGCAAAATCGATACAGGAGCGCAGCAGGATTTACGCTATCCTGCTCCAAGATTTAATGAAAAAGGATGTTTGCAGGCGTGCGGTGGAGATGCTAAAAGGGCGGTGCAAGAATCAAACCAAAATTTTCACCTCTAAGTACACTAAAATCAACGACCTAGGTCTTAATATACTATGGAAGGTACATACATGGTTGGACGTGAGGTCAAAATAT
>Ga0116227_10014129_pt1 | contig 12277 bp, 12 predicted proteins | sample S1TSphgellanicum_FD_89693 | JGI IMG/M metagenome (GOLD analysis project Ga0116227, IMG submission 89693) | Host-associated microbial communities from peat moss isolated from Minnesota, USA - S1T2_Fb - Sphagnum magellanicum MG | ecosystem: Host-associated > Plants > Peat moss > Unclassified... | reverse complement strand
AGCGTCTCATCGTCGAACCGCAGCTTCACGAACAGGCCGATGATCTTCAGCAGGATGAAGGTGCCGATGACATTGAACACGATGATGAACGCCGCACCATAAAACTGCAGGATCACCTGGTGGAAATTGCCGTAATACCAGCCGGTGGCGGCGAAGGCATCGTTCTTCGTGCCGAACCACTCTGTCATGCCCGGGTCGGCAAGGATGCCGGTGCCGATACCGCCAACAAGTGCCGCCACGCCATGGGTATGGATAACCCCCAGCGTGTCATCTACTTTGCGGAACAGCGCCGTCTTGCCAAGCCAGTTCCAGGTCATCCACGGCAGCGTCGCGGCCACCACGCCGAGGATGATGGCGCCGATGCCGTTCACATAACCGGCCGCCGGGGTAATGGCGACCAGGCCGGTGATCATGCCGTTAACCGCACCCAGCACCGAAGGCTTGCCATAGGCGATCACGTCCAGGATCACCCAGACCAGCAGCGCCACGGCGGTTGCCGTATGGGTGTTCAGCACGGCGGCACCGGCATCCACGTTCGCGGTGAATGGGTCACCGCCGTTGAACCCGGACCAGCCCAGCCACAGCAACCCGGCGCCGCCAAGTGCGAGCAGCAGCGAGTTCGGGTGGAAGCTTTCCCGGTCGCGCGCCAGCCGCGGGCCAATAACGGCCGCCGCGGTAAAGCCGGAGAAGGCCGAGGCCAAGTGAATGACGTAACCGCCCGAATAATCAAGCACGCCCATCTGGCCCAGCCAGCCGCCGCCCCAGATCGAGTAGGCGCCGACGGAGTAGATGAACGTCGTCCAGCAAGGCACGAAAATCACCCAGGCCTTGAAGCTCATGCGGCCCAGAATCGCGCCGGCCAGAATGATCGGGGTAATGGCGGCGAACACGAACTGGAAGTACACCATCGTCGCCTGGCCGTAGCCCAGCGAGATCATGGCGGAGGCGGCGGAAGGAATGATCGCCTGCTTTTCCAGGTTATAGGCCGATGTGGTTGGGCAAGGGTGGCCCAGGAAGAAATTCCCGCCGGTGCCCGGCATCACCAGCCAGCCTTTGCCGAAGGACATATTATACGCCCATAAAACCCAGACCACGAGACAGACCGAGAAGGCGTAGAACACCATGAACGCGGAGTTGATGGCCCATTTTTTCTTGACGACGCCGCCATAAAGCAGCGCCAGGCCTGGAATGCTCATCAGGCCGACGAGCGTCGCCGCCGTGAGCTGCCAGGCGTTGTCGCCCGTATCGAGGAAATTCCCCGGTAGTGCTTGAACTATCATCTATCTCGTCTCCACTGTCCCAGCCGTGTGTGTTGCACAAAAATGTAAGCGCGGGTTCACGGCCGCGTTACATTCTTTCGCGGGTCTTGCAGCTTCTGTGCCAAATTTTACGCAAACCTTATTGGAGCGCGCCGGGCGGGTTACCCCCACGTCATGTAAACGATGCTGCCTATTACAAGGGCGCAAAATTGCGCAGATTTTAAGCAGATCAAGCCGGCGGCCTACGCTGCGGCGGGGCGGGCTTGCGGCGCGCGCCACTGCTGCCAGATTAGCAGCATGACAATGAATCATGGAAGTGTGGATGTCGCCATCATCGGCGCCGGCCCGGTCGGCGGCGCCCTGGCATGCCGGCTGGCGGCGGCCGGCAAAACCGTGGCGCTTGTTGATAAAGCTGCACTGCCGCCCATGGAACATCCGGATTTCGACGGCAGGGCCTACGCCATCGCCGCCGGCAGCCGCCATCTCCTGGATGAGGCCGGATTATGGGAAGGCCTGCCTTACACCCCTTGCCCGATCCTAAAAATCCACGTGACGGACGGCAAGGTCGGCCGCCCCGCCTCGCCGCTGAACCTGCATTTCGACCATGCGGCCGTCGGAAACGACCCCTTCGGCTGGATCATCGAAGCGCGGGCCCTGCGCATCGCCCTCAACCAAAGATTGCATAACGATAGGAACATCATGCTCCTCGCCCCGGCCGAGGCGCGCGTGACGCGCACCGCGGATAGCGTACATGTTAAGGCCGGCGGAAAGGAAATTACCGCAAAACTGGTGGTGGCTGCCGATGGCCGCAACAGCCGGCTGCGCGCCGAGGCCGGGATTCCAGTCACAAATATTCCATACCGGCAGTCGGCCGTGGTCTGCGCCATCACCCATGAAAAACCGCATCACGGCGTCGCGTTGGAGCATTTTTTGCCCGGCGGTCCGTTCGCGCAACTGCCCATGAGCGCCACGGAAGACTATGAAAACCTGTCTGCAATCGTTTTCACCGACAGCACCGGCATCGTGGCGCGGCTGGGGCAGTTGGACGGAGAAAAATTCACGCGCGAAGTTGAAAAGCGGCTGGGGGCGCATTTGGGGGCGATCCGCCTGATCGGCCGGCGCTGGACCTATCCGCTCTCCGCCATGCACGCCGCCAGATACACCAGCACACGGCTAGCGCTGGTGGGCGATTCCGCGCACGGCATCCACCCGATCGCCGGCCAGGGCCTGAACCTCGGCCTGCGCGATGCGCTGGCGCTGGCCGATCTGATCGCCGTATCGGATGACCCCGGCAGCCCCGCCCTGCTCGCCGCCTACCAGGCCGCCCGCCGGCCGGCAAACTTGCTCATGCTAGCGGCCACCGACTCCCTGGACCGCCTTTTTTCCACCAACAACCCCGCAATCCGCCTGGCCCGCGATGTCGGACTGGCGGCAGTCAACCGCATGCCAAACCTGAAACGCCGCTTCATGCTGGCCGCCATGGGGCGCTGAAGCGCCCCATGGTCGTCAGTTTTCAGTCGTCAGTTGTCAGAAATCTGATGACTGACGACTGATAACTGACGACTATTCAGCTGCGCGCTGCTCGCCGCCGTCGTCGCGTTGCTCGACCGGCGGGGCCACCGAGAGCAGCGGTTCCGCAACACCGGGCACCCAGCGGCGGGACTGACCTTCCAGCTGCCCGCCCGCCTCAATGGCCAGGACCTCGTGATAAATATCCCCCACCACCCTGGCGGTCGATGTCAGCGTCACCATCACGCTGCGAACCGACCCATTGAGCGCGCCGCAAATCCGCACATCCTTGGCGACGATGTTGCCGGACACTGATCCACCCTCGGCAATCACCAGCTTGGCAACCTCGATCTCGCCCACCACCGTGCCCTCTATTTGAAGATCGCCAGCACTTTGCAGATCGCCATGAATCGTCATCTCCGCGCTGACGATGGATGGCACGTTGGACTGCCGGTTCAGCGGCCTCGCCGGCTCGCCGGGCTTGGCGGGTGTGGGAATGGGCGATGGGACTTGGCGGTTTCTCAGCATTTCAGGGGGTCGCCTTTATGAAGTTGAGTGGGTTTTCCGGCTGGCCGTCGACACGGGTTTCGTAAAGCAGATGCGGCCCGGTGCTCCAGCCGGTATTCCCGAGCAGGCCGATCTCCTGATGCTCGGCAACCGCGGCGCCCAGCGGGACCATGATCTTCTGCAAATGCGAGTAGCGCGTCGTCAGCCCGTAGCCGTGATCGATGATGACCAGGTTGCCATAGCCGGTCGAGACGCCGGCGAAGGTGACCACACCCGGCGCCGTCGCATAGACCGGCGAGCCGACGGCGCCGCGAATATCGATGCCGACATGGAATTCCCGCGCCCCGGTCCAGGGATTCGGCCGGTAGCCGAACGGGCTGGAAATCGAGACTTCCGCGACCGGCGAGAGCAGCGGCAATTGTTCGAGCACATTGCCAAGGTCTTGCAGGCGGCTGATTTCCTGCGACAGCACATCGGCGCCCGGCAGATCATCCGCCGTCTGGACCGGCGTCGTTGTTCCAGCGAGTTCATCGGCTCCCGCCGGCGCCGGCACCTGCGCCAAGCGGTCCGGATCGAGTCCGGTTGACTGAATAATGGTTTCGACATGGCCGATGGTGGCCTGGGTCTGCCGGATCAGCTGTTGGGTAATCTCATCATCCGTCGCGGCGGCCAGGCGTTCCCGGGTAACCGCCTGGTCACGCAAAAGCTCGGCCCGCGCCACCGCCAGATCGCGGGCCTGATCGGCCCTGGCGACCGCCACGTCCCGCATCTGATCAGCCTGAGCGACCGCAAGGTCACGCTCCTCCGCCAGGTGAACGCATTCGGCGCTGATTTTGTCGATCGCCGCCTGGTCGGAAGCGGCGGCGATTTGCAGCAGCACCTCGGCGCGGGCGGCCTGCGATTCGGTGCGGTAGGAGCAGGCGATGCCGATGCTCGCACCTGCCAACCATACCACGCCAACCACCGCAGCGGCAGCGCCGATCATCTGCTGGCGCCGCGAGAGCATGATGGCGGAAATCCTGTCCGGGCCGCGGACCAGCACCTGGCGGTCCGGAAACCAGCGCTCGATGCGCTTGCTCAAACCCTCGCCCGTTCGCGCCACGCCGCCTCCCCCAAACATGTTGTCCAAGCCGCGAATCACATAATTACGGAGTCTTCATGCGCATAGTCCGAGCCAAAATTCCATAAGGAATTAGCGCAAAGTCTGGACTTTAAGTTTTCTCAACTCAAAGGAGATTCTGTCTCTCCAAACAATACACGCCTTGATTGTGAAGCCGCTGTTTCAGGGCTTGCGGGCGAGCGGCGCAATAAACTGCGGCTCGGTATCCCACGGGAAAAGTATCCAGGTATCCTGCGAAACCTCGGTGATAAACGTATCCACCATCGCCTTGCCGGCCGGCTTGGCATAAACCGTGGCGAAATGCGCCTTCGGCAGCAGGTTGCGGACAACTCTCGCGGTGGCGCCGGAATCCACCAGATCATCAATGATGAGAAACCCAGTGCCGTCGCCGGCCGCGGCCGGGAATTTCGTCACCTGCGGTTCGCCGATGGTTTCATCGTCATAGGTGACGATGGAAACACTTTCGATCAGCCGGCACTCCAACTCACGGGCAATAATCGCCGCCGGAATCAGCCCGCCCCGCGTCACCGCGACAATCCCCGCCCACGGCCCCTTCTCATGCAGCCGCCAAGCCAACGCCTTGGCATCCCGATGCAGCTGGTCCCAGGTAACAGTATAGTAATGCGTGGCCATGGCAGTTGTCAGTAGTCAGTCGTCAGTTGTCAGTAAAGGGGTTAAGCGCGCGGCTTCGGAACCATCATCAGGGCAAGAATATCGGCTCGTTCTTCAGGGTCGTCCCGATCGAGTGCCGCCAGTCCGGCTTCAGCCTCTGATATCAAGCCCAAAACATCGGAGGGTTCGACCGAGAAGCTGGGGTCATAATCGGCTTGGTGACGCGCCTCCTGAAGGACATAGAACTCCTGAGCGAAGTTCCGTATGTCCTGACTTACGGCGGTGCGTCCCAACTGCCGCTGCTGCGCCTGCGCAAGCGTTGGTTTGTCCAGGGACTCGCAAACCTGCCTCATGCGGCCATGATCGAAACTTCGATAAATTAAGGAAAAGCCGGCGCTATTTTCGTATCCTGGTCCCATGAATCGATTCGCCGCGATACGCACAACTCTATGGAATAACGCGTAATAAGCCGTGGAAATGGCGCGTCGCAATTGGGCGTCCGATGGGGGCGTGGTGGTATCCGAAAGAAGTCGCGCAACAGCAAGAAGTTCGGCCGGATCAGGCATGAATTGGTTTGTGCCAATCGACGGGACTGATAACCTTCAAATACGGGTACGTCATGTCGCCGCGGGCGATCAACTCATCGCGAATTCGCTGGCGTAGCCTGATACGCATCAAGCCCGGCGCAAAGTTCGGCTCCATTGATTGGTCAATGACAAAGGAAAACATGTATGCGGGCTGGTCCGTGGAATCGAGATAATGCTCGAAATCAACGTCCAGAACCGCGCCAGGGCCGGTAACCGCCTCAGCGGCGGCCCGGCCAATCCGCTCCAGCTCAATATCGGAAATCTCGCTCATAACTGGTATTAGGGCGGCAGAATTTTTCGTGTCAACGCATTTCCCGCCATCACACCGTAAACTGCTCCGTAATTATCCGCTCCGAAAGCGCCCTGTCAGGGTCAAACAACACAGTCGCACTTATGCCCCTGTCCTCGCTCACCGCCACCGAGACCACGTCCCGCACCTCGGTAAAATCCGCCACCGCCGCCACCGGCCGCTTGTCCGGTTCCAGTATCTCGAACAGCACATCCACCGTGGAAGGCAGCAGCGCGCCCCGCCACCGCCGCGGCCGAAACGCGGAAATCGGCGTCAGCGGCAGCAGATTGGCGGACAGCGGAATAATCGGCCCATGCGCCGACAAATTATACGCCGTCGAGCCGGCCGGCGTCGAAATCAGCACCCCGTCGCAAATCAGCTCCGAAAGCCGCTCACGATGATCAACGGTAATCCGTATCTTCGCCGCCTGCCGCAGTTGCCGGAACAAAAACACATCGTTCAGCGCCACCGCCTCCTCCACCACGCCGGATGCGGTGATCGCGTGCATGCGCAAAGGGTGCAGAATGCTCGGCTGCGCGCGCATCACCCGCTCAAGCAGGTTCAGCTCGGAGAATTCATTCATCATGAACCCGACAGAGCCGCAGTTCATCCCATACACCGGCTTATCCGTGCCCAGCACTTTGTGCAGGCATTCCAGCATCAGCCCATCCCCGCCAAGTGCGACAATAATGTCCGAAGCTTCCGGCGTCGTATCTCCATAAACGGCGGTCAGCCGGTGCCTGGCGGCAATCGCGATCTCAGTATCCGCGGCGACGAAGGCGATGGATGTCAAACGAGTTTACGGTGTTCGAGAACCGGCATATCGGCGCGGATGCGGGCCATAAACGTCTTGTCGATCGTCGCGGTCGCCCAGCCCAGCCCGTCCGAGGCTTTCGCCACAATATGCCCCCAAGGGTCGGCAATCAGCGCATGGCCATAGCTGTACCGCAACTGCCCGCTGCCCTCCGTATACGCGCCGGTGCAGGCCGGTGCGGCAAACCACGTCTGCGTCTCAATCGCCCGGGCGCGCAGCAGCACCTCCCAATGGTCCTTGCCCGTCTGCAGCGTAAACGCGGCCGGCAGCATGATCAGGTCCACATGCCGCCGCCGCAGTGCCAGAAACAATTCCGGAAACCGCAGATCATAACAGATGGCCAGCCCAACCTTGAACCCCGCGACATCGCAGGTAACAATCTCATCGCCCGACCCATAAGTAGCGGATTCCTTGTATCCGGTCCCGTCCGGCGTCACGATGTCGAACAAATGGATCTTTCTGTAGCGCGCCAGCTCTTCACCATCCGGGCCGAACACCACGGTGGTATTATACAACTTCCCGCCATCCAGCTCACCAATCGACCCGCCATGCACATAAACCCCATGCGCCATCGCCACGCCGCGCAAAAATTCATACGCCATCCCGCCCGGCTCGCGAGAACCAGCCGCCGGCAGCGGCTCGCCCGACGCAATCTTGGTCGCAACATCCCCGCCCAGACACGTCCAGATTTCCGGCAGCGCCACCAGAGTCGGCTTATCCGCCGCAATCGCGCCTTCCATCAGCACTTTCGCCTGGGCAATGTTCTCCGCCTTGTCCGATTTCGGCGACATCTGAATCACGCTGACACGCATGGGTCCCATCCTGGTTTGCTGGTTCTACTGTAGCGTCAAACTGTCTCCGGTCCAACGCGGACCAATAGCTTGCCGAAATTCTTCCCCTCCAACAGGCCGATAAAGGCGGAAACCGCGTTTTCCAGCCCATCCACAATGTCTTCCCGGTACCTTAATGACCCATCCTTCACCCAGGGTGCGGCAAGCGCCCGCCATTCCGCAAAACGCTCCGGCTTGTCCGACACAATCAGCCCCTCAATCCGCAGCCGCTTGGCCACCACCTGCATCAAATTCGGCCCGGTCTCCGCCTCGGTCGCATTATACTGCGCCACCATCCCGCACATGATCATCCGGCCAAATGTATTCAGCCGCGGGTAAACGGCGCGCTGCAAGGCGCCGCCGACATTCTCAAAATACACATCAATCCCGTTCGGGCAGTGCATCTCCAGCTCCGCATCCAGATTCCCCGCGCGGTGATCGATACAGGCATCAAAATCCAAGGCCTCCTGAACAAAAATGCACTTTTCTGTTCCGCCGGCGATGCCAATAACCCTGGCGCCTGCCCGTTTCGCCAACTGCCCTGCTACCGAGCCTACTGCCCCCGACGCGGCGGAAATCACCACCGTCTCTCCGGCTTTCACCTGGCCGATGTCCGTCATCCCCGAATAAGCCGTCACCCCCGGCATCCCCAGCACGCCCAGGTAGGTGGACAGCGGCGCCGCCCCCGGAACTATCTTGGTCAGCCGCGCCGCCGGCCAGACAATATGCGTCGCCCAGCCATAGGCTCCCACGACAATATCGCCCGGCTCAAACTTCGGATCGTTCGAAGCCAGCACCTCGCCCACCGTCTCCCCCAGCATATCCGCCCCAACCTCGATCCCCGCGGCATAAGACGCGCGCCCGGAAATCCGCCCGCGCATATAAGGGTCCAGCGACAAATAAATGGTGCGCAGCAAAACCTCGCCCGGCCCGGGCAGCGGCATTTTCTGCTCCACCAGCTCAAAATTCTCCGGCTTCGGCGCCCCTTGCGGGCGGGATTTCAACAAAATCGACTGGCGGGTCATGCGGTTTCCTTATCCTTTGTCCGGCGTTTCAGTTGCAACAGGCGCTGCCCGCAGGACCGCCAGCAAGGACAGGCCAACGGGCAAATTCATCACCTGGATAACATAGTGTTCCAGCCCGAAGATTGCCGCCAAAATCTCGTTAATGACAACGGGCGGCATGGCGTTGCCGCTGGATCGCCGGCGCCGCAGCAGCCGGTCCGCCAGCCGCGAACATAACGCCGCGGGAAACAGCAACATGTTGATATAGGATAATCTGGCAACCTCCAGCCCCGCCTGCCGGCATTTCGCCGCCAGCTTTGCCCGCCCATAACGGCGCTTATGGTGCAAGGTTGCATCATGCGGCCCGTATAATTTCGCAAATGCGGGGACAGTGACGACCGCCGAACCGCCAGGTGCCAGGTGCGCGCGCACCACTTCCAGCGCGGCAAGATCATCATCGATATGTTCCAGCACATCGAACAGGCAGATCAGATCGAATTTTTGCGACCCCAACGGCAAATCCGCCGGGATCGAGCCGGCGCGTACATCGGTGACCGCGCTGTTTTTGCCAGCGGATAATTGCCGCGCCGCGCGATCCAACTCAACTGCCGTAACTGTGCCGAACCGCGACAGCAAGGCGAAATTCCCACCTGTTCCGGACCCAAGTTCAAGCACCCTTGCATTCGCGGCAAGCGGCAGCCTGCTTATCACCGCCTGCAAAATCGCCCGCCGGCCGCGGAACCACCAATGCCTATCCTCGGCCGCCGCCATCGCCAGATAGGCGTCACGCTGCATCCGGTTTCCCGTAAGTTTTGCGAATAATATAAGCCGGCCGCTGCTTGGTTTCGAGGTAGATCCGGCCGATATATTCGCCCAGCAAACCAATGCTCATCAGCTGCACGCTGCCAAAAAACAGCACCGCAACCAGCAGCGAGGCGTAGCCCGGCACATCGATTCCGAAAACCAGCGTGCGGATGACGATGTAAATTCCATAGGCAAACGTCACAACAGCACTCGCCGCCCCCAGATACGTCCATATCTTCAACGGCGTGGTGGAAAAGCTGGTAAACCCCTCAAGGGCAAAATTCCAAAGCGCAAAACCGGAGAATTTCGTCGCCCCCGCGCGGCGCTCGGCGCGCACATAATCGATGGTCACCGTGCGAAAACCCACCCAGGCAAACAGCCCCTTCATAAAGCGCTGGCGCTCCGGCAACTGCTTCAACGCCGCCACCACCACCCGGTCCATCAACCGGAAATCGCCGACATTCTCCGGAATCCGCGTTTTCGAAAGCCGGTTGTGCAGCCGGTAGAACCAGGCGGCGGATTGCCGTTTCATCACCCCATCTGTTGAACGGTCGGCGCGGCGCGCCAGCACCACCTCCGCGCCGGCCTCCCAGGCCGCGATCATCTCCGGGATCAGCGCCGGCGGGTCCTGCAAATCCGCATCCATCGGTATCACCGCATCGCCAAGTGCCGCGTCCAGCCCGGCGGTCAGCGCCGCCTCCTTGCCGAAATTGCGGGAAAGTTCGAGGATTTTGAACCGCGGGTCGGCCGTGAGCTCAATCAGCGCCGCCAGCGTCGCATCCGTGCTGCCATCATCGACGCAGATGATCTCCCAGTTCTGTTCCGGCATGGCATCCAGCGCCGGCACGAGTGCCGCGTGAAAACCGGCAACCGCCTCAGCCTCGTTAAAGAACGGCACAACAATAGAAACGAGACTCTTGCTCCCCTCAGCCATGAGGATCGCTCTGGAACGGAAGGGAGTAGATCGTCACGTCGTCAGTCTGTTGCATTTTCAAGTGCAGTTGCGCAAGTACGGCGAACATCCCGGCGGATGTGCCGGGGCCGGCCACGACGTACTGGGTGTTTGTCGCGGCGAGAAAATTTTCCAGATCCGGCAGCTTCACGGCCGCCGCATTGCCGGAAAAAAGTGCTGCCACCGCCGGGTATTTTTGCGCCGCTTCCGGCGGAAACCCAAGAAAGCCGCCGGTCTGCGCAAAAGCAAACCGGCTCTCCACCTGCCAGAAAGAGGATGGCCCCTGGATGGAAAACGGCAAAATCATAATGCGCGCCTTAAGCCCCAGCACTTGCTGCACCCGCCCTGCCGCAAAAAACTTTGCCACCGGCAACGCCTGGCTCGTCCGCGGCACCGGCAACAGAAAAACCGCGGCCAGGACAACGCCGGCGAGCCGCATGTTGCGCTTCGCACCCGGTGCCGCGACCCACAAGGCCGCGATAATCGCCGCCGCCAGCGCCGCATACAGCGCAAACCGCACCGGCAGCGCGCCGCCCAGCAACGGCAGCAGCATGAACGCGTACCACGGCAGCAAAACGCCCGTCGGGTGCCCCGCCACCCATAAATCCGGGCCCAGGCTGGCCAGCAGCAGAATCAACAACGCAACCACCAAAAACCGCGATTCCGGCCGCCGCCATTGCGTCCGCGCAAAACCATAGATGATCAGCAACAAGGGCAACCCAATATAACTGTCCTGCTCCGGCAGATCGCCATAAAAATTCCCGATCAACCCATGCATCCCACCGCCCAGCAGCGTGTTGCCTGACGGCACGGCAAAGCCAAGCAGATCAGCGACAAAAAAATACGGCCAAAGTGCCGGAAGCTTCACAAACGGATAATGCGAAAACATCGCCACCAGAAACGGCGACAGCACCAATGCCACAACCGGCGCCGCGATCACCCCGTCCACCAGCAACATCCGCAATGCCGGCCGCCGTTGCGGTATCATACCAAACGCCAGAAGCCAGATGATGCCGCCGAACACCACCATCATTGCGAAAATTTCCGTCGAGATCAAAAACTCCGCTGGCAAAATCAAACACAACAGCAACACGCAACGCCGCCGCCCGATTTCTTCTCCAAGCCGCGCCAGGCACACCCAGACCAGACACGGCAACAAAAACGTAAAGCAGAGATTGAGAGTGGCCGCCTGCGCCAACTGATACGTCGCAAACCCAAACAAATACCCGCCAACAACCGCCGCCAACGGCGCCCGCGTAATGCGCAGGCAAAGCAGATAAGCGCAGAACGCCGAAAGCACAGGTGCCAACAGGACCAGCAGGTTGAAACTAACAACCGGCCCCGCCGTCAGCGTCACCGGCGCCATCAAAAACGCCAGCAACGGCACGGAAGAACCCCACAGCACCGCATACCCCGTCGGCTGCCAGATCAAATTCGTCCAGAACGGATCAAGATGATGCAGCACCGCAAAGGGCCACCAGGCCAGAAACCAGACAAACCCATAAGGATCATTCCCCGGCCCCAGCACATGGCCGGTCAGCGATGTGCCATGATCGATAAAAACCAAGGAAGCCAGACCATAAAACCCAAATGCCGCACCGTGCAAACGGGCGCCGTGCCAGCGGGCGCCGTGCAAACGGGCGCCGCGCCAGCGGGCGCCGCGCCAGCCCCGCCCGGACTCAGACATGCCCCGGCGGGACCGCAAAAATCATCACGCCATCAACTTTCTGTTCCGGCCATGCCAATCCCGCCAACGCCCGCAACACGCGAGGCGCCGTTGCCGGCCCGGCCACCACGAACTGTGTTTGAGACGGGAAACAAAAATCCGCAATGTCCCGGCCCAGATGCGCCGATGGCCAGCCGAAACTGAAATCCGCGACCGCCGGATAAAACCGCGCCGATTGCGGCGGAAAGCCCAGATAACCGCCGCTTTGCGCAAAACCGAAGCCTTGCGCCGCCTGCCAGAAGGCGGAAGGATCATCCGCCTCTT
>Ga0116227_10014127_pt1 | contig 12278 bp, 11 predicted proteins | sample S1TSphgellanicum_FD_89693 | JGI IMG/M metagenome (GOLD analysis project Ga0116227, IMG submission 89693) | Host-associated microbial communities from peat moss isolated from Minnesota, USA - S1T2_Fb - Sphagnum magellanicum MG | ecosystem: Host-associated > Plants > Peat moss > Unclassified... | reverse complement strand
TTTTTTTTTTTTTTTTTTTTATTTATCTATTTTATTTTTTTTATTTATTTTTTTAATTTTTTTTTTTTCATTTAAATAATTTTTTTTTTATTTTTTTTTTTTTTTAATTTTTTTTTTGGGGTTTTTTTTACTTTTTCTTCCCCCCCCCCCCCCTTCCCACTTTCCATTTCTCAAAGGGTAGGTAGGTACTTGGGAAGCCCCTGAAAAGCTTAAATTCTATTTGTAAAAAAGGTTTCCAACTGTACTTCAGATGACAAGCAAAATATTTTAATATTTTTATTATTCACTGTACTGCAAGATACTCAATGAGTGTCATGTGCCTCATGACATCAAAGTACAATGATGCAAGAGAATAATTTTTTTTAATTAATTTTTTTAAATTTTAAAATTAATTTTAAAAAATTAAAAAAAAACTAAAGTACCAACTTCAATCACAGTGGAATCTGCCTGAACTTTCATCTCTTTCCACAGTAAAAAAAAAAACACATTTTTACCCAATTAATTTAATTTACTTTAATTAATTAATAATAATATAATATAAATTACTTAGTAGGTACTACTGTCATTACATACATATCATGGGTGGGGATGGTGGGCTAAAGTTCCTCAAGGAATTCAACAAACTTGACAAAATTATGGCAACTTCAGACATACTTATCACTTCCATGAAGTACATTATATAAGTAGAAGAGAGACAATGGAAATGATCAAAACTATAGTCCACTTTTTAGACTTTGCTATAAAATTGTGCACCAATCTTCAACTATAGTTAACTAAATTCATATTTCTACTCACAAGCTAGGCTTCCATTCACCCCCAAGCTAAAATATACCTATGGGTATAATTGCGGATTCCAAGCTGCATCTTGGCTTCTAGTGGGATTGAAGAAGATTTGTCCAGCTGCATTTTTTTCACATTCTGCTGGTGGGATTGAAGAAGAATTGGAAGAATTGAAGAGGAGTTGGAATTCTCGTTTGATCCCAGCATCAAGATGTGGCTGGAATTCTTGTTCAATCCACCAGCAGAAATTGAAGATGGTGCAATCGAAGAAGAATTCCAATTCTTCTTTAATCCCACCAGCTGGATCAGCAGAATGTGAAGATGCAGCTGGGGGGCTGTGATTTGCATCTGGCGTGGGTTCAAGTGCGAATGCCAAAATCTTCTGGGTGAACTCAAGTTATGGTTTCATCCTGTGAATCAAATTTTTGCAGCAAATTTTGGCCTCCTGCCAGTTTCCTCACAAAACACAGCTCTAATCAATGCTCCATGAAATTGGGTATGAAGACAACATAAACTTGTGAAGACTGTTGTAGTTTTGCAACAACACTCAAAAGCAAGAGGGAACCGCCCCGATTAGTTGTTGTGCATTACAAGATCAGCACACCAACACTATCGAAACTAACAAAGTCACACACATAAACAACTGCAAAGAGTCTCAACCTTGCCACAATAGTTGACCCTTTTAGTAGTGTTGGAGGAATGGCAACTCAAATCTCCAAAGAAAATAGATAATAAATATACATGGCCTTTTGAAGCACAAGATCCGAGAATGGCAAGTTGGTGATTTTACTGGTGTAGGGAGTTTTGCATCTCAAGGGAGCAAAATTGTTGAATGTGTAGTGGGGCTTATGAAAAGACAATAAATCTACCGATTACAAAACACCTTACCCCCCCCCCTCTCTTGGACATCAAGCAGCAAGTATGACAATACTCAGAGTTCATACTCTACTTGATCACCTTAGCTGTGAAAGGACATGACATTGGCATTGCTGGAGTTTGAGCTACTGATGATGAAGGAGGAGGAGGAGGCTTGGGTTTGGAGTCATAGTCTGCTATTGCTGGGATTCATTGCTTTCTTTCATTTATGAGAAAAGAATTGCTCACAACCCACAACAATGTTTCTAGCCATTCCACCCAATGACCACAAGAACATATCAAATCTAAATTCATAATTCACAATGCACAATTGCCAACTCCAGGTGAGAGTAATATGTACTGTGCAGTACTGAGTTTTTGCAATCTAGAAATGCAAGAGGATGCAAAAGACATGGCTTCCAAATCACCCATCCCCACCACGGTTTTTTGGGGTCAATTTTGTGAGATCGAAAATTTCTCCTGAAACATTGAGCAAGTTCAGTCAAATTTGCACTAGAAAAACAAAATTTTCCAGGAATTTCCCAATTTGATGACAAAAAATTTTGTTGAAAAAAAAATTCACTGATCTCCACCTCTCTTGAGTCTTTAATCTTTTGAATAATGAAGAAATTGTCTTAAAAAGGCAAAAAAACGTATTATTTGAGACAAAATGACATGACAAAATAGTTGATCAAGTCATCATCCCCTTTTGCCCAAACACACAACTTTTTTGCATGTAGGAAAACTATTCCTCCTGATTCTCCTGTGTGTTTTTTTTTTGGTGTGAAAATTTTGCTGATTGCTGGAGACTGAATGCGTGCTACTTATTGGAGGCTGGAGCTGTTTGAAGTTGAAGCAACTACACCCACCACATAAAACCATCATATACAAATGTGTAGCCAGAAATCATACCCTGTTTTCTCCATCACCACTTCATAACATGAAAAGCCTTTTGTGTACATAATAAGCTTTCCCTTTTAAACTGCTAAAGCTTTTCTAAACCATTTTTTAGTTTAAGAAAGTTGGTCTCCTTGAAGAGGTGCAAAAGTCATATATTAAATGAATTGTGGATTCTAGTGTGGGGTGGTACATAACCTCTTGTTCAGAGGTTCTTGACCTTCTGATTTGTCCTCCACTCTACATTCACCAAGCATAACCTGTCACCCTTCCGTTTCTGTACATGCATCATGCAGACAGGACGTCGGATATGAGTTTTTCATCAATTGAGAGGAGAGTTACATGATTTTTCATCCATCAATTTGAGGTTCTGTTGTTGCTCTCGAACCTCTGAAGGGTGCATTATGTCTGGCAACCAACAACCTCAAGCCAGTTACGTAGTCCATAACTGGTTTTCCAAAGGGAAGGACCGCATGCCATTGGACAGTTAGGCAACGGTTATAACCCATAAACTCTGTGTGCACCAACTATATCTCTGTGAGTCTCTCGTAACTTGCGCCCCTCTTTAATTGTGAGAATGATGACCATTACCCATCGGCCATTTTTTATTTGTTGTTGCAAACCGGTTATGTCTGGTAACCAGCTCAAGTACACTTCATTACTGGAAATAATTCCGACACCTTTGTGCCTGAATTATTTCTGGTAACCACCAACATCCTCTCACTGGTTACGTGATCCTTAATCAATTAGATCAATCCGCATGTATTGGAACCTACTGAAACTCGTATCCCACTTTCTAATAATTCCTGTAGTTTGGTTCTATTCCATTCTCCTCTACTAGTTGATATGCAAAGCAAGACTACAATTCAAAATAAGTCATGGATGGATTCAGTAGGTGAAATTAGTTAGTTTGCTTGCCCTCTGGCAAACAAGTGCCAGGCTCCCCTCCAAGAATGTTTTCCTTTCAAGACATGGAAAGAAGGTATAATAGGGGAATGGGGGGACACTCACTCTCCTCCGCCCCCCCCCCCATATTCTTTTCTTTATTGCTTGCTGATGATGAAGCCTGAGAGAGAGAGAGAGAGAGAGTATGTATACCTTATGAGGCTGCAGGGGCTTCTTCTTTTCATGAGCCAAGAAGTAGTAGTAGTACAATGCTCAGGAATAAAGGAACACACTTAGTGTTGGCTGGTTTCTTCGGGTACTGGGTCAGTTCCTGAAGCGGCAGACTTGCGTGGGGAGAGGGGGTTTGTTTGTTTCAAAGGACAAAGCATTTCCTCGTCTCCCCCCTTCCCTTCTATTCATGTATTTATCAAAAGAGACATGAATGAATCATGATAAGAATCCAGCAATTTTTTTTGTGCCAGGACACAAAGCCGAGCCAAGCCAGCCAGCCCCACATACTTACTTTCTGATGAAGGAGAACATCACCACCATCACATGCAATTGCACTCCTCCAGAGGCAAAGTATTTTTAAATTACCACAAATAGGGGAGGGTAGTAGTAGAATCATCCCAGAGCAAGTTATCCTCCATAATTAGTGTTGTCAGTGTGATTGGGTGTTTATCTGTCTCTCTCTCATTGGGTTTAGAGGACTAAAATCTCCTCATTATCAGTCTCACCTTTGTGATCGATCTTCCCTTTCATCAAGGTTGCCTTTTTTTTTCTTTTTTTTTGTCTCTGACATCTCTCTCTCTCTCTCTCTCTCAGTTGTGGGGGCTAAGAAGAAGGTGCTGGCTAATGGGGAAATGGGACTTCCAAAATATCATTGCAACATGCATCAATTACCTCTACTACCCTTTTGCTCCTTTCACCTAACCAATTGTAGGGAGTATCTCACTAGCATGGCAGCACACCATTGGACAAAAGCTCCCCTGTTATGTTACATATTTTGTGGCCTTCTGACATTTTTTCGTACCTCCCTAATGCAATTTTGCATGTTCCTTGTCACTGGTTGGCTGAACCTCATAACTCACCTTCTTCTTTGTCCCATAAGCCATAAACCTCAACTCTCCTATGCAATCGGTTCAAGTCCAGTAGCCGGCTTGAGTGCATAGTTTACTGTGATGTGCTAGGGAAAAGGCTCTTCTAGGATCTATCAGTTGTGAGTTAACAAGTGCACTCTCCTTGGGTCCTCATTTTTTGTATAAACATTAATTTATACATACAATACTATATAATGTTATAATATAATATATAATATAATATATGTATAAAGTAAAAATGCTTGTTATCAAGTAGACATAAATTTGAATGCACAATGCAATTTCCTTTTTTTTTCCTTTTTTTTGGTTGGGTTTGACATTTTGTACCATAATGTGTTGCAAAATAGAATTTCCCATATAACCCTTTCTTTTGTATATAGAGAAGGATTATAGTATTAGCATAGAAAATACACACAAATATATAGGGTCTTTGGAATAGGCATGTCCCTCCGGGTGAAACAAAAGCCTATTTGGCCAATGAGACTACACGAATGAGGAGCTTTGAATCGTTTTGAGGAGTTCACTTCAATAAACCGGCACTACCATAGTACCTAGGCCAAAAGTTTCAACAACCCATTGTTGAATATTTAATTAATTTTCAAAAACTCAATTCAACAACTTTTTTTTAAATTATTTTTACATTTAAAAAAGCATTGAGATATTAATTAGTAAATCGATAGAGGTTGAGTACTAATTAGCTAGAAACCAGGATCAATTGCAATTTCATGAACATAAGAGGGTTGTGTAGTTTACTTTTTAAATAATGAAAGAATATTATTATTATTCTCTCATCAAGTTGTTAATTTACTTTTCTCATGTACACATATTATTATTCAGACAGTCACTTGATTTCTTTGTGAAAGCAATAAAACAAAACCCAATGAATGGGAGAAAAAAAAGACAATGAAAAAAATTTTAAAATAAACATATTATATTGGTGTTGTTTGTTTGGGTTGGTTGACATTTAGTGCTAAAATGTGTTTGGGTGTGAGTGAGCAGGACACAAATTATGTAGCTGTCCTGAAGAGAACTTGAATAATTGTCTTTTTGCATTTGTCAAACTTAAGTGGAAGGTTATGTAACTCATCATTCCAGTGATCAAAACCATCTCCCTTTCCTTGTGTACTATATACAAACACTAGTGTTGTTTGTACATAACAGAATAATGGTGCATGGTGTAATGACCTGAAAAGGAGGGGGGAAAAAAACAAAAATAATAATTTTTAATTAAATTTAATTAATTAACTGATATTACATTATTTTTAAACATTGAGATGCAGAGAGAACATCATTCTAATAATTGAAAATTTTTATACAACATTCCTTTTATCTACCTAAGAACCAACATTCTTTTTTCACTGTAGTTACCCCCCACCCCCAACCCCAAAAAAAATCATTTGGAGAAAGATGTAATGGTAACATACACTCACATTCTCCTGCAATCTTCAGACCTTGGGTACTCTGGATTATGGAGGTGGGGCTATTCACTGCTGATGGTCATGAATATAGTTGATGAAAATAGATGGGTTGTGGTGCTGAAGAATGTGGTATAAGTAAAGCTTCCCATTTTGATGACTTAGAACCCTAAACCCTAAACCGAAGTAGCTTTCGGAGTGTTAAATTGAAATTTTGGTTTTGCTGGCTATGAACAAAGTGCAAAGTGCATACTTATATATATGTGTGTGTGTCTGCACTAAGAAATTGGTCAGCTCTGGAGCAATTTTTGATTGTGTGTGTTCATGAGCAACATATGCATCTGAAGACAAAGGAAACAAACCCAAAAGAAAAGCTCAGGAAATAATCATGTGGAGTGCTACAAAACACACAATTGCACAGTTCTGGGTCGAGGAATGACCCTATAATATAAGGAAATGGATGTTTCAGATCTGACCGAAAAAAGACCAGCAACCATTAGCAAGGATGAAAAAGAGGAAACCACAACCTACAGAAAAGAGATAACCAGATTACAACACATAATTGTGAAATGGTATGAAGGATACTATGTCCTCACAATTCATGCCCTTGTCGTTAGACTAGGTCAAAAATGATAACCAACACAATTAAAAACAAGCACCTCATTGTATAATGGCTTTACCCTTTGTCACATGTTCAAGCAAAAGCATTATGTACAATGAAATTATGTGATGCAATTAGATAATTTGAATGCACAATGAATAAGTTTATGATATGTCCAAAAGGTCTCACTTGTTCATTGTTCATATGAATTGTTTAACCAAATATGATCAAGTTGTGAACCATATATCGTTACACTTTGTTGATTAAGTAAGAAAGATTAAACGTGTCAATTTGAGAACTCAACTTAAAAACCAAACTAAACGAATCAAACTCAAGTGTATTCAAAATTTTAAAGTTTAGTGTTTGAAAACTTAATGTCTAAAATCTCAATGTTTGAAAACTTAGTGTTTAAAAACTCAATGTTTAAAATTGTTTGTCAACTCCATAACTTATCCAACTTTTTCATTGTGTATCTCTTCAACAAAGTTGTTTGACTAATAAAAAATAAATTGATAGAGATATCACATAAGAAGCACATAGACAATTATCATATCACAAACTAGTAGAGTATCATTTATGTTTTTACCATGGCCTAAACTAGCTAACATTTTTTCATTGCAAGAAAAAATGACATCAAACTATTTTGTTGGTATCTTTGTGTCCATTCTCTTGTTCGGTCCTCCAAAGTATGTTTCATTTTTGTCTCAAAAAATATGATTACTTATTTCAAGTGCAAAACATTACTTGTGTTGATGGTCCATTTTTTCCATCTTATGTTCTATGACTATGGCAAAGAATAATTAGGAATCTTAACCCAATACTAGATATCTCCAATGTAGAATGTTCACAACATGAATGCAAAATGAATTATGTGGGTTGAAACATGGGCCTTCACATAATGTAACAAATAATATGTAATGATCCCTTGTTCTTTGAATTTGACAACACTGGCCATAGGGAGTTGAGACCTACACACATTTAGATCATAGACATGTAGTTTAGAGGAAAAAAACATCAAATTCAAAGCGGACATCAAGTTTACTTATGATTAAAGTTTAAACTTTTCTTTTATTCTTTTGATTTTTTAACATAAACATTACTTTAAAATGTAGTTGCAACACTTCTTCAAACTTGTATGTATAACTTTTGTAAGATCGCAAACTTAATAGCCTAAAAAAAAAAACTTGAAAAAAACCCACTCTATTAGGTAAAACTCTCAAAAATTACAAGAAAAAGGGTAATCTTCAATGATTGCCATGGGGAAGACAATCTTGCCTACCAACATTAAATCAAGAAATTACAATGGAAAAAAAAACAAACAAAGATTCTCAATTATCCATATAGGAGGTAGGAAGGTAATTACCTTCCAACCCACATTTAAATGCTTCTAAAAGTTGTTGGTCCAACAAACCAACAAACCATTACCCTCCACCTTGCTACCTACATGTCATGATGTTGTTACTTTCATTGAACTACTTGCAAACTACCTTATCATTAGCTACCTTCTAACAAGCTTTCATATTTTAGAAAGTTAATTGAGATGTAACCCAAGTAAGAAAGTAAACTAATCTCAAAATTGTAATATTCTACATCAAACTATTATTATATTAGAAGGAAAGTGAAGCAAGAATAAAGAAAGCAAAAAAAACAAAGTGCCCCCACATGATACACATTTGTTCTATAATATTTATGCACATTTGCATTTCATACAACACTTTTCCCTTTCACACCATGAGAATTTGTGTCTATGGAAACCTCATTATCGTGTAACTAAAACTTTGAAACAACTAATATACAACTACATTACAACTATCCCATGGAAATATGAGGAATTAGAAAATAAAATTCCATGTCAAAAGTTCATGGAGTTCTATTGTAGTTACACATTAGTCCCAAAATGGACCCCTATATGGATGATGGTACATATTGTATATACAATTTTGGTCAACCATGTTTGACTTTGTTAGCAAGTTACACGAAAATCACATATGACAACTATAATATAATTAGAATAAATGAAAGATGCATTAGCAAATTTATTTGCAACTACTTTACAACTATTATATTGGATCTTTGTGAAACTATTCAATTATTAGCTACAATAAGTATCGGTATAAGTATAGATATTTATTATTACTATTATTATTATACATTAGTATCTAGATTTTAGATTAATAGTCAATATTATTTCTTATTAATTATTGTGAATTATAATAGTTAGTGTACCTAGTAGATAAACTATGTGAAGGTAGAACCACTCATCACCAATCAGTGGTTGATGCCTAAATAATTTTGAACATATATTTTTCTTATCTATTTTTTTTTTGATGTAAAACATCATAGGAATGTCAAAATCTATTAATGTGTTTTTTAAGAAAATGACCTTTTATTTTTAAATCTCATGTCTTCCTTGTTTTTAGTTTGTTTTCAACAATGTAAAGTGAATAGGGTGCACCAAATTAAGATTTACATTAATTATTTGAATTCAAAACATAAAATAACATCATAAAAGAGCCATGAAGAAGAGGAATGTTTGGAATTTTAAAATGTAAATTAAGTTGGTAACTTAAACATTGACCCCACTTACTTTTGACCACCATATTTTCCCCATTTTTAAAAATTTTTTTGAATAATTTAAACAATTTTGCATGTGTCAAGTCGAGGTCTAATCTTTTGTACTTGAAAGGCAAAAAAACAATGTATTAGGATTTGAAGTTCTTTAAAAGCTAAAATGTTTGTTCACTGGCATGTCTTGTAATAATTGCAAGTGAATTGTAATTAAGATGCAACTAATTTTTTTTAATTCCACATTATTTGTCCTACCTTTCAAATTTGTATAATATATAATTAAGTGCACTAGGAGTTTTTTTTTTAAATGACATTTGGAATAAGCCAATAAAAAAAATTGACTATAAAAAATTAACCCAAAATAAAATAGGATTATTCCAAATGACCTACCTACTTAACCTAAATCTACTTATATATCTACCTAAACCTAACTACCTATTGAATTTGACCTAAGTGTCACGTTTGAACATTTTATTGGCCTTAAGTTGAATAATATAAATTAAATTAATAAAAATATTAAATATTGAAATACATTTAGAATTGTCATGTGTCCATTGACGATGTGTCATCACATCATTGCCATGTCATCACATTGGCATAATAGTTACAACATAGTTGCACAAGTTATATATGTATACAATTTCATATATAGTGAATTGTGTTGTTGCAACTCTTGCAACTTGTTTGACAACACTCAAATTATAAATATATGTTAAAGTTGTAAATGGTCATTGTAACTCAAAACAACAACTAAAACCCAGTTGCAAGCCTAATTATAGAACACCTATTTTGTCATAATGTCATTCCTCCAAAATTCCATACAAAAAATGATAAGGGTCCATCTTCAAATCCCACTTTCACAAAACCACACAAGGTCCACGCTTTTCCAAAATAAACTCCCTTATCCTAATTCATTCACAAATATTTCTTAATGATTGGTAAACAAATACCGATCACCCATATCAATGGGCCAATTAATCCTAATGGCTTCATCCACAAGATAGAATAGAGGACAATAAGTAATCTACCATTAGTAATTATCTAGTTACTAGGATGCTCATTGGACTAACTAGTCTAGGTGGAATTTCTACCCCTAATAACCTTAATGTTGACATTCATGAATTTTTTCTATTTGACTAGGGATTGTACATTCTCAAGTTGGAGAATAAGATCCTCGATGTTAGTTTTTTTGAGAATTTGGCCCATTTTATTGTAGACCCATTGTTTATTAGTTCCAACAACATGCAAATGTAAATTGCCCATGATCTTAATATTAGTGAAGTTCCATACGTTTAGGTTTTGGCAATGTAAATACCTTCGATTACCTTCACCTCCTTCATGGATCTTTTACAATGCACCTATATTAAATGTGGCATTCATTTAGCAATATCTTTAATGAGTTCCTTATAAAGGGCACCACTCATGCAACGATGAATGTTGATGGAAATGAAGTATGGTGGGTTAATGAATACCCACCCCAAGTGTAGTTTATCAATAGTGTGACCACACTTCCCAACATCTCTACCAACATATGCAAAAATATGCCTTGCATGTTGTGGTCCATGTGCCCATGATCATGGGAATGAAAAAGTTCTTGACCTCAAAAACCTTCTTGTGAATGTCCATGAGAATGATCATGGATATGTTTACAATTGTTGTCATGGTTACAAGCATTACCATTTATGACCATGTTGACTATGGTGGTGATGCAATTTTTTGTTGTTACCAAGATTATGTTTATACTAAATCCTATTATTCATGTTGATAATCATGTTTATGTTCATCATAGTTAAAAAGTTATACTTGATACCTTAATTATACCTTGCTCAATTTTTCACAACGGTTAATGTGGTCAACATCATGGTCATAGCCTCTATGATGAAGACCTTGGATAATAATGTGATTATTACCATGATGGTGATGATCATGTTCTTCAACCTTGAGCATTTTGTGATCTTGTGAATGAACAAGATCTTTGCTTGATTTGACTCCATGGAGCTAAGGTTTATGGTCATGGGTAAACACATGAAAATGTGTATAGGAACCACCATGACAATGATGAGTTTTTTGAAAAAATATCAAACCAATAACATTGACCAAAAACCTTTTGGAACAAAAACCAATAGTAGGTTTTTTGTTCAAATTTCAAAAGGGTCAAGGGTTCTTTCCAACACCTCTCGCATGATCAATGAGGCAACTAGTTGTGTTTGCCCCATACATGCTTGTTAAAACCTAAAATCATACATGCATATCTACCATCCTAGGGCAATAATAAATTTGTATAACATAAAAGGCAACAACAATACAAACAAATTAATCAATTAAATTTTAATTGATTTATATTTTTGTTATTAAATCTTCATTAAAGCCTTATTGAAGCTTTTAAATAACATCAAATTGATTAAAAACGTTTATATTTCAAACACAAATTTTATATTAATATTTTATTTTATTTTTAAATTGACGTGTTTTATTTTAATCAATTCTTGAATAATCTTTCAAATCATTTTTTTTAAAATCTCATTTTAGTAATTTAAAAAGAATTGAAGCTAACTATTTGTATGTTTGTCAAACAATTTCATTTTAAAAATTAGTCATATGAATTTTGTTTACATTTCATAGTGATTTGAAACCTCATTATACAAAAAGGCAAATGACAACCCAAACAAATTAAATGATATAGAGGCATGATTAAATCAATTACCCAACATTCATATTTTGAAAAAAAAAACCCAACAAATAGATGGGTGGACTTCAAAACAACCCATCAATTAGATGGATGCACCCAAAATCTACACGTGCATGTTCATTAGCTTGGGGCAATAACCAAAATAAAAAGGATTTCATTTGCATACTAAAGATGATTTCAAACTTCCCATACCCATAATTGAACTTGGAAATTGTTTTAAACTTTGAAACATAATAAACATATATATTAACTAGTGGTACTTGTGACCTTCGGACACCTGTGGCTACACCACTCCAGCCACCCCGAACGCGCAGTGGTCTCGACCGACATTGTGCGAGTATCAGAACCAGCCGTGTGTACCCTCAAGTTATCAGTCTGGGTATTTACTCCTTTACCCGACGTGAGAAAACCCGAAACCCCGGTTCTGACATTTTGAACCTTGGTTCCCAAAAGTTTTGGAAATTTTCGAAAACACGCTCCTCTATATA